>ERZ773062.628-NODE-628-length-17541-cov-4.540547_pt1 | contig 17541 bp, 14 predicted proteins | sample MGYA00580626_ERZ773062 | MGnify/ENA primary metagenome ERZ773062 (study PRJEB29015, sample SAMEA2738003) | human oral metagenome | biome: human oral; feature: human-associated habitat; material: dental | place: China | collected 2058 ...
AGTTGCCCGTCCTAACTGGGCTACCACTTGTTCTTGTTCCATTTTAGCTCACCTCTTCAATTTTGAAATAAAGATCTTTCAATTGAGTGGCTTGAGATTCTTTAGTCAAAATCTGTTGTTGCAACTCATCGATCCTATTTTGGCACTGGGCAATTTCCTCGTTTGCTTCTTTGATAAAATCTTCGTTAGATTTGATTTTATTTTTAATAGATTGCTTATAAGTAATCGTCTGAGCCTCAAAGCTATCAATAACCTCTGAAGGTAAATTTACTGTAGTCGCATGAGAAAGAGAGAAAGAAGATTCAACCTTTTGATCAGGAATCATTTTATTCTCTTTCTGAGTAAATGTTTCAACAACCGGTGATACTTCTTCTGTAGCTGCATCCTGTGTATTTTCATCTTGTGAAGGTTCTACTTGTTCTTCCTCATTTTCATCTAATCTACTGAAATGATCTGTAGTCCATTCACTAGAAGAATAGTTAATTTTATCTTCCAAAGGCACTTCCTTTCCAACCTGATCTTGAGGCTTCTGAGAAACTAGCTCAGCAATTCTTTGTCGAGCCATATCAGCCTCTTCCTTTAACGTTAGATTCTCTAATTCAGGATCTGGTTCTGGTATGCCTTGTGAGGACTTCTTTTCTTTATGTTTTGCCAAAAAATGAAGAAAACCTTTCTTTTTCTTCCCAACACTCATACCAAAATTTTCCAGCAACTGATCAATAATTCCAACAAAAGGTATTTCAAGTCTCTCTTCTTGTAGGATTTCACCCTCAGTATTGAGAGAATAGAGTAGATAGATTCCGTTTATTTTATTACTCTTCATTCGTTCGTTGATGATTTCTAGCTTTGAAAACAGCTCGTCTCGATGCTCAAATGTTTCCTCTTGTTTAGTCAGTTGATTGATAATTTTATACATGGTTCACTCCTTGATTAGTTGATTGTGCTGGAAGGATTAGATCCTTCATTTCCTGATAAGATAGCCCACTTTCTTCCGAAAGGGCAACGAAAAGTTGAGCCTCCACATCCCTTTCCTGGGCTGTGTAGTTCTTGATTTTGTCAGTCGCTTCTTCTTTTTGTCGTTGCGCTTTCGCCTTGTCCCTTCTGATTTTTTCAAGTTTATTTTCAAGTTGATTTATTCTCTTGTTCATTCAATTCTCCTTATCGGCTACTACTGGATGAGGTCGTTTGTTCAGCAGAGGAAACTGAAGTCGAACTTGAACTGCTAGTATCTGAATAAGTTCCTATACTTTGCCCCTTTGCTTCAGTCAAGACGATCGGCTCAATTTTATTAATCAATAGCTTCCCTGATTGCTCCACATAGGTCAACCGAATTGTAGCCTTAGTGGTACCAGTAAGCCCCTTAGAATCTCGATTATCTTTTTCTGTTAAGGTTGTACTAGTATATTTAATCTGAGCTAAAGCAACTTTATGTGTTTTATCAATGTAGATAGAGCCTGATTCATAAGATTGGTCAACCACATACCCCTTATAGGTTTGATTGACTGGCTTTTGTTCTTCTTGAACGGTTTCCTGATACATAGAATCAGTCATAAAAGGCTTATATCGTGGACGATTCTCTTCTAAATCCTTTTTAGTATAGTAAGCAATTAGAAAGTCCTCGACCTGCTGTTCAGTAAGAGATAGTTGTTCCTGTTGTTTCTCTTCTGGTTTCTGCTTCGCTTCTTCCTGAATTTGACTGTTCTGTCTTAAATTCTGTTGCACTTGTGCAATAGAATAGCCCAGTACAATACATAAAACGGCGACGGCTCCTAAGAGGAGTCTCTTTACCATTTTGATTAACTTTTGATTATACATTCTTTTCCTTTCTTATTTAGGGGTAACAAAATAGATGCCTGATTGTGGTGTCAAGGTACGCCAAGTCGTTACATATAAACCACCAAAGTTCATTTCTGAAATCAAGAAACTACCATCGCTATTAACGTACTCACAGAATGCAACGTGACCATAGATTGGTGATGCTCCAGCTACACCATTCATAAATACAACTGCAGAACCTGGTTTTGGAGTCGTTGAAATTTCATATCCTTGAGCTTGACCACTGTCGACCCACTGATTGGCATTACCCAGATATGGATAAATTCCAATCCCAATCTGAGCATAGCGATTATAGACGTACCAAGTACAATTGCCTAGTTCATAAGCATTACCTGAATAACCTTGGCCTTCTAAAATTGCTTGATCTGTAGGTAGTCCATAAGGGAGTTTATCTTTATATTCTGCTGGAACTTGCTGGCTAGATATGCCTGTCGAACCACCTCCCTTATTTTTTAAGAAGTTCAACCATTGACGAGCCGCAGATTGTCGTTCTAAGAGCTTGTTCCCCGGAACTCCCAACCAAGCATTTAAAAAGTCCTCTGAAAGGGCTTCTACGGATCCAGTTGAGGTTACAATTCTTCTAAAGGCTGCCCGTCTAGTCGGATCATCTTCTTCTAGCAGAAATTTTGTTTGAACTTCTGCAGACCAAATATCTCCATTCACAGCTTTTGCAAAATTCCACAATGCAAGAGCACGAGGACCAGTAAATTGACCAATCCCAATCCCAATATAGTGCAATCCATTGACCAAGTAACCTCTTTCATTTAAAGGTAAGGTAGGATACATAGCTTGAAAGGCTCCCCAATTGCCAACTAGATTTTCTGCAGTAGGCTCTTTAGCAACCTTATCAAACTGATTATTGGTTAGGTAGTCCGTTTCATATCGTTTAAAAGTGATGGAGCTCTCAATATCAAATCCTCCCAAAACAGTTGCAATCCCTTCATCAGTTGCTTCGGGTATATTCTTTTTGATTGCATCCGCAAAAGCTCTTGCACGTTTTCCCTTCTCTCCAGATGTTTCAATACTGCTAACAACAGACGTTGCTTGTGTGTACTCTACACGCTGGAAGTAAAAACCGACATTGACATAGGTCCAACTCTTTTCAACATTACCATCTTTGTCTTTCTTATTTGATCGATCAGGTTCTAGCTTTTGATAATAGACTGTTTGATTTCCTTCAGCAGCCACCTTTCCGATAATATCCCCAGACTTAACATGGTCTCCTGTTTTGTAACGAATCGTATCTACGTTCTTATACAGAAACTTAGAGTCTTGATCACTAATTTCTAGGTCATTACCATTTACTTCGACTTTCCCATCTAAAACGGCTAATAGAGTCTGACCACCTGAGGCCTGCAGAACAGAACCATTAAAAATTTCCGTCCTAGTTTTATACCCAAACCGCTCAATAATTTGAAGTGGAGTTTGCGATTCAGGCTGATCTTCTGTATAAAATGGATTATCTAGCTCTTGTAGCAACATATATTTTCCGCTATCTCGAGCAATTTCTAATAGTTCTTTATACTCTTCTAACTCATCCTCACTCAACTTGTAGAGGTCATTTTTAGTATAAAGATCTTCCATTGTTTTAAGATTATCTTTATCCCCATTCAAATTCTTCCATAAGGTATCTAAGTAAAGCTTCCCTCGATTATTTTGCGAAAAATACTTGTTCCCGTCTATACGAAGTTTATCTGAAATATCATCATACTTATAATTCAAGTACAAAAGCGGATCATCAATTTTTGTCCAATAATCTACCTTATCATTAGATTTTTCACGATCCAATTTTGAAAGATACAACCAGGTATCATTCATATCAAACTCATCTTGACGGGTAATTCCTGAACTACCAATACCAAGAATTGCCAGAAACAAAAGCAAACCAAAAGAAATCAGATACGCCTTTAAGCTAAATGGATTTTTGATAATGCTTCTAATCGGTTTAGAACCTACACGGTAGACCTTCCTGGCCTTCTTGGCAGCTTTCCCAGCTTTAGAAGCGGCCAAACGTTTCTTATAGTCCTGGATACGACGTGATAGCCGTCCTTCCCAGGAAAACTCTCTTGGAGTTCGGGTGAAACCTCTCCCCTTAGCTTTATTATAGAATCTATTTCCTAGACTATAGCTTGATTTAACTACTCCTTGGCCAATCTTACCGCTATATTTCCCAATCGTTTTGGTACGTTTCCCTTGAATCTGAATATCCTGATACCGATATTTAGCACGTGCTAAATCTGATAGCGTATCATCCTGATGCGCTGCAGAACTAGCTTGTTGACTCGCAGAACGTTCTAAAGCCTGTTTAGTAGCACGATAAAACTTCTTCTTACGTGAACCACCATTAGCCTCTTGAGCAACTTTGAAGACTTTTTTAGAAACTCTCTTCTCTAGTTTTGCCTTATCCAGTTCTTTCTTGAGTGACGCTAACTTTTTAGCACCTTCTGGAGTTAATGATTTTCCTTGTTTCTGTAAACTTTTATATGCCTTTTTAAGAGATTTTACCTTGGCCTTTGAAGCTCTAAATTGTTTACGACTCTTCTTCACTATATGGCGCTTAGAACGTGTTTGTTCTTTTAGCTCCTTCATTTGCTTAGCACTATCTTGTTGAACAGTTCGGTAATTATTCCGAACCGTCTCCAGTTTTTGATCTAACTTATGACCGATTGTGTTTGGTCTGCCTTGATCCTGATTCATAATGAGACTCCTAAGCGTCTGTTGCGACTAAGTTATATAACTTAGTATTCTTAGGTATTGGATTCTCAAATGGCACTACAACTGGCCCTGCTACGATTAGGCCGGTACCTTTAGCTTTTGGTCGAGCCAAGTAGCGAATCTGTTTGTCAGTCAGATTGACAATCTCCTTTAAGATAGCCAAATCCTGGGGCTTTTGTTTGAGCAAAATCATGAACTCGCTATTTGAAAGCAACTTCCGACCTTCTTCAACAGCAGCCAGCGTTTCTACGTTCTGGGTAATTCCTGTTGGAATCGCACCGTATTTCCGAATCCGTGAATACAATGTAGTAAAGAAATCCGCTTGTGCCTTGTTTTTAAATAAAATCTGCATCTCATCAAAGTAAACCCAAGTAGTACATTTTCCTTGATTTTCTACAATTTGATTCCAGATATAATCCTGAATAACCATCAAAGCGAATGGCTTCAATTTGTGAGACAACTTCTTCAAATTAAAGATAACAAAGCGATGATTGAGATCCACGTTGGTACTGTGAGCAAAAATATCTTGAGAACCAGTTGTATAGGTTTCCACTGCCAAAGCTAAATCTTGAGCTTCTGGCTCTGGTTGTTCCTTCAATACCTGGTGCCACTCTTTTAACGTTGGTGTAAAATTCTCTGTCAAATATCGCTCATAAGTCGCACCTGTTACCCGGTCAATAATCCCAATCTGTGCATCTGTCACCTCAGATAGAATTGATTCAAACAATCCCATCAATAAGTTTGCCTTATCTCCAATCGGATCGTCATCCTCATCGTCCAAACGATCTAGATCCGGCAGATCTAAAAGATTGATATGTGTTTTAGATCCAATCGAAATATCCACCATCTGAGCACCGAAAGCACGGCCAATATCAGAATATTCATCTTCGGGATCCACAATGATTACTCGATCTTCTGGATATTTCAGCAAAGTCGGAATGACTTCTCCACCCTTGATAGTAGTAGACTTACCAGATCCAGAGGAACCAAGCACGACACCTGAACCCGTATTCAGATCACGTTTTCGATCTAGTGTAATGATATTGTTTGATAACTGATTTTGGCCATAGTAGCGGGCAAGTGAGCTGTCAGACTTCAAATCCACGTTAGTAAAAGGGACTTGCGTAGCAATATTAGCTGTAGTCATCTTTCTCATGAAATTCTTCTTCACATTTACGAAGCACTCACCGATAGGTAAAATTGTATTTAGAGCCTCTTCCTGGTAATAATAGAGATCTTCAAATTCTACCCCTAACTTCCGGCCAGCACGCTTAATCTTTTGTTCATTACGTTGTAGTTCCTCCTGGTCATCTGCCTTAAAATACACCGCAATAAAGCCAGAGAAGATTTTCTGATCATACTCAGTAATCTCATCTCGCCACTTCTTAGTAGCTTCTGAGATTTCTTGGTCACGACCAGCAACGACCGCATCATCAAAGATACCAGATTGAGCAGCCTTACGTTTAGAACGTAATTTCCCAATTTCAGCATCTGTTTCTGCATCATCAATCTTCTCTAAGATTTCAACATTCTCATAGGGTTCTGCATGGATCGTAATAGCTAGCTCCAGCCCCAGTGTCGTCAAATCTCGAATAAGACGATCAGACATCCAGTTAGGATAGCGACGTGCATAGAGCACCTTGCACCAACGATCATCTATAACCATCCGTTTTTCCTGGAATTCAATCCGGTTTGGAGCAATAAATGATTTCGTTGACAGACCAGATAAAGCAATTTCTTTGTAATCAAAATTGACATACGGGTTATCTCGTAACAGTTCAGAAAAGACCTTTAGACGATCCAAACCATTCATTTCCTTAAATGTAATATCAGATTCCTGAAATTGCGTTCCCAGGGAAACTCCAATATCTTGTAGTAACAACTGAGCCTGTTTTCGGTCGTCAGCGTTCGTTGAAATGGTCACATACTTATGTACCTCGAAGTTGTTAGCATGTGTTGTAAATCGCTCCTTAATCATCTCATTTAGCTCCTCACGATAGTCATCGTAGCCATCGTTTGTTTCTTCAAACAAGATATTCTGCAAGGAGTTATCCGATACTCGACGGTTGATTACTAAGAGTTGATAGTTACTACCTTCATCCAGTGAGTTGAGAGCATCCATCGTTGTATCGATGATGCTCTCTTTTTCAGCCGGTTGAGCAGTTGAGTACGAAGCATCCCCCAGCATAAAACTACGAGAGTACTTCTCACGTGCAATGTGCATCAATCCATCTTCATGTAGTAGTGTATAATTGATAGTATTTTGTGTCGTAGGTTTCATCTGACGACGCAAGCGTTCAATTTTTTTCTTTTCTGCTTTTTCTAGTTTTTCTCTTTTGCTTTTGAATAAACTCATCTTTCGTATACATTCCTACCTTTCTAAATTCTGTCTCATAGGTTCTTTGTTGGATCCGGAAAAAGAAATCGATTTTTTCTTTAATCCGCATTCGCTTGGTCATGCCTGTACCGTACATTGCCCCAGGAACTACAAATAGAGCATCCCAAAGATAAATGTACCAATCAGGTAGACCAAAGAAATAAATAGCAGTTGTCCCTGAGACAGCTATTATCAAACACACGTATAGAACAATCATTCTACTAGTTAGGCCAAATAGAATTGGCTTGTCCTCATTTTCGAATTCTCTTAAAAATTCTGATCCAATTTTTTTCAATTAGTTTCCTTTCATACAAAATCACATCAATTAATCCTAATTTTTCTAGATATGGATTATACTCCTAAAAGTTGTTTGGCTTTTCGACTAGTTCCAACAAGTGTAAAGATGTATATTACACCTTTAGCAATTGACGCAAAGGCTGTCCCCCAACTTCCGCTAGTTCCTGCTGCCACTTTTAACATATCTGTAGTGACTAAACCACTATATACAACAGATACTACAATTAGAATAACTCCGATAAAGGCTGAAGCTGCAAAATATTTCAGGAAGTTAATTGTGATACTTCGTAAAGAATCCATCATAAAGAAAGCTACCAATAATGGAGCTAAAGCCTTAAGCATATACAAGTCTAAATATCTTAGGAAAATAATAATTCCAAGTATTATATTAGCTATGAATTCAGTTAGTCCACCGACTAGACCAAAAATCATTTTTTCAAACCAACCTTTGACAGCACCTTGCGCATATTGATATTTATCAAGTTGTGAAGGTACTACATGGGCAATTACTTTCACAATAATATTAAGCAACTCTAGAATGGCATCGCAAATTTGAGATGAGGCAGAGATCATGATGAAAGCAAATAAATACTTCATCAAGGCCTCTAACCATATCTTTTGGGTTAACGAACCTCCTCTGGACTTGACCATTTGTGACCATGATGCCATCTCAAACCAGAAAAAAAGACCTAAAAGGATATACCCAATAGGACGGACTGCATCAGCCATTATGTTTACAGCTTGGTTTGTCGCAGAGCTGTAACTAGAAAGAGAGCTTGTCAGCTCTCTAATATCTAAATTCATAGGCGACTCCTAAAATTTTAGCTGAGATAATGCTGCAACGATTGCGGCCGCAATCCCCGCAGAAGCTACGGTCAGAAATGCACCATTAATCATAGAATCAGACCCATCATCTTGCCTTTGCTTATCTTTGTTCTTTCTTCCTTGAATATAATCGACCGCACCATTCCAGATCCAGATAAGACCTGTGATTGCTCCAACTACACCTAGACCAGTAATAATTTTTGTAATAATTTCCATTTTGATTTTACCTCTTTTAATTTTATTTATAATAAAAAGCACTGTAGAAATTACCTACAGTGCTTAGCACGGTTCTATTTTTATAGTTAATCAAATTCTTCACGATAAATCGTCCGAATAGTAGCTACCAGAAGAGCAAGTACAATCATAATAGGAACCTCAATATGTGGGTATGGAATGAAATTAGTTCCGCCTACAGGAATTGGAAATTCACGAACTGCGCCATCAATCCAAGCACGTTGAACAAAGCCCATAACATGAATTCCATACCACCGAAAAACATCATCTCCTACTGAAGGACTGACCCAATGTAAGATATCAATCAAAAGCCAGAATGGCAAAAACATAGCTAACCCAACACAACATTTAGATACAATCCAAAATATAATAACTCCAAAAACTGATTTTACGAAATTAATACACCAAAGAATGATATAAAAGGGAGCCGTAAAAATTCTAATAATAGCTACCCATAACCAGGAAAAATCACTCCCAAATTTCATAATCCTACTCCTCCACGATTTATCATTATTATACCATAAAAATAGCTTATTTTAAAGATTCCTAGAGTATTCTAAGCCTCTTTTTTCTTGCGCTTGCTGTAGAGCAATCCTGCAGCAGCACCCCCCATTGCCAGACCAGCTAACAGCAATTCTGCAGAAGCCTGCTCACCTGTAGATGGCAAGCTTCGTTCTGGTTGTTGCGGATGTTCTTCAGGAGTTTTTGGCTCTTCTGGAGTATGAGTCACAACCGTATTGGAAGCAACTTCCACACCGTTAACTGTATGATAGTAAGTGTTTTCTACTGTTCCTGACTGAATGCGTGTCATTTGTAGATATACTTCTGCTTGAAACTCTGATGTCTCTAAAATTGACTTCAAGAAAGCATCATCAAAGCTAATATCTACTTTACCTTTAGCCTTGTCTACCACTTGACTTGTGAACTTAGTTAATTCATCACCAGCTTTGAATTTTTGGCCATCACTTGTTTCAAAATCCACAGCAGCAAATACCTTGTAAACACTCTGATAATCATCATGTGTTTCATCGTAGTCATCGCTAAATTTATACTCAAATAGCTGTTCTGAGCGACCTTTTGGCACTAGGGAACCAACTAATTTGTAATTAAATGTTTGATTCAGTTTGACCTCTTTTCCATCCAAGCTTTCTTTGCTTAGATGGTCGATCACAACATCTTTCTTTGGTTCAATCTTTGGAACATTATTGACTACTGTTTCAGTTACATAGGCCATCCCAAAATCAATTTGGTAGGCTGTATTTTCATACTTACCACCTGTCTGACCCAATTCCTTCTTAACAGTCATTGGATTAGTAATCGTCAGAACTTCTCCAGTTTGAACGTAGGTCTTGTAGAATTCCTCTGGATTCTCCGCCTCAAATACTTGAATCGCTCCTTTGGGAGTAAAATTGCTAGACTTCAAGGCTTCTTGTACACCTGATGGGGCCTTTTCTAGACTTTCATAAAGAGCCATTTTCAAACCTTTAACTACTTGACCTTTAGAATCAGTCACTTGAACACCATCTTGATTAATAGTAACAGCTTCTTCTGGGTAATCATCAACGATATAGAAGCCTTTGCCAATACGATCTTTATCTACTTCAATGCCCTTGTATTGGCTATAATCTGCAGTTACTTTGTAGTAGTTGACAGAGCCTGCCAATACTTGTTTCCCATCGATGTCAACACCTGCTTTATTCAGATTCTTTTTGGTTGGTTTAACAGTAGGAACATTATTTACAACTGTATCAGTTTGATATCCGTTACCGAAATCAACTTGGTAAGCCGTATTCTCAAATGATTTTCCTGTATTTCGCAATTCTTTCTTAGTTACCATTGGATCAATAATTGTAACAGATTTTCCTGCCTTGATATATTGGTTAAAATAGGCTTCTGGATCATCCACTAAAAATACTTGGAAAGCTCCCTTAGGCTTAATTTCAGAACTTTCTAGAAAAGCTTTAACCTTATCATTATCAACAGATTCAATAGAATCGTACTGATACACTGAAATACCAGAAACTTCTTTTCCTTCGCTATCAATATAACGAATATCTGATTTATTAATAGTCACTGCCTCTTCTGGATAATCATCAATCGCACCAAAGCCTTTTAGAATAGCAGATGGAGCTGCCTTTATCCCTTTATACTGATCATAATCCAAGGTTATACGGTAGTAATTCGTTGAACCAGCTAGAACTGTCTTTCCATCAATGATAACACCATCCTTGTTATGATTGTGTTTGAGAGGTTTGATCAAGTTGTTATTCGGATTGTCAGGATCATTCGGTTTACCTGGGGTTGTTACCTTAACAATATTTGAATAAGACTCAAATTCATTATTCAAATTCAGGCGGAAGTTGTTCTTATAGGTTGCACCATCATTCGTTACTGTACCATACACTTTAAGAACAGGTGCGGTAAATACTTTAGTTAAATCCAAATTAACTTTAGCTAAACCTTCAGACTTCAATAACCCTTTTAACTGATGTTTAGCTTTATCATAAGTTATTGTAAAATCTGAGTTTTGAGCTACAGTTTTTGCTAAATCAAGTTGATACCCTTGAGGTAAGTTATCTGTTAACTCATAAATTGTAGTTTTCTTACGATTAGCAGCAAGAGGTTTAGTTTTCAACTCCCAAACAACTTCTGATAACTTGGGTACTGACGAATTATTCACATTTGTACCTGCAGAGTTCTTAACCAACTTTTCTACAGTAGGCGTAGTTTTCAAGCGAGTGTATGTAACCTTAATTTCTCTTGGTGCGACCTCATTTGGCACAGGTTTTAAGCCTGGTTTTGGAGGTTCACTCGGAATAGGAACGTGAGGTGTATCTGGTTCATCTTTTGGTGAGGATAATAAAGGTTTCTCCGTAGGAGGTGTCAATGGAGTCTTATCCTTCTCCTTATATTTAGGTTCTAAAGGTCTTGGTTTTGTAGATTCACTTGGTTTAAGTGGCGGTTTTGGTTTCTCTAGTTGATTAATAACAGAGCGACCACCCCAGAGTTGGAACGCAAACCCTGATGAAAAGATTTCATCATCATTATCCTCTGGTTGCCCGTTAGCTCTACGCTCATCATTCCAATACTTACGGTAAGAAGCTGACTGCGACTCTGTATAGGTACTGAAAGGTTTATCTCCATAGTGTAAGTAAGTTAAGTGTTGAACAGAACCATGACCGGCACTTACAACAGAACCCTCTGGGATAGAATTGTAATCATCTACATCGGTATAGTAAGGGTCACCTGCTTTATAAAGGTTCAATCCACTTGGATCATCTTTCTTATACACGCCATCAGATTTCACACCCATCCAATAGTTTTTCCCATTGACTGTGGTTTCTTTAACAGAAGAACCTGATGGGTTGATTACAGTGCCCGTGTTACCATCTCCATAAGTATGTCTTACGGCTTGTCCAAAATCTAGGTCAGAGTAAAAAGAGACTGAACCTAAGTCGATAGGTTTACCTGTTTTCTCATCATAGTAATGAATATCCCACTCAACATTAAAGTAATTATATGGGTTGAAGTTAACTGAAGAAGTCTCCGTATCAGTTTTAACTTTATTCCACCAAACATTCAAACGAGTATAAGTTGAAGGGTTGCCTGCAATTTTATGCTCTGGTATAGGATTATTACGAGCCACAAATCTTGCAGAAATTGTTTTTCCCGTTTTTGTTTTACCAACATTATGTAAAGTGAAGGTAGAACCTTGTTTGATGCCTGTAATTACAGAACCACCATAAGTTCCTTTAGAATCAGAATGTCCATAAAAGTCTTTATTCTCTAAGCGATCATGTTGCAAATCCTTATCTAAAGTCATAGTTGTGTTTTTATTAGCAGCTAAAACACCATCCACAACTTCCAATTCTGGATTGGCATCGAATACTGCTGTTAACTTAGAATAGTAATCCAATGAGCCACGTTTCGACTCATCAAATTCACCATAGATAGTAACACCGTTTGTACTACCTTGAACTCTCTGACCTCTTAGCTCAGCTAACTTACGATTGTACTCAGCTAAGTCTTTTTCATACTTAGCTAATTGCTCTTTGTATTTTGTTAAGTCAGCCTCAGACTTACCTTTTTCAATAGTCCACTGGTTTAAAGCTTCTTCGTAAGCTTTCTTGGCATCTGCGTTTTCCTTATCAATAGCAGCGTCTTGCTGCGCTTTATCTGCTACTGCTTTTTCATAAGTAGTCTTAGCAAGAGCGTTTTCTTGTTTGATACGCTCATTCTCTTTAGCTACACGCTCTCTCTCAGCTTTTAAGCGCTCATTCTTTTCTTGATTTGCTTTATCAATCTGAGAATTTTTAGTAGTAGCATCTGCTAAGTCTTTCTCATACTGAGCTTTAGCTTTGTCATAAGAGTCTTGCTTTTCCTTGTTCTCAGTAGTAATCGTTTTAATTTCTTCTTTACGAGTTTCTACTTCCTTTTTGTACTTCTCAGACTCGTCTACAATAGTAGTTGCTTGCTTGTCGTAACTAGACTCAATCTCAGCAGTTTTCTTAGCTAACTCTTCTGAATTAGCAATTAAACCACCATCAACCACAGTCTCCTTAACAGTCAAACCAGCTTTCTTTGCAGTGGATACCGCAGACTCTACCTTAGCACGATCCACAGTCACCTCAACAGAACCTGTTGATTTCCCTGCACTACCTTGATCATTTTTAGACTCCGTAGTTGGAGAATCTTGCAAAGGTTTTGCATTTGTAGCAGGATTTGGATTTACTCGTTCATCTGCTCTAACTGGACTAGTTATCAAACCCAGGGCAGCTAGACCAAGAATTACTCCACATGTTCCCCATTGTCGTGTTTTTCGGATTGATCCGAATGCTCGTGTCTCATTATTGAATTTCATGATTTCTCCTTTAACTTTTAATATAGTATTCAATATTATTCGCTTTCGATATAATTTGAAGGAGCTCTCGCCCTAAAATGTATAATTTTCATTTCTTTCTCCAATCAAAAAGTCACCAAGAAATCTTGATGACTTTAGCATGTTTAGTTTTCCTTAGATTCTCGTTTGATTTTCAACAAACTCAAAAGTGAAATAGTTACCATCCCCAAGAACCAAAGACTAGAAGTTTTTTCCCCTGTTTTAGGTAATTCGTATGTTGCAGCAGGTGCTTGATAGACTGGATTTTTCACTTCTGATGCTTGATTTTCAACTTGATCTTGCACATACTTCACAATCTTACCATTTTGAAATACTGGAATCGGATGCCCTCCAGATTGCTCAATACTAGCTTTCTGAGCAGCCAATTTTTCTTGGCGCTCGATTTCCAGTTGTGCTTCCAGATAATCACGATAAGCCGACAACAACTCTTTATGAGCCTCCAATACCTTTCTTTGATCTGCTTTCGCAGTTTCTAGTTTTGATAGTGCTAACTCAAGAACTGATTTCTTTTCTTTCAAAACTTCTTGAGCAGCTTCTAGATTAACTTTAGCCTTTTCTAAGAGCTGAGGGGCATTCTTCAAAACTTCCACTCGCTCTTTTGATGCTTTTAAGGCTTTAGTTGATTCTGAAAGTAAGGTTTGACGATTGAGGACAAGTTCTTTAATTCGAGTAAGGTCACCTTGTTTAGCAATCAATGCCTCTTTCTCAGCAGTCAAAGCTTCATTCAGTGATTCCCTTTCAGTTTGTTTTTTAACTAGTTTATCTTTAGCTAACGCAAGTACTTCACGTTTGTTTTGTACGTCCGCATTCAACTGTTCCAAAGCCTCTTGCGCTTGTTTATTTTCTAAACCAGCTTTTTCAAGATTTTCTTCTGCCTGTTTCAATTTAGCTTTCGCTTCAGGAGTTTTTAAAGCAATATTCTGAATGGCTTTACGATTAGTCACCGCATTTTGCGCAGCAACTTCTGCTTGAGTATATTCTGTCTGTGCTTGTTCTTTTCTAGCTTGTGCATTCTTATGATCCGTTTTCGCAGCATCATAAGTATCCTGAGCTTGTTCCACAGAGTTCCTAGCTACTTGAATTCTTTCCCGAAGACTAGCTAGATTGTTCTTCGTATCAATTTTAACATTTTGATGGAAACCATTTTTCAGCAAATCAATTGTTTTAGAATCTGTTCCAACATAGTGCATCGCAATCAAACCAAGATCTGTCTTTCGGGTTGCTACACCGATATATTGTAGCGTGACTGACTTACGATCTAGTCCTGCAAAGTTTAAAGCATGGCCCCAATCAGCATGTTTATCATAAAACAGCATCATAATCATGTTGTTGTATGCCTGTTGTTTCAGATCAGCTAATGTTACTACATCACCTGCATTTTGAAAGCCTATGTTTTCAGCAAGTAAACCTTGATTCCCTTGATTCAAACCAACTTCTTTCGCAACTGTATTCAAAGCATCTAGGTCATGGCCGTACTGATTAGTAGATAGTTGAGTTGCTTTCTGTGCCACTTTCTGCATATCACGATTCACTAAAACTGGAATATCATCTGTTCCCATCAATCGACGAAAATCATTGATCAGATGCGCATTGAAAGCAGCAAGTTCATCTTGAACTTCAGCAGATAAATGATTGACATCAGTAATCACAGTCTTTTTATCTGCTTCACTCTGCTTAAATGGAGAAGTTGGATTGCCGTAATAAGTCTCACCACCATCTGGCGAACTAAATCCAGCAGCAGTCATTCCTTTCTTGGCAATTTCTTGTAACTTATTTGAATTTTCTTCAGTGGGGTTATTGAAGTAAGCCTTTAAAGCTTCTACATAGCCAGCAGGATAAGTGATAGAGGTCGTTGTCAAACTATCCAGGATACTTTGAGCCTTAGATAGATTCTCTTTAGCTACTCGATACTGATTTTCAACGTTAGTGGCGTGAGTGGTTGCTTGATCTAGTTCCTCCGCTTTCACTAATCTAGTTGCTTCTGTAGTCGTTACTTCATCTTCTGCCTGTTTCAGTTTAGAAGCACGTTGATCATCTGCTTCTTTAGCTAGTTTCAAATCCTCTCGAGCTTGTGATTCAGCTTTTTCGCTCATTTCTAAGTTTCGCTCAGCTGCTTCAGCGTTGGCAACAATGCCTGCAACTCCAGTTCCGTCTAAAATAGCCTGTTTTTCAGCTACAATTTGTTCTGCATCTGTAACTTCTTTTGTTTTGTCAGAAAGCTTTCTTGTAGCTTCTGTGACATTTGCTTCCTGATCAGTAACATTCTTTTCAGCTAGCTTTTGTTCCTCTTCAGCAGAGGATAGTTCTTCTTGAGCCTTCTTCTCAGCAGCCTCTTTTGCAGAGACATCTTCTTTTGCATCTTGGATATTTTTAGGAGTAGCTTCCTGGACAGTTTTCTCCGCTTGAGTAACAGCTTCTGTAGCTTCTTCTACTACTTTCTCTGCATCGTTTACCTCGCTTTGAGCTGTTTTTACAATCTCCTCCTGGGTTTTTACAACTGAGCTTGCCTGTTCCACATTTGCTTGGGAGATAGCAACATCAGTTTTTGTAACTGTTTTTTGAGTTACTGTCTTCTGTTGGCTCCCTGAAATTGGCTCTGAAGGCTTTACTTCTTCTGCGGAAGCCTGAGTCGTTACTCCAACCGCTGCGGTTGCAATTGCGCTAGCCAACATAAATTTCTTAACTTCATTCATCATTTCCATTTGATTTCTCCTTTTTGATATTACTTAAAATAATGCTTATTTGAATAGTCTTTTAGTTCTCGTGAGATTTTATCAGACAATTTATTTGGGATAAAAGTCATAAATACTAGAATCCCTGAGACTAAAAGAATAACTGTAAATATTAGCTGTATAGTACTCATTTCTTCACCTTTTCATAACATCACCTATCTGCTTTCAGCAACAAAGAAACAGTTCCTTGCTCCCCAAAACAGATAGATGAGGACTCTATCTGTTAAATTTTACCGCTAGGTCGGTGATAACCTTTACCGGTTAGCTGTAAGATTGATTTATTTCCTTGTTTAATTCGTCTGGCAACTAAAATATCTCCACGTTTAATGGTGCGTATATCTCTATAGATTTTAGAGTATTCTGCAATCATTTCAACGGTTTGAAGTTTTCCTGCCACATATCCTTTTTTAGGAATAAGACCATACTTACTAGTTAATTTCATTTCTTCACCACTTGCAAGCCGTGCGGTTGCATCACCTTGCAAACCTAGTCGTCTTAAGTCAGTGAGTGTAACCTCACTAGTCGATTTTATTTGATTCATATTGTCCTCCTTTTTGAATCAAAGGCTGATTTACAGCCATGCCGAGTTGATGCTGTACATCTCTACTGTGTTTTTTACGCACGATTTATAGTTTAGGAATCGCAAACTCTTTCGTCTTACGGGACAAGTCAACCGTGACTTTCCATGATGCAGTCAGCACTAGATATACTTTCTAGTTACACACCGCCCCTATTCTTCTTTTTATGCCTAGACTGCGCTAATCGGGACAGTGGGGGTATTCAATTTTCAAAGAACATAAGTAGTTTAACGACTTGCTCAGGTCAAGTATTTTAGAAATATGGAGCTATCTCAATTCCAGTCTTCACCTACTAAAGAATCGTAATCTTCTCCACAACACGGACAGAATCCGCACTCCTCAGCAGAATCGAACTCTGTATCACACATCGGACAATCTACTAGCATGGTAATCTCCTATCCTTATTTTGTCTGATAAGTTATCTTCTTCACCCATCTAGGATTGATAGAAAACGGCGGAGTCGCTGATGTAAAATTCATACTCGCTCCTGTTCCAAATGAACTTGATACCAGTTTTTGTAGTTCCTCTAAGTTGGAAGTGACGGAAATACTGTCTACCGTTTTATCAAAATACTCTACAATCATTTCGATCTCTTGAACTGGTTGGGAAGGTGTAGCTTTCATAGCTTGTCCTCTGTTAATTCTCTCTTGATGATTAAACAATCCCATAAAATCAACTCTCTTTCTTTTAACAAGTTGTTGTAATTCTTCTTAACTTGATATTTGTTTGATATATTTAATTTTCAATTATTTCCCATACACTTTCGAGCGTTACTATTGTAAATCGCAAGTAACCCATTAAAAACATATTCAGCAATCATTTCTGATGAACGGGCAAATCTCATATTTTCTAAAGCATATCTATAACGTTCTTCAAATGGCATCATGATATAAGCTGCCATCGTATCTGAGTAATTTTCTTCTAACAGTTGAGAATAAACTAAATCATAGATATAATCCTTATCATACCTGCTAGCTTTATCAACTTTTCTGGAAAGACTGTCTTGTTTATTACTTTGAGAATTTCTAGGGAAACTCTCCTCGTCCT
>ERZ773062.631-NODE-631-length-17484-cov-16.729703_pt1 | contig 17484 bp, 19 predicted proteins | sample MGYA00580626_ERZ773062 | MGnify/ENA primary metagenome ERZ773062 (study PRJEB29015, sample SAMEA2738003) | human oral metagenome | biome: human oral; feature: human-associated habitat; material: dental | place: China | collected 2058 ...
TCAATCCTTATTAGTAAGTTAAATTAATTTGTCCAACTTTTTGGGGTCAGTACAAAATTATAATTTGCAACAGCTCTTTAATTTTAGTAATTTTCAACTAAGTTTTTGAAGCTAGTAGGAACTTTTTTAACTTTTTGTTCTTCATAGTTGTATGCTAAAACAGTTGCTGTTCCTGTTATAGCTAAGTCCTCACCACAGAAAATTTCATGTTCAAAAATTATTCTCAAACCTTTTATTTCAATTTTAGTTATATTAATTTTTATTTCTTGATTTAAAAATAATTGTTTTTTGTATTGAACAGTAGCTTCAGTTTGAATAAAACCACTTCCATCTCCTATATCTGTTTCACTTAAATTATTAGCTCTTAAAAATTCTTCTCTAGCCCATTGAAAAAATAATAGAGCTCTTTCATTACCTACATGATTACCATAATTTAAATCTTCTTGTTTTATTGTGTAATTAAACGTAAACATATTACCTCCTTATATTTAAGAAAATAATATCATAGTATTACTTTGAATTCAAGTGAAAATAAAGTATGCATAAAGTAAAAAGGCTATATAGAAATCTATATAGCCTTTATCTATTTGAAGTTATCCTTTTTTAACTAATGGTTTTCCACAACAAGTGAATTCACAACATTCGTGAGAAGCATCGTGAGTTTCACAGTTATCATTAGTTCCACAATCACATGCATTTTTAACTTCTATTTCGAAGTCACAACATTGACATTTATAAACTTCACCTTTTTTCATATTTTCACAACTTACCATATCATTTCCTCCTTAAAATTTTTATATAATTGAGTACTCATTCAACTGTACAAATGTATAGTATCATTAAACAAAAAAAATGTCAAGTATTTTTTATAAAAAAAATAAAGAATTATTTAAAAAATTTTAAAATATAGATAAAATAGTAGTTTGAATAAGTAAAAAAATAAAAAGAGCTTGTTGTAAATTTTACTTTTTTGGTAAAATACAATAAGCTCACTTTTTTATTATTTTAAATAATCCTGATATTTTGGATCATTTTGAACTTCAGCTATAAGATCTGGTAGAATGCTTCCTAATGGATAAATCTCATCATTTCTTTTAACAGAGGCATAACCAATATCAGTATATACTCTATTATTAGAAAGGGTAACAGGAATTTTAAAAGTAGAATCTCTATATTTTGCTGATACAATATATGAATCTTTTTCTTGTTCTTTTATACTCCAATCAAAAGTTTTCTTAACTTTTGTTATAGTAACAGGCTTATCATTCTCAACTTCTGTAACTGAAACCAAGAATGCTGCAAGATCTTCAACTGTTTCTACACTATAGTCATTGAATACTATATTTTCATTAATAGGAATATCTTTAGTAGTTTCTAAAATACGTTCTTTTTCTTTACATGCAGTAAATCCTAAAAGTATAATTATCATTAAAATTATTTTTTTCATTTAAACCCCTCCTAATTTTATTATATATATAAACATATTATATAATAAAAAAATAAAAATACAATAATTTCAAAAGTGATAATAGAGAAAAATAAACAATAAAAAAACTGTATCCAAATAATTTTAGATACAGTTTTAATAAGACTACATATGTTTTTTGGCAACTTTGATAACTTCTTCTAATTTATCTTCAGAAAGTTTTAAAGATTTTAGATCTTCAATCATATTTTCAACTCTAATTTCTTTACCTACTAAGCCTTTAAATTGTTCTTTCTTTTCTTCTATAATATTATCAATGAAATTTTCTAATTTTTTTGTCATTCTATTCTCCTCCTAGTTTAATTAAAATTTTCTACAAGTAAAAAATATAATTAATCTAAGTCAAAGAATAGAAATATATGTTGCCAAGACAGATGTGCACATCTGTCATAGAAGCTAAGAAAAGCTTATTACAAATATTAAACATATACACATCCCCCTTTACTATTTTGATTTCCAAGATAAAATCTTTGATTGACTTAATTATATACTATTATAAGAAAAAAAGCAAGAGGAACACACTCATTTTAAATAGAAAATAAAAATAAAAAATAGTTCTAAGAAAATGGGTATAATTAAAAATAAATTAGTAACAAATGTTACAGAAATTATATTAAAGTTCTTATATAATAAAAAAATATAAGTAAAATAAATAAGAAATTTGGGAGGAATAGAATGAAAAAATTATTATTAGGATTATTGTTAGTAAGTTCATTATTATCTTTTGGAGCACAAAGAGTACCTTATGAAAAATTATCATTTACAAGTGGGTATATATCTTATAATGATGAAAAATTTACTGGAGAATTTGAAAGAAAAAATCCAAGAACAGGAAAAATTAATGCAGTTGCTTCTGTTAAAAATGGAGAGTTACATGGAATGTCTTATAGTTATGATGAAAATGGAAAAGTAATTGAAGAAATACCATATAATAAAGGAAAAAAAGAAGGACTTAGTAAAACTTATCATAAATCAGGAGCTATATCAGCTGAATTATTTTATAAAAATGATAGATATGAAGGTGTGCAAAAATATTACCATGAAAATGGAAAATTACAAGCTGAAATTCCAACTAAAAAAGGTGTAATAGATGGAGTTACAAAAATGTATGATGAAAATGGAAATTTAACAGAAGAAATAACATATAAAAATGGAAAAAAAGTAAAATAAGTTAAAATTTGAGCTATTGCAAATAAAATGCAGTAGCTCTTTTTAGAAAAATATATGAGGGTAGGGACTACCCAAAGAGCTTGGTAAATATATGTGGCTAACAAAAGCACATACTTCCCAAGAAGCTCCCGTTTCTACAAGTGGGAGTAGTTCACCTTGTACAATAAAAAATAAGTTAGTAGCAACTGCTACAGAAATTATGTTAAAATTTTTATATAATGAAAAAGACATAAATAAAATAAAAAAAAATTAGGAGAAACAGAATGAAAAAATTATTAGTGGGATTATTATTAGTAAGCTCATTATTATCTTTTGGAGCACAAAAAGTACCTTATGAAAAATTATCATTTACAAATGGATACATATACTATAATAATGAAGAATATACAGGAGAATTTGAGAGAAAAGATGCAAAAACTGGAATAATTAATATGGTTGCCTCTGTTAAAAATGGGAAATTACATGGAATGACCTATAGTTATGATGAAAGTGGAAGATTAATTGAGGAGATAACATATAAAAATGGATTAAGAGAAGGATCTAGTAAAACTTATTATAAATCAGGGGTTGTATCAGCTAAATTAACTTATAAAAATGATAAATATGAAGGTGTACAAAAATATTATTATGAAAATGGTAAGCTACAAGCTGAAATTCCAACTAGAGAAGGTATAGTAGATGGAGTTGCAAAATTGTATGACAAAAATGGAAAATTTGAGAGGGAAGCTTTTTTTATGACTGGAAAAAAACTATAGTAAACTAAAAATTAAGTTGTTGCAAGTAAAGTATAGAAGATTTTTTATAAAAATATATTTAATAAATTAATCAAATCTTAATATTTAGATTGTATAATTGAAAATAAGTTAGTAACAAATGTTACAGAAATTATATTAAAGTTCTTATACAATAAAAAAATACTAAGTAAAATAAATAAGAAATTTAGGAGGAATAGAATGAAAAAATTATTAGCAGGATTATTATTAGTAAGTTCAGTATTGTCTTTTGGAGCACAAAGAGTACCTATAGAAAAGTTAGTAGGTAATGGAGATGGAAAGTTATTATATCTTGAAGGAGAAAAAAAACCTTATTCAGGAGAAGTTGAAAGAAAATATCCAAATGGTAAACTTCTAGGAGTTGCTACAATGAAAGATGGAAAATTAGAAGGAAAAGCTTATGAATACTATGAAAATGGAAAAGTATTTAGAGAAGAAGTTTATGTAAATGGAGAAGCTAATGGACCAGCAAAATCATACCATGAAAATGGAAAAATAGAATATGAAACAAATTTTATAAATGGGAAAAGAGAAGGAATAGAAAAAGCTTATTCAGATAAAGGAGTTTTAGTTTCAGTAGTGCCATATAAAAATGGAGAAGCTAATGGGCTAGCAAAAATGTATAATGAGCAAACAGGGAAATTAGAATATGAAACTAATGTAGTTAATGGACAAAGAAATGGTTTATCTAAAAAATATTATCCAAGTGGAAAATTATTAAGTGAAGTAAACTTTAAAAATGATAAAGAAGAAGGACTTATGAAAGCTTACTATGAATCTGGTAAGTTACAAGGAGAAATACCATATAAAAATGGAGAACTAGATGGAGTTATAAAATTTTATAATGAAGATGGAAAAGTAGTAGAGCAAGCAACATATAAAAATGGAAAAGAAGTAAAATAAGTTAAATAAATTAAAAAAAGTGAGCTACTGTAAATAAAATACAGTAGCTTTTATAATTTAAAATACTATAGAAGTAAAATTCCTTGACAATTTTATTAAAAATATTAAAATACATATAAGATTAATTAAAATTTTTAGGAGGAAAAAATGAAAAAATTATTAGCAGGATTATTATTAGTAAGTTCAGTACTATCTTTTGGAGCACAAAGAGTACCAATCGAAAAAGTAGTAGTAAATGGAGAGTTACTATATCTTCAAGGTGAACAAAAACCTTATTCAGGAGAAATTGAAAGAAAATATCCAAGTGGGAAAACTCTTGGAGTAGCAACAGTTAAAGAAGGAAAATTAGATGGAAAAATATATGAGTACCATGAAAATGGAAAAGTAAAATCTGAATCAAATTATGTAAATGGAAAAATTGAAGGAACAGCAAAATCTTTTTATCAAAATGGAAAAGTAGAATATGAAACACAATTTAAAAATGATAAAAAGGAAGGAATAGAAAAGTTTTATACAGAAAATGGAATATTAGTATCAGAAGTTCCATTTAAAAATGATGCTGCAACAGGACTAGCAAAATTATACAATGAACAAACAGGTAAATTAGAATATGAAACTAATGTGCTTAATGGAGTAAGAAATGGATTATCTAAAAAGTATTATCCAAGTGGAAAATTATTAAGTGAAGTAAATTTTAAAAATGACAAAGAAGAAGGAATAATGAAAGCTTACTATGAAAATGGAAAATTACAAGGAGAGGCAACATATAAAAATGGTCAACTAGATGGAGTAGCAAAGCTTTATGATGAAAGTGGAAAAGTAACGGAACAAGCAACATTTAAAAATGGAAAAGAAGTAAAATAATTAAAAATAATTAGAAAAGAGCTATTGTAATTTATTTACAGTAGTTCTTTTTTATATAAAATATTTTATAAACAAAATTTTTTATATAGAAATATTTCTAATAAAGAGTATAATAAGAGTATAAAATTAATATTATATTTTAAAATTAGGAGGCTTTTATGAAAATTAAATTAGATGGAGTAGCAGAAACATTACTTATAACATTAAATGCAAGAGCTAAAGACTATGAGAATCCAAAATCTGTGTTACATGATAAGAAATCTTTTGAAATTGCCTCACAGTTAGACTATGATTTTAAAAAGTTTGATACTGCTTGGGCAAGTTATTATGGAATATTAGCAAGAGCATATATAATGGATGAGGAAGTAAAGAGATTTATAGAAAGATATCCTGATTGTGTGATAGTTTCAATAGGTTGTGGACTTGATAGTAGATTTGAAAGAGTAGATAATGGAAAAATAACTTGGTATAATCTTGATTTACCCGAAGTAATCGAAACAAGAAAATTATTTTTCATAGAGAATGATAGAGTAAAAAATATTTCAAAATCAGTTTTTGAATCTGATTGGACTAAGGAAGTTGTAACTGATGGAAAAGAGCTACTTATAATTTCTGAGGGAGTTTTTATGTATTTTGATGAAGATGAAGTAAAAAAAATTTTAGAAATATTAGTTAATAATTTTGATAAATTTGAATTACACTTAGATTTACTTTATAAAGGCACTGTAAAAATGAGTTCTAAACATGATACTTTGAAGAAAATGAATGATGTCAAATTTAAGTGGGGAGTAAAAGATGGAAGTGAGCTTGTAAAGTTAGAACCTAAATTAAAGCAGATAGGGCTTATTAATTTTACAAAAAAAATGGCAAAAATTTTACCATTATCAAAAAAGATATTTATTCCACTTATGTGGATTGTCAATAATCGTTTAGGAATGTATATATATAATAAGTAAAACAAGGAGATTAATATTAATCTCCTTGTTTTTTCTACATCATTACATTTTTATTTTTTGATACTTTCATAAATATTAATAGTGATATAACTGTCATTAATGTCAAAATAGTTGACATTGCAGCAGCTATTCCATAACTACCTCTTGATACATAAACATATATTTGTAATGTCAATGTTATTGTCTTATAGTTATATAAGATAATACTTGAAGAAAGTTCTGTAATAATTGTTATCCAACTTAAAAGTGCTCCTGAAATAATACCATTCATCATCATAGGAGTTGTTATCTTAAAGAATGACTTCATACGAGAAGCTCCTAAACTGATAGAGGCTTCTTCAATAGAAAGTGGTATCTGTTGAAGTATAGCAACTGAGGATCTTATTGTATAAGCATTTCTTCTTATGATAAGAGATATTACCATTATTAAGAAAGTTCCAACTAAAACAAAAGGTTTTTTGTTGAAAGCACTAACCAAAGCTATCCCTACAACTGAACCAGGAATAACATAAGGGACCATAGATAAAGTATCTATAGTTCTATTTATAAAGTTATTTCTTCTTACAACTAGATATGCAATTAAAATAGAAATAACAATGATTAAAATTAAAGAAAGTCCACCAATTAAGAATGTATTTTGAATAGCATTTCCTAATTTGCTAAAGGCTTCTGTATAACTCTTTAAAGAGTAACCTTTTGTAAAAAGCTTTCCAGATGTATTTTGGAAAGATGTATAAATTACATAAAGTTGTGGAGCATAAGAAATAAAAACTATTAAATAACAATATAAGTGAATTAAAACAGATTTTATTCCTTTTACTTCTTTAGCTTCAATAGGATGGAGTGCATTCATTGTAAATTTATACTTTCCATTTATATATCTTTGTAATAAGAAAATCAAAGATGTAATTATAATTGCAATAATACTTACAGCTGATGCAAAATTCTTATCAGAACCTGTTTCATTCATAAATTGATTATAAATTTCAACTGGGAAAGTTCTGTATCCTTCTCCAATAAATAGAGGAGTTCCGAAGTCTGCAAATGCTCTCATAAATACCATAAGAGCAGCTGCTAATATAGTTGGAATACACAAAGGAATAATTATTTTAAAGAATCTTTTTGCTCCAGTACAACCCATATTTTCACTAGCCTCTAATAATGAATTATCAATATTTCTTAAAGCTCCTGAAACATATAGGAAAACTAAAGGATAAAGTTGCATACATAGAACAAGTAAAATTCCACCAAATCCATATATGCTCGGAAAATTAAAACCTGTTAAGTTTTTAATTGTATTAGTTATTAATCCATTTCTTCCCAATAATAAAATCCAAGAATATGCTCCAATAAATGGTGCAGACATACTACATAGTATTATAGTAATTTGTAAAAAAGTTTTTCCTTTGATTTTATACATATTATAGAAATATGCTAAAGGAATTCCTATTATTAAAGTTAGAGTTGTTGCAGCTAAACTTACTTTAAATGAATTAAATATAGTGGAAAAATAATAGTTTTTGCTTAAAAACTTTGAAAAATAAGCAAAAGTAAAATTTCCATTATTTTCAATAACTGCATTTTTAAATAAGATTCCCAAAGGATAGATCATAAATATTATGTAAAATGCTAAAACACATAATGAAATTACTATCCATATATCTTTTTTCTTACTTAGCATAAGCAACACCTATATCATTGTTAACACCTTCTAAAATATTTTTAGATCCATCTTCTGTGAAAACATTAATTTTATCTTGTTTTACTTTTAAATAAACTTCAGTTCCTTTTGGAATTATATTGTCTATTTTAGATTCTTGTACAATTTCAAGTTTTTCTCCATTTTCTAAATGTACAAAATAATGAGTGTTCAAACCTAAAAATACACTACTGTCTATAAAAGCTTTCATTCCATCTTTTGCTTGACTTTCATCAATTACAAATTCTTCTGGTCTTATTGAAATAGTAACATTTCCTTTAACATTTTTATCTTTTATATTAGTTAAGTTTACATTATATATTCCAGCTATCTTTAAGGTAGAGGCATCTAAAGTTCCTTTTAAAACATTTGTTTTACCTATAAAAGTTGCAACAAATAAATTAGCAGGTCTTTGATAAATATCTTTAGGTTGTCCTAAGTGTTGAATTGCACCATCTTTCATAACTGCAATTCTATCACTTACAGCCATAGCTTCTTCTTGGTCGTGAGTTACATAAACAGTTGTAATTCCAATACTATTTTGAATTTCTTTTATAGCAGTTCTCATTTCAACTCTTAATTTAGCATCTAAGTTACTTAAAGGCTCGTCCATCAATAAAACATCAGGCTTTATTACTAAGGCTCTTGCTAAAGCAACTCTTTGTTGTTGCCCTCCTGATAATCTATCAGGCATTCTATCTCTATATTCATCAATTTGCATAAGTTTTAAAAATTTATCTGTTTCTACTTTCATTTCTTCTTTAGAAACTTTTCTATTTTTTAAACCAAATTCTACATTTTGCTCAACAGTTAAATGTGGAAAAATAGCATAGTTTTGAAATACCATTCCAATATTTCTCTTAGCTGGATCTAAATCATTTATTCTTTTTTCATTGAAATAAAAATTTCCATGTTCAATAGAGTTAAAACCTGCTATCATTCTTAATAAAGTAGTTTTTCCACACCCAGAAGGTCCAAGGAGAGTGAAAAACTCCCCTTGTCTTATATCAAGAGATAAATCTTTAATAATGATATTATCTCCATATCTTTTTTGAGCATTTTTTATTATTATATTTACACTCATTAAATTTCTCCTAATTATTTAGTTAATATATTTGTCCATCTTTCTTGCCATTCTTTTCTGTGTTCAGATGTATAAGGGATATCTTCATAAGCAACTTTGATTTCTTCAAATGGTTTTATAAATTCACTTGTATTTTTAATAGAAGTGTTTACTGGTCTTGTTGAAGTTTCAGCAACAACCTTTTGTCCTTCATCAGAAATTAAGAAATCAATGAATTTTTTAGCATTATCCATATGAGGAGCATTTTTAACGATTGCAGCAGCACCTGGTAACCATACAGAACCTTCTTCAGGATAAACAAGTTTTAAGTTAGTTGCACCATCTTGAAGTAATGTTACAGCTGGATTTTCATAAGTAACTCCAACAGCATATTCTCCATCAGCAGTAGCTTTATAGATTTGAGAAGAAGAAGATAAAATAGTTCCATCTAATTGAGCAACAAATTTTTCAACGAATTCCCAAGCTTTTTCATCATATGGTTTTTCTCCCATAACAAGTAACATATTTGTAAGTTCTGCTATAGCACTACTACTTGCTGTAGGGTCTCCCATAGCAATTTTACCTTTTAATTCAGGCCATAATAAATCTTTATATCCAGTAAATTTTTCAGGATCTAGTCCTAATTTTGCAAATACGTCTTTATTTACAAGTAAAGCAGCACTACCATCTAGTTTGTAGTTTGTAAAGAAACCAGTCGTATTTTTATAAGCATCAGGAACATTTTTTTCATTTTCAGAAGTATAGCTTTCCCATAAATCAGGAGTTGTAGCTAGAACACCCATGCTTATAGCTCCCCAGTTAATATCAGCTTGTGGATTTTCTTTTTCAGCAGAGATTCTTGCAAGAACATCTCCACTTCCCATTGATTGTAAAATAACTTTTATTCCAGTAGCTTCTTCAAAAGCAGGAATAATTTTATTTACTTCATCATCAGCATTAGGTGAATAAATTACTAATTCATTTGAACCTTGTGCTTCAGGAGCAGCTTCCGTTTTTTCTTTTTCTCCTCCACAAGCAACAAACATAACCATACCAATTGCCATCAATAAAAACTTAATAAACTTTTTCATTTTTTTGTCAAGACTGTACAATATACTATAAGTAAAATTATATAGTCTTATCCTCCTTTTTATAATATTAATAAATCCAATACATTATACTTAATTATAAAATAAAACCCAATAAATATCAAGACTTATAAATGTACATTAATTTCTTTTGTTGAAAAAATCTTTTCTTCTTTGCCTATTAAATTTAAAATCTTTTCTTTTTCTTCATTTGTTAAGAATGGATAATAAAAATTATCAGACTTTTTAATTTTATCTATTTCATTATAAGTTATATATTCAATATTTTTAGCAACAGTGTATTCATCTTTAATAACATTAAAATTTGAAAGTTCAAATTCTTTATTTGAGATAATTAAAATATTATTAGAATTGATTTTCTCTAGAGTTTGCATAATATTTTCTAACTTAACTTCATTTTCAAAATCAAAAGTAAATATATAGAAATCAGCTTTATTAGAAACATCATTGATAGAAATAGTTTTTCCTTTATATAGATAATATTTCTTTATAGTTTCAATTATAGTTCTTATTCCTCTTCCTTTTTGTATAACTGCAAGAGTAGGTTTTTTATCTTTAAAGATTGAAGCTAAAACTTTCTTTTGTATTGAATTATAGTCAAAGTCAGAAATTAATTCTTTCTTTATTTCTTGGAATATTAAAGCATCTTTCACAGGGAAAGTTTTTAAAATAACATCCCTGTCAATATCAATTTTTAAATGTAAATTTATATTCTCAGTTTTTAAATATTTCTTTTCTGCCTCAATAGAAAAATTATAATTAAATTCATTTTTTAAAACTTTTAATATATTAGCTAGGTTAACATCTATATTTTCAATGATAGTTCTGTCTTTAGTGATGGCAAGCCCATAATCATTAAAAATAAGATTTAAAGGGTTATCTACATCAGATCTTTTAGGGTAGACTACAGTATGTATAGGGAAAGAAATATCTCTTCCATTTAATTCTAAATAATTATCATTAAAATCAGTATTTTCCATAGAGTTTTTAACATCTTCAAGTTGAAGTTTACACATATATCTATCTTTAAAAGTTTCTAATTTCAATTTAAAAGCTACATCAATTTTCTTTGAACTGGCTATTATATCGTAATAATCTCCTCCACCAAAGAAAATGCAGTTTTTAAAGTAGTAATTACCTTTCTTTATATCTAGCATCAAGTGTTCAGTACTATTTCTTGTAAATCTTAAATTTTCATATTCACAATTTTTAAAAGCAAAAATTGGAGTATGATTTTTAGCACCATAAGGCTCTAAGATTTCTAACTCTCTTAAGAATTCATAATTTACTTTATAAGGTGCAAGTATATTTTCAATTTTTATAGTCTTAACAAATAATTCTTTAGGAAAGTTTTCTCCAATGTATTTATCAACTCTTTGATAGAATTCTTCTATATTTTCAATCTTTATTGTGAAACCTGCTGCTCCAGAGTGTCCTCCATATTTAACTAAGATATCAGAAACAGAATTTAGACATTCAACTATATTTAAACCATCAATACTTCTACAAGAAGCAGTTGCAACTCCTTCACTTTCTTTAATTTCCATAATTATACTTGGTTTATAGTATTTATCTAGAATTTTTGAAGCAACTATTCCTATAACTCCATGATGAAAAGATTTATTGGCAACTAAAATTAAGTTTTTATTGTAGAGTTGTTTTTTCTCAATTTCAGCAATAGAAGCCTCTAAAATTTTCTTTTGAATATTTTTTCTTTCAGTGTTATTTGTTAAAAGTTGATCTATAATAGTTAGACATTCAAAACCATCTTCTTCAATAAATAGACTTACAGCCTGCTTGGCATCTTCCAAACGACCAGCAGCATTGAAAATAGGTGCAATAAGATAGCCTACATCATAAGAACAATATTCTCTAGTATCCCAATCATTAGGAAAAATCTTTCTTAATAGTTGCTTGATTCCTATCCATCTAGTGTTATTTAAAAGTTTTAAACCTCTTTTCACAAACTTTCTGTTGTCAGAAGTTAAAGGAACTATATCAGCAACAGTACCTATAGCAACAATATCTAAAAATTTTTCTAAATCATTTAGTCTATCCAGTTTGCTATACAGTGCATAGGTTAACATAAAGGCTGTTCCTACACCTGCTAAATATTTATAGCTGTAGATATTTTCTTCTCTTTTTGGGTTTATAACAGCAAAAGCTTTAGGTAAATCACCAATTATCTCATGGTGGTCAGTTATAATAAAATCTAAACCTAATTCATTGGCAAAATTAATTTCTTCTATTGAATTAATGCCACAGTCAACACTTATAACTAGGTTAGCTTCTTCTTCTTTTAAACTCTGGATAGCATCTTTATTTAGACCATAACCTTCATCTCTCAAAGGTATATAGTAGTCTATATTTCCACCCAATTCTGAAAGTGCTAGATATAAAAGAGAAACAGATGTTATTCCATCAACATCATAGTCACCATAGATATAAATTTTTTCATTGTTTTCAATAGCTTCAAAGATTCTTTTTACTGCTATATCAACATCCTTTAAGTCAAAAGGATTGAAATCAAAATTTGTATCAAGAGATAAATTTCTATTTTCAATTAAACTTTCAATAACAAAGTCTAATTTTTTTTCTTCTCTATTTTCAAAAATTTTTTCATAATTTATTTTATTTTCTAAAATCCATTTAGTATTTTTCTTCATTTTTATCTTCCTTCTCTTGTATAAATAATATCCATTAATATTATAACAAGTAAATTTAAAAAAAATAAGGGACTGTTGCAAAATTAAAAGTTCAATCTTAAGTAAAAAATAAGTGAGTTACGAATGGAAATTTTAGATAAAAAATCAAATAGAATGAGCCGAGCAAATTCAGGAGTGTCTGAGTGCAACGAGTTTCCTGATTTGCAGCGAATTCTTGATTTTTTATCGTTAAGAAATTTACTCAGTAACGAACTATTTTTTACTTTTTGTTAATTTGCAACAGCCCCTTAAGTATTTAATTATTTTTTTATTTCATGAACATATTTATCTAAAATATCTACACCACTAGTTTCTGACATAGTATCTAAAGCATAAATTTCTGTAATGTTTAAATTCTTTTCAATTTTTTCTTCTTTTTTCACATTACTTTCTAATTTTTCAGACACATTATGTATTATTAGTTTTTTAGTTGATAAATTAAGAGAATAATTCCTAGTATTCGCATACTCAGTATCTCCTAAAATACTTTGAGCATCTAAACCAATAAGTTCAAATCTATTGTTTTGATATCTAAAAATATATGTAGTAGAAGTAGCATATTTAACATAGTCTGCAAGAGTAAAAATACGTAAAGTATTATTTTTAATAGTTACTGCTTTAGATAAATTATCATCGTAGTCAGGAGAATCAAGACTTTCTAATCCTTCTTCAGAAGCATAACCTGGAGAAACAATGAAATTTTTGTCATTCTTTGCAACCAAAGTATATTTTGAGTTCTTATCTTTAAATAAAACTAATATAATTCTTGGGTTGAAATTCACAGGATTAGAACTAGATGAGTCTTCAATTTTTTTAAAATTTTTAGGATCATTTTTTTCAATTACTAAAACGACATCATCAATTTTATCTTTGTTTAAATCACCTTTTTCAACTATTAATTTTTTCCAACCCTTAGGAATAAAGTCCTCAACTTTACTAGCTTTTTGAGGGAAATTTTCAGCTAATAAATTAAATGAACAAAAAATAAATAATAAAAAACTAAAAAATAAAGCTTTCTTTTTCATAATAGTCTCCTATATATAGATAATATTAATTATCGTATTTTTCTAATATTTTAATTCCAGTGTCTTGTGCCATAGTATCTAAGATATATTTATCTTTGACATCTATATTTTTTTCTACTTTTTCTATTTTTGTTTCATCAGTACGAACTCCTGAAATATCTTTTGTACCTATTAATTTTTTAGTTGAAAAATTAATAGAATACGCTATATCTACAGCATAATCAGTAGATGTATGCCAATATTTATATTCTAATCCAATTAACTCAAACTTATTATTTTGATATCTAAAAATATATTCAGTAACTCTAGCACCTTTAACATATTCTGAACGAGTTAAAAGACGAAGAGTGTCATTCTTTATATTTATTGACTTAGATAAATCGTCATCCAAATCAGGTGAAGAAAGTGTTTCTAGTTGTTCAACAAGAGCTTTATCTTTTGAAACAATAAAACCATTTTCATTTTTAGAAATCAAATTATATTGAGAATTTTTATCTTTAAATAATACTAATATTGCCATAGGATTATAATTAAAAATTGTGTTATCTTCTGATTTTTCAAAATTTTTAGCATCATCTTTTTGTATTACTAAAACAACATCCTCAATTTTATCTTTATTTAAATCACCTTTTTTAACTACAACACTCTTCCAACCTTTAGGAATAAAATCCTCAACTTTACTAGCTTTTTGAGGGAAATTTTCAGCTAATAAACTAAACGAACAAACAATAAATAATAAAAAACTAAAAAATAAACCTTTCTTTTTCACAACTGCCTCCTGTATTAAATTATTTTTTTATTTCATGAGCATATTTATCTAAGATATCTACACCAGTAGTTTCTAACATAGTATCTAAAACATAACTTTCTTTAATATTTAATTTCTTTTCGATTTTTTCTTCTTTTTTCATATTACTTTCTAACTTTTCTCTTAAATTATATATTTTTAATTTTTTAGTTGAAAAGTTAAAAGAATAATTATAAGTATCCATATATTCAGCATTGCCAAAAACATTTTGATTTTCTAAACCAATAAGTTCAAATCTATTATTTTGATATCTAAAAATATATATAGAAGAGCCACTACTTCTAGTTAATTCTGCAAAAGTAAAAATATGTAAAGTATTATTTTTTATAGTTATAGACTTAGATAAATCATTATCAAAATCAGGTGATTCAAGATTTTGTAATCCAGATTCATAAGCCTCACCTGGTGAGATGATAAATCCTTTATCATTTTTAGCTGCCAAAGTATACTTTGAATTTTTATCTTTAAATAGAACTAATATAATTCTTGGATTATGATTTTCAGGACTGGTTTGATACGATTCCTCATTTTTTTTAAAATTTTTAGGATCGTTTTTTTCAATGATTAAAACGACATCATCTATTTTATCTTTATTTAAATCTCCTTTTTTTATTATAATACTCTTCCAACCTTTAGGAATAAAATCTTCAATTTTATCAGCTTTTTTAGGAAAATTTAGAGCAAATAAATTAAAAGAGTAAAAGATGAATAAGATTAAACTTAAAATAAAAAAATTTTTCTTCATAAAAACCTCCAATATGTATACCATTTTAGTATAACATAAATTTCTGAATTGTAAAGTCAGGAATTGAAAAATAAAAATAAATTTTAAAGATACAAAGGACTTTAAAAAAATATTAATAAAAACTGTAATTTAATATAAAAAATATGGTATAATGAATACGATTTTAGTATATATTAGGAGGATGTTGTTAATGAAGACAATATTATATGGAATATTTTATTTTTTTCTAACACTTTTCTTTGCTTATATCTTTATAAAAGAAAAAGACTTAGCTAAAAAATTTGATGCTCACAGAGAGAAATTTGTAAATAAAATAGTAGAAAAACATAACATAAAGAATGAGAATAAAGTTAAGTATTTTAAGAAGTTTCTCTATTATATTGAAACAATAGGAACTGCTCTTATATTAGTTGTGATTATTCAAAGATTCTATATAGGAAACTTTAAAATTCCTACAGGATCAATGATACCTACAATAGAAATAGGAGATAGAGTTTTTGCAGATATGATTTCATATAAATTTACAGGTCCAAAAAGAAATAGTATTATAGTTTTTGAAGAACCTATAGAAAATAAAGTTCTATATACAAAAAGAGCAATGGGACTTCCAGGAGAAACTGTAAAAATACAAGATAGAATTTTATATATAAATGGAGAAGCAACAAACTTTAGACAATATAGCAATTTAGGTATTGGAGATAATGAGTGGAGAATACCTAAAAAAGGAGATAAATTAGAAATTATTCCTGCAGGTAATTATAATAAAGCTCATAGCTATACTGCTATAGATATAGAGAAAATTCAAAAGGAATTAAAATATAACTCAGCTTCGGTCTATGAATTTATGCCTAACTTAAAATTCGTTGTTAATGGAGAAGAGACAGGTCTAATTTTAGATTTTATCCATGATAAAGATGTAGTTGCTAAACTTATGACTGGAGAAAGAGTTGAACTTGTATTAGATGATGATTACTATTTAGCATTGGGAGATAATACAGACAACAGTTTTGACTCAAGATATTGGGGTTTTGTCAAGAAAAGTAGAATAAGAGGAAGAGCAGTAGTTAGATTCTGGCCTTTAAACAGAATAGGGCTAGTAAAATAGGAATGTAGAGGATATTCAATGATTAAAAAATTAACAATCAATGATGTAGACTATATAGAACAAATTTTTAACTTAGAAAAAGATATTTTTAAAAATTCTGCTTTCAGTAAAGAATCTACAGAGAATTTAGTAAAAGAAGACAATTCATTTATCTATGCTTATCTTATAGATGGAAAAGTTTGTGGATATTTAATGGTTCTTGACAGTATAGATGTCTATGAAATTCTTGCAATAGCAACTATTGAAGAATATAGAAATAAAGGTATTGCTCAGGAACTTTTAGATAAAATAAAAACTAAAGATATCTTCTTAGAAGTTAGAAAAAGTAATGAAAAAGCAATAAATTTTTATAAAAAAAATAATTTTAAACAAATATCAATAAGAAAAGGCTATTATTCAGATCCTACTGAAGATGCCATTATAATGAAAATGGAGGCAAATAATGAATAACAAAATCTATTCAAACCCACTATGTGAAAGGTATAGTTCAAAAGAAATGATGTATAACTTTTCACCTGATAAGAAATTCTCAACATGGAGAAAACTTTGGATTGCTTTAGCAGAATCTGAAAAAGAATTAGGATTAGATATATCTCAAGAACAAATAGATGAAATGAAAAAAAATATTTTCAATATTGATTATGAGCTAGCAGCAAAAAAAGAAAAAGAATTCAGACATGATGTTATGGCTCATGTTCATACTTTTGGAACACAAGCACCTTTAGCTATGCCTATTATCCACTTAGGAGCAACAAGTGCTTTCGTTGGAGATAATACAGATTTAATACAAATTAAAGATGGGCTTGAAATAATAAAAGCTAAACTTGTGAATGTTATGAATAATTTATCTAAGTTTGCATTAGAAAATAAAAATGTAGCAACTTTAGGATTTACACATTTTCAAGCTGCTCAACTTACAACAGTAGGAAAAAGAGCAACATTATGGCTACAATCTTTATTGTTAGATTTAGAAGAATTAGAATTTAGAGAAAAAACTCTAAGATTTAGAGGTGTAAAGGGAACAACTGGAACACAAGCAAGTTTTAAAGATTTATTCAATGGAGATTTTTCAA
>ERZ773062.633-NODE-633-length-17469-cov-13.471000_pt1 | contig 17469 bp, 16 predicted proteins | sample MGYA00580626_ERZ773062 | MGnify/ENA primary metagenome ERZ773062 (study PRJEB29015, sample SAMEA2738003) | human oral metagenome | biome: human oral; feature: human-associated habitat; material: dental | place: China | collected 2058 ...
TAAGAGGGGAAATCAGCATGGCTCCAATAATGACAGCTGTTGAATTCATATTTAGACCTATAGAGGCAATAAAAATCGCACACATCAAAATCACTGTATCTCTTAATCGAACATGAAGGTCATCATATAGTTTCTCGCGGAATTCACGTGTTGAATAGTTTCCGGACATTGGTTACTCCTTTTATTTCATATAATCTTGTTTCTGCATGGATGATGGTAGAGAGACTTCTGTCCAAACTACATGTTTTTAATTCTTAGCTGTGATTCTTTTGAACATTATCCTTTATACTCAATGAAAATCAAAGAGCAAACTAGGAAGCTAGCCGCAGGCTGTACTTGAGTACGGTAAGGCGACGCTGACGTGGTTTGAATTTGATTTTCGAAGAGTATTAAATATCCATCAGTCCATCCTTGATATTATATCAAAAATTTTACAGTCTTTCTCTGAGCAAATCAATTAATTTAAAAGATAGAGAAAGGAAGAAATTTTTGTATCCTTATCCGAAGAAAAAGAAAAACGATATCTCCTCTGAAAGTAGATACCTTTTTAATGTTTAAACATGATGAGTTTGTAGCAGCAATCCTAGCTGATATCGCCAACAAATCACGTATTGAGAAATAAGAGATAAAACCTGGTACAAAACCCCAGCTACTAAAAAAGAGGCTGGGACAAAAGTCCTAGCCTCTCAATTGTCTTTGGATTGTCGAACAAGACGCAGTGGTTGAGTGGGCTCTACTACGCTGATTTCATCAGCTTTTACAGCCCTACTCAACTGTGCGGAGGTGGGACGACAAAATCGAATTCTAACGAATTAACGATTTCTGTCCCACTCTATTTTTTGATGTTTCTGTTTTTACATTTGAACAATTCTACGATAACTTCTTGAAGTAATCATAAAGATAAGTACGTAGATGAGGGCAAAGATACCACATATAGAAAGTGTTACGGTTAACATCATGGCTGTATCGATAACTCCGATAACCTTGAGAATCAAACTTAACATGTGATAAGCAAAGGCCAAATGTAGAAAGGCGAAGATTAGCGGAAGGAAGAAGACAGTCAAAACTTGCTTGTTAATGGTTTGCTTGATTTGTTTTTGGTCTAAACCAACTTTTTGTAAAATCACAAAGCGTTCACGATCTTCATACCCTTCTGAGATTTGTTTATAGTAAATGACCAGTACAGTACCTACCATAAAGATAATGGATAGGAAAATACCAATAAAGAAGACACCGCCAAAGAGGACACTCATCTGAGTGCTAGCATCTGCTAGATTGCTACCATACACATAACTACCTTCAGTATTTAATTCTGCATTAAACTGATTGAGATAATTTTCATATTCTTCAGCGACCTTGATTTGTTCCTCTTCACTGGCATTTACATTCATACCACCGTAAAGCTGATTATAGATAGCCGAATCTGGGAATTGCTCCAAAAAGGCTTGTAAATCTGGAACAACAAGATAATTGTAATCAGTAGTCAAAATATTAAACTGATTTGGGACATGGTTAAGAATGAAATCTTTATTAAATTCGTCTTTTACAGAAAATTGATGATTATTTAGAGTTAGTTCTTTCTGTCCTTTCAGTCCATTATTCTTAGCATAGAGTCCGACCTCATTTCCTGATAGAGAAAGTTTTTGACCAGTCATATTTTCATAATCTTTTTGATCAAATACCATAAAAACTGTTTTAGGTTGGACAAGATTTTGTCCTTTTTCAAAAAGGGTTAACTTGGTTCCTTCTTGGTTTGCAACACCAAAGTTACTGTAACGAAGAACTTCTTTCTCTTTGACACTATAACCTTTGTCACTTGCAAACTGGCTCAAAAGTTTGTTCAAGTCTTCTTTCTCAACATTTTGTCCAGTAATCCCAAAATCATGGGGATTCATCACTTTTTTAAAGCTTTCTGAGGCATTGAAAATGCTTGTTGCTGCTGACATGGTTACCAAAACCATTGTTGACAAAATTGCGATAGTTGCTAGTCCAACCGCATTTTTCTTCATACGGAAGATCAAGTTGGACACTGAGATGAGATTATTTGGTTGGTAATAGTATTTCTTATTTTTCTTTAAGATTTGAAGGAAAAATGTAACCCCTGCATTGAACAAAAGATAAGTACCAAAGATAACCAGCAAAACAGCTAGGAAAAATGTTGTTAGGGCTGTAAGAGGATCTTTTACTGTAAGGGCAAGATAATAGCCAATCCCTAAGCTAATGGAACCAAGAATGGTTTGGAGAAGAAGGAAGCGACCTTTTTTCTCTCCACTTGCTTTCTCACGCGAGAGCTGGAGGGCATTCATACGGGCGATTCGAAGGGCATTCAGAAACATGAGGCCTAGGAAAATCAAACCAAAGACAACAAGTACTGTAATGACAACTTTCATCTGGAAGGTAGCGACCATCTCAACCTTTAATTTCATCAGTTTAAGCAAGAACGCGAAAATCAACTTGTCAAACAAGGCTCCGACACCGATACCTGCTCCAACAGTTAGAATTCCAAATATCACCAACTCTTTAAAGGTCATACTGATCAGATGACGCTTCTCCAAGCCCAACATACCATAAATCCCCAACTCCTTGGAGCGGTTTTTCATAACAAAACTATTGGCATAAAGGACGATAATGGCTGACGCAAGGGTGACGACAAACATACCAAATCCTAGAGTAGCTTGAATGGTGGATCCTCCACGGATTTCCGCAATCTTGGGATTGAAGGTCAGAGAGTAAAAGAGATAGCTGATAGTGACTGCCAAAATGACAGCCAAAGCAAACGGATAATAGAGTTTGCGGTTTTTGATTAAGTTGGATATGGCCAGCTTATTGGTTAATCGAAACATACTAGTTCACCTCACTTGCCATAACAGTCAAGGTGTCAGAGATTTCTTGGAACATCTGACGATCCGTCTTTTCACCTCGATAAATTTGATTATAGAGAATACCGTCCTTGATGAAAAGAACACGTTTTGCACGGCTGGCCGCAGCTGTTGAGTGGGTCACCATGAGAATGGTTTGCCCTTGCTCGTTGATCTGATCAAAGATATCAAGGAGAGCTGCAGATGATTTAGAGTCTAGAGCACCAGTTGGCTCGTCCGCAAGAAGAATTTCTGGTTCTGTGATGATAGCCCGTGCAACTGCTACCCTTTGTTTTTGCCCTCCAGAGATTTCATAAGGGTACTTCTCCTGCAATTGATTGATGCCAAGATTTTCGGCCGTCACGACCAATTTTTTCATCATTTCTGTAATAGGCTTTCTAGACAATACCAAAGGGAGTAAGATATTGTCTTTAACAGAAAGCGTATCTAACAAATTGAAGTCTTGGAAGACAAAGCCTAACTTTTCACGACGGAAGCTTGATGCTTCAGAATTTTTAATGGTGGCTGTGTCAGTTCCGTTTAGGAAGACCTGCCCACGCGTTGGCTTGTCAAGCATAGCAAGAATATTGAGTAGAGTAGATTTTCCAGATCCAGACTCACCCATGATAGCGACGTAGTCGCCTTTTTCAACGGTAAAGTGAATATCTTTCAGGGCTTCTACTTGGTTGCCTTGAAAGCGAGTTTTATAAATCTTTTGAACGTGTTTTACATCTAATAGTGTCATTTTAACTTCTCCTTTTTAATATCCCATTAATTGAAACTGAGCTTGTATCATTTCGATGCCGAGCTGAACTCGCTCGATATCCTTTGGACTTGGCTTACTTGTTTGTTTCTTTTGTAAAATTGTTTTCATGGTTTCTCTCCTTTTTCTTTATGCTATAAGTTTACTCCAAAAAAAGATGGCTTGCCATAACATAACCTTACAAAAGAGGCCTTTAATCTTACATTTTTGTAAGATTACATTTTTTATCTAATTGAAGCCTTTTTTCTCACTATATCAAGGTCTAAAGAAGAGCTTGAAAGGTTTCTTCCAAGCTCTTCACAATTCTTTTCATTCAATCAGTAAATTCACTTCAGAGAACTTAATCCTCACCGTTGTTCCTTGTCCAAGCTCGGATTCTATTTGAATTTGATGTCCTAATTCTTGGCTGATTTTCTGGGTTAGATAGAGCCCAAGTCCAGATGACTGCTGGGTCATTCGACCATTATATCCTGAAAATCCACGTTCAAAGACTCGCAACCGATCACTGTTTTTGATACCAATCCCAGTATCTTTGATGCAAAGGTCTGAACCTTCCATGTAGATTTCAACCCCACCTTCATTTGTGTACTTGAGGCTATTTGATAGGATTTGTTCAATGACTACCAACAGCCATTTTTTATCCGTCACAATCCTTCTGTCCAAGTCATGCAAATTAATACTTAGATCTTTCTGGATAAAGAAAATAGCATATTTGCGAATGACTTCCTTGACCAGATCTTCTATATTTTCTTTCTTCAACACCAAATCATCATGGAAGCTTTCTAAGCGTAGATATTGGAGAACGAGGTTGGTATAGGAATCAATCTTAAAAATTTCCTGCTCCATCTGTTGCTTCAGTTGGCGATCCGCCACCTCGCTCACTAGGAGTTTACTGGCTGCAATTGGTGTTTTTATCTGATGAACCCAGAGTGTATAGTAGTCCACCAAATCATTATAGCGGTTTTCTGCATCTGATTTCTTTTGATAGAGTTCAGATTCGCTTTTCTCTAATTTTTCAGTTAGAAGGACTTCCATTGGTGACTTAGCTTTTCTTTCGCCATAGAGCAATTCCTTACGATAACGTTGCAATTCTATCAAGAAATCAAATACCAAAAACAAAAATGTCAAAAATGTAGATAGAAAGAAGAAATAGTTAAAGTAGGGCCCTTGCTTATCAAACAAGGTTTCAAAGAGAAAAAGCAAACCTGTAAGCGATAGAATAAAAGCAAAAAAACGGCTACGCGAACGGATATAAGCTAGAAAAAAACTTTTAATATCAAGCATGTTTCAATCCATACCCTATCCCTTTCTTGGTTTCGATAAAACCAATCAAACCTTCTTCCTCCAGTTTCTTGCGCAAGCGAGCGACATTAACAGACAAGGTATTGTCGTCAATAAAAAAGTCACTGTTCCAGAGTTCCCGCATCAAATCATCACGCGCTACGATATTTCCAGCATGCTCAAATAAAACTCGTAAAATCTGAAATTCATTCTTGGTTAGGCTGATAGCTTTGCCATTGACATGCACATCCATAGACTTGGTATTGAGAATAACTCCAGCATACTCTAAGAGACTTTCATCTCGTCCAAATTCATAAGAGCGGCGCAATAATCCTTGTACCTTAGCTAAAAGGACCTGCTGGTCAAAAGGCTTGGTCACAAAATCGTCAGCTCCCATATTAATAGCCATCACGATGTCCATAGCCTGGTCTCTTGAAGACAGAAACATAATAGGAACTTTGGAAATCTTGCGAATTTCCTGACACCAATGATAACCATTAAAGAGAGGCAATCCAATATCCATCAGGACCAGATGAGGCTCAGACTGAACAAATAACGTCAGAACTTCCATAAAGTCTTCTACCATGACTACTTCAAAACCCCATTCAGAGAGCATTTTCCCAACTTGCTGACGGATTACTGGATCATCTTCTACTAGTAAAATCTTATGCATCTGCTCCTCCTTTTTTTATATTATAGCAAAATTCTTCTGACTACTAGCGAAATTGATGCAAATTTGATATGATAAAAGTTAAGAAAGGAATTCTCATGGCCAATATTTTTGACTATCTAACTGATGTTCAATACGATTCTTTTTATGATCTTCCCTTAAATGAACTGGATGTACTTGCTTTGACAGAGCTGACTTATCTTCCTTTTGATGACTTATTGGACCAGCCTGTCAATCGTTTAAGCGATGTCGCAACAGGTGTTCCGCGAGAAAGCACCATGTTGACCAATAAAGAACGTCTGCAACTTTTAGACCAGCTTGCCCAACACAAACGTTTTAGAAATTGCAAGCTATCAAACTTTATTAACGAGATTGACACTGAGCAACAGAAACAGTTCGCTGCTATGACTTATCGTCTGAACCTAGATACTTATCTCATTGTCTTTCGTGGCACAGACGACAGTATTATTGGTTGGAAGGAAGATTTCCATATGACCTATATGAAGGAAATCCCTGCCCAAAAGCATGCTCTTGAATACTTGGAAGATTTCTTTAAACAATATCCAAAACAAAAAGTACTTCTTGCTGGGCATTCTAAAGGTGGGAATCTAGCCGTCTTTGCTGCTAGTCAAATCCAGCCTGAATTGCAGGAAAAGATATCAGCAGTTTATACCTACGATGCTCCTGGTTTGCAGGCTCATCTGACAGAAACGACTGGTTATCAAGATGTTATCCCTAGATTTCACCGTTATGTCCCACAAGGTTCTGTCATCGGCATGATGCTAGAAGTTCCTGATACTCCTACCGTCGTCAAATCTACGGCTCTCGGTGGAATCGCTCAACACAATACTTTCAGCTGGCTAACTGAAGGACACCACTTTGTCCAACTAGAGGAAATTAGTAGCGAAAGTCTCCAAATCAAAGACGCTCTTAAAGAATGGGTGGACAGTGTGCCCGATGAAGAACTAGAGCTCTATTTCAATCTCTTCTTTGGAACTATTTTAGAGTCCGGCATCAACTCTATCAATGATTTATCTTCTATCAGTGCTATCGAGCACATTCATCAACTAGTTTCCCAAGCTAAAACACTGGAGCCTGAACAAGTTGAAGTCTTAAGAAACTTGACGCAACTCCTACTGGATGCTCGCTTCCAAGCCTGGAAAAATCATTTTTAATGTATCAAGAAGGTCCTTCCTTTATGGAAGGACTTTCTTGATTGTTCCTATTTGTTCCTAATTTTACTCTTCTGTGTTATACTAGTAGCAGTATATTCTATGAGATTGGAGAACTTATGAAAATTCACAGAACAGTGAATCCTGTTGCTTATGAAAACACCTACTACATTGAAGGTGATAATCACCTAATCGTAGTTGATCCAGGTAGCCATTGGGCTGAGATTCGTAGCGTTATTGAGACCATTAACAAACCTATCTGCGCTATTCTCCTGACCCATACCCACTATGATCATATCTTAAGTCTAGATTTGGTTAGAGATACTTTTGGAAATCCTCCAGTCTATGTAGCAGAAAGTGAAGCTTCTTGGCTCTATACTCCTGTTGATAATCTTTCTGGGCTTCCTCGTCACGATGATATGGCGGATGTCGTGTGTAGACCAGCTGAACACACCTATGTTTTTCATGAAGAATACCAGATTGAAGAATTCCGCTTCACAGTCTTACCAACTCCAGGCCACTCTATCGGTGGAGTTTCACTTGTTTTCCCAGATGGACACTTGGTCTTAACGGGAGATGCCCTTTTCCGAGAAACCATTGGTCGGACAGATTTACCAACTGGTAGTATGGAACAACTCCTTCATAGTGTCCAAACCCAGCTCTTCACCCTTCCAAACTACGATGTCTATCCAGGACATGGTCCTACTACGACCATCGCTCACGAAAAAACCTTCAATCCATTTTTCTAAAACATAAAAACCAAGGACAATCATCCTTGGTTTTTATGTAGCTTCAATTTCTACATCACTACTTGCTCGGTAGAATCAAAATTGACTAGAAAAATAATTCAAAACTAATTAGCCGGATTCAATTCTTTCCAACCAATATTAGACAAATCAAGCTTTTCAGAAGAAATATCTAAAACTTGCTCTGCTTTTTCGTTGCCACCGATTTGAATAGTTGCTTCTTTAACCTTCTGTACTCCATTTTTATCAAATGAATATAGAGCCAGGTTCATTTCTGGATGAGTTGCATGCCAGTCTGCATAAACGACTTGACCATTTTCGTAAATAACAAAGCCTGAGCGAAAACCACCTGCAGAAGGTACATATGCTGTATGAAGTAAACTAGGTTTGTGATTTTCCAAATAGTAAATGGCTGAAACAAATTTTTCATCCCCAATAAGCAACTCGTCTTGCCCATCCTTATTCAAATCAAGAAGGGCATATTTAAAGTCTGGTGCATTTTGATAATCCATTCGAGAGAAAATCATGCCATATTCCTCTGAAGCAATATTATTTTGTTTGATTTCCTCTGCGAGATCTTTTCTATTACCTTGTTTTAAAAGCTCTGTATAGTGATTATAGCGTTCAATCACATCTTTATACAAATCTCGACCAGTTTCCTTCTTATTTTCAACAGTCGATTGTGACACCTTGGTCGAAGAGTCACTAGTATTCTCAGTCTTTGCTTCTGTTGAGGCACTAGTCTTATCGTCTCTAGAAACAGATGATAGTGCAGATGACGATTCTGTACTGCTATTATTTTTATTGAGACCACAAGATGCCAAAACTGAAATCGAAAGAATAGCTGAAAGCGTCATTAAAAATTTCTTCATGTTAACCTCGATAGCATTTCATTTTCTGATTGATAAACTTCAAACATAAGTCATTAACTCCAAGATGATACTTGGTTAAGGACTTACTTTACCAAATAATCACGCGGTCTTCTGGTGAGCGCCACATGCCGTCGCCTTCTTTGACATCATAGGTTGTAAAGAAGTCATCGAAGTTTGGCACTTGGACATTGACACGAAGTTTAGCTGGTGCGTGTACGTCAACACTAGCCATGAGTTTCATCAACTCTGGGCGGCCTTTCATACGCCAGATACGAGCAAAGTTATGGAAGAACTCTTCAGCTGAGAAATCTGGTTCTCTCTTAGCAGCTTCAAGCGCTGCAGCGATTCCTCCAAGGTCGGCAACATTTTCGGATACAGTTAATTTCCCATTGATTTTTGCACCGTAAGATTCTTGGCCATCAAACTGGTCGATAACCTTCTGTGTTTTTTCTTTAAAGGCTACGTAGTCGCTCTCTGTCCACCAATCCTTGAGACTTCCATTTTCATCAAAGGAAGCTCCATTAGTATCAAATGCGTGAGAAATTTCATGGGCAATAACCGCTCCGATACCACCATAGTTGGCAGAAGATGACTGATGCAAGTCATAGAATGGAGCCTGTAAGATAGCAGCTGGGAAGACAATCAAGTTCTTTTGTGGATTGTAGTAGGCATTGACCATATGAGCAGGCATTCCCCACTCCTTGTAGTCAACCGGCTGATTCCACTTGCTCCAACTGTGCTTGATTTCTACACGCGCAAAGGCTAGGGCATTCTCAAAGAGGCTAGCAGATTCATCCACTACCTTGTCCTTATAGCGGTCTGGCAGTTCTTCTGGATAACCGATATAAGGCTTGATAACATTGAGTTTGACGATGGCTTTTTCTCGAGTTTCAGGAGTCAGCCAGTCATTTTTAGCCAAACGCTCCTTATAAACATCAATCATGGTTGCTACTTTTTTCTCTACATCTGCCTTGGCTTCTGGAGAGAATTTTTCGTGGGCATACCAAAGGCCGAGGGCTTGTTTGAATGGTCCTTGAGCTAAATGGTAAGCTGCCTTGCGCTTGTCTTGAGCCTCAGGAACTCCTGAAAGAGCTCGTCCGTAGGCACCTGACAAGATACGAATCTCATCTGTCAAATAGCTCGTTGAAAGATTGACTACACCTAAGATCAAGCTTGCCTTGAGTAAAGGCCAAGCTTCTTCACTATAGAATTGCTCTGCTGCTTGCCAGAAACGTTCTTCATCTACAATGACCTTATCTGGAGTTTGCCCAATCACAGCCTGGAAGAAGTCATCGAGAGGTAGGGCAGGGGCAAACTTTTTGAAATCTTCATAAGAATACGGATGGTAAAGTTTGGCATATTCTGAACTCTCTTCGTTTGAAAGTACGACAGCTGCGATGCGGCGGTCCAATTCCAATCGTTTCTCTAATAGATCTTCGATTTCTTCTTCTGAGAAGTTATAGGCTTTGAGGAGATTAGAAGTACTTTCTTTCCAAAGGTTCAATAATTCCTCACGCTGAGGATGGTCTTCCGCATAGTAGGTTGTATCAGGCAAGATAGTTCCTGGAGCACTAGCCCAGAGAACATTGGTTCTAGCATCCATAAAGTCTGGTGATACGCCAAATGGAAGGAAGTTTGGTTTCCCAGCTAGCTCAAACTCTGCTAGCTTGCTTGTAAAGTCTGCGAAGCTCTCTAAATCTTGGTATTCCTTGAGCATTGACAAAACAGGCTTAATCCCATCTGCTTCTCGCTTATCGAAATCTCTGACCATACGATGGTATTTGACAAAGTTCGCTAGGATAGGATCTTCAGGAACATTTTCTCCAGCCAACCACTTATCAGTTGTTGTTAGCATTAAGTCTTCAATTTCTTCGTCAAGGTCGATAAAACCACCCGTTCTTGATTTATCAGCTGGAATGACTGCAGTCTTTTCCCACTCACCATTGATTGCATCATAAAAATCATCTTGATAACGTGTCATCTTGTTCTCACTTTCCTAATTTCACTTATTCCTAGCTTAGCAAAAAACACTGGGGAATGCAATTAAAAATGGCGCCTCCTCCTATTTGATTTCATAATTAATATTTTAAATTTTTACCAAAATTAACTTGACTTAAAAATAAAATTAAGGTATATTAAAAATTAGGAGGAATACAACTGTATGATACGTATCGAAAACCTCAGTGTCTCCTACAAAGAAACGTTGGCACTAAAGGATATTTCACTAGTGCTCCAAGGACCAACGATTACCGGAATTATTGGTCCAAACGGCGCCGGGAAATCAACATTATTAAAAGGTATGCTGGGCATTATCCCACATGAAGGACATGCTTTTATCGAAGATAAAGAAATGAAAAAATCTCTTAAGAAAGTTGCCTATGTCGAGCAAAAAATTCATATCGACTACAACTTCCCTATCAAGGTAAAAGAATGTGTCTCTCTGGGACTCTATCCATCCATTCCACTCTTTCACACTTTAAAAGCAAACCACTGGCAAAAGGTGGCTGAAGCACTAGAAATTGTTGGACTTTCTGACTACGCAGATCGTCAGATTAGTCAACTCTCTGGTGGCCAATTCCAGCGTGTCTTGATTGCCCGTTGTCTAGTTCAAGATGCTGATTATATTCTCTTAGACGAGCCCTTTGTGGGGATTGACTCTGTCAGTGAAGAGATCATCATGAACACGCTGAGAGAACTTAAAAAAGCTGGCAAGACGGTCCTTATCGTTCACCATGACCTCGGCAAGGTTGCCCATTATTTTGACCAGGTACTCCTTCTCAACAAGGAGCTAATTGCCTTTGGTCCAACAAAGGAGACCTTCACCCAAGCCAATCTCAAACAAGCTTATGGTGACCGACTCTTTTTCAATGGAGGTGACCTATGATTGCAGAATTTATAGATGGATTGCAGAACTTCCACTTTCTCCAAAATGCCTTGATTACAGCTGTTGTGATTGGTATTGTTGCTGGAGCGGTCGGATGCTTTATCATTCTCCGTGGTATGTCCCTTATGGGAGATGCTATCTCGCACGCTGTCTTACCTGGTGTAGCTCTTTCTTTTATTTTAGGAATTGACTTCTTTATTGGTGCTATCATCTTTGGACTGCTTGCCTCTGTCATCATCACCTACATCAAGGGGAACTCTATTATCAAGAGTGACACTGCCATTGGGATTACCTTTTCATCTTTATTGGCTCTGGGCATTATCTTGATTAGTGTGGCTAAAAGCTCGACTGACCTCTTCCATATTCTCTTTGGGAATATCTTAGCTGTGCAAGACATAGACATGTATATTACCATCGGTATGGGAGCTCTCATTCTATTGATTATCGGGATTTTCTTCAAGCAACTCTTGATTACATCCTTTGATGAACTCCTAGCCAAAGCTATGGGCATGCCAGTTAATTTCTACCACTATCTACTCATGATACTCTTGACTTTGGTGTCAGTGACTGCTATGCAAAGTGTCGGAACCATCCTTATCGTAGCCATGCTGATTACTCCAGCCGCGACAGCTTATCTTTACGCCAATAGTCTAAAGACCATGATTTTTCTTTCATCAGGCTTGGGAGCTCTAGCTTCTGTCTTGGGACTTTTTATCGGTTATAGCTTTAACCTGGCTGCAGGTTCAAGTATCGTGCTGACATCTGCAAGTTTCTTTCTCATCAGTTTCTTTATCGCACCAAAACAACGTTATCTGAAGCTGAAAAATAAAAAAATCAAACAATAATGAGGGAGCCCCTCTGGAGGAATATAATGAAAAAATTAGGTACATTGCTTGTTCTTTTTCTTGCTATCATTGGATTAGCTGCCTGTGCTAGCGGAAAAAAAGACACAGCATCTACAAACCAAAAACTAAAGGTTGTAGCAACTAACTCTATCATCGCTGATATTACTAAAAATATCGCAGGAGACAAGATTGATCTTCATAGTATCGTGCCTGTAGGACAAGATCCACACGAGTACGAGCCACTACCAGAAGACGTCAAGAAAACTTCGCAAGCCGACTTAATTTTCTACAATGGTATCAACCTTGAAACAGGTGGAAATGCCTGGTTTACAAAATTAGTTGAGAATGCTAAGAAAACTGAAAACAAAGACTACTTTGCAGTTAGTGAAGGCGTTGATGTCATCTACCTAGAAGGCCAAAATGAAAAAGGGAAAGAAGACCCACATGCTTGGCTCAATCTTGAAAACGGGATCATTTATGCGCAAAACATTGCTAAGCAACTCATCGCTAAAGACCCTAGCAACAAGGAATTCTACGAAAAGAATCTCAAAGAATACACTGAAAAACTAGACAAGCTTGACAAGGAAGCCAAAGATAAATTTAACGCTATTGATGCGGACAAGAAACTCATCGTAACCAGCGAGGGATGCTTCAAATACTTCTCAAAAGCTTACGGTGTCCCAAGTGCCTACATCTGGGAAATCAATACTGAAGAAGAAGGAACACCTGACCAAATCAAGACTTTGGTTGAAAAACTTCGCCAAACAAAAGTTCCATCACTCTTTGTTGAATCAAGTGTCGATGACCGTCCAATGAAGACTGTTTCACAAGACACAAATATTCCAATTTACGCACAAATCTTTACGGACTCAATTGCTGAAGAAGGTAAAGAAGGTGACAGCTACTACAACATGATGAAATACAACCTTGACAAGATTTCTGAAGGTTTGTCAAAATAATCCATTAAAAAACGTCAGTCACCATGAATTGGCGTTTTTTGTCTATTTAAATTTCGGTCAAATTATTGGAAGAGTCTGAACATTTAATGTAAAATGAAAGAAAAAAGATTGGAGTAGCTTATGACTACATTCCTCGGAAATCCTGTGACTTTTACAGGAAAACAACTACAAGTAGGAGACAAGGCTCTTGACTTTTCTCTAACAACAACTGACCTTTCTAAAAAATCACTGGCTGACTTTGAAGGCAAGAAAAAAATCTTGAGTGTTATCCCTTCTATCGATACAGGTATCTGCTCACTTCAGACTCGTCGCTTTAATGAAGAACTGGCTAGCTTGGACAATACTGTAGTCCTAACAGTATCAATGGACCTTCCATTTGCTCAAAAACGCTGGTGTGGGGCTGAAGGAATTGAAAATGCCATCATGCTTTCAGACTACTTCGACCACTCCTTTGGACGCGATTACGCCCTCTTAATCAATGAATGGCATCTGCTTGCACGCGCAGTTTTTGTTCTCGATACCGACAACACCATCCGCTATGTCGAATACGTAGACAATATCAACAGCGAACCAGACTTTGAAGCCGCTATTGCAGCTGCAAAAGAACTCAACTAAGTCCAGCTCTTGTAGCAATAAGCTAGAGAAATCTAGCTTTTTTTGGTATACTAGATGGAGATAATAAACAAGGAAATGCGAATGACACCAAATAAAGAAGACTATTTAAAATGTATTTATGAGATTGGCATGGATGTTCCTAAGATTACCAATAAGGAAATTGCTGCTCGAATGCAGGTATCTCCTCCAGCTGTAACCGAAATGATCAAGCGCATGCAGTCTGAAAATCTCATCCTAAAAGACAAGAAAAAAGGATACTTATTGACTGATATTGGTTTAAAACTTGTATCTGAGCTCTATCGTAAACACCGTTTGATTGAGGTTTTTCTGGTGCACCATCTAGACTATACCAGCGACCAAATTCATGAGGAAGCCGAGGTATTAGAACATACCGTTTCAGACTTTTTTGTGGAAAGATTAGAAAGTATGCTCGGCTTTCCAAAGACCTGCCCTCATGGTGGTACCATTCCTGCCAAGGGAGAACTTTTGGTTGAAATCAACAACTTGCCTCTAGCAGAAACCAAAGAAGCTGGAACCTATCTCCTGACTCGCGTTCACGATAGCTTTGACCTCCTCAAATATCTTGAAAAACATGCTATCAATATTGGAGACAAGCTCCAAGTTCAACAGTTTGATGACTTTTCTAACACCTTTACTTTGATTCACAAGAATGAAGAACTCTTGGTAAGTCTAGAAATCGCCAAACAGCTCTATGTTGAAAAATTGAACTAAATACGTCACAAAAAAACCAAGCTTGTATGCTTGGTTTTTTCTTATCTATTTTTAGTATCTAGGATAATGGTTACTGGGCCATCATTGACTAATCCCACCTGCATATCTGCTCCAAAGACTCCTGTCTTAACAGGAACTTCCTTAGCTAGTTCTCGATTAAAATCTTGATAGAAGGCCTCAGCCATATCTGGTTTGGCTGCACCTGTAAAGGCTGGACGATTTCCTTTTTTGGTATCCGCAAACAGAGTAAACTGTGAGATGGAGAGGATTTCTCCTTGGATATCCTTGACAGATAGGTTCATCTTGCCTTCAGCATCTGAGAAAATCCGCATATTGACAAGTTTTCTGACTGCATAATCCAAGTCTTCTTGTTGATCTTCAGGGCCGATACCCACTAAGAGCAAGAGCCCTTGTTTGATTTGACCATGAATCTGCCCATCAATAGAAACCTGAGCTTCCTTGACACGCTGAACGATAATTCTCATAGAAATCCTTTCTAGTTCTATCGAGCCAACTTAACCATTGGTCCGTTTGACTGAATAGACTTCTGGTACACTCTTGATCTTATCAACTACCGTAGTTAACGTTGAAAGATTTGAAATTCCAAAAGATACATGGATATTAGCAAATTTCATATCCTTGGTTGGCTGGGCGTTAACCGTTGAGATATTCTTAGTTGTATTGGATAGGACTTGCAAGATATCATTCAAAAGACCAGAACGGTTGAGTCCATAGATGTCGATATGAGCCATATATTCCTTGCTTGAGAATTGGTCCTCCCACTCAACATCGAGTAGACGTTGCTCGTAGTTTTCCTGTGAACGAAGGTTCATACAGTCCACACGATGGATGGCAACACCACGACCTTTGGTAATATAACCAACGATATCATCACCTGGAACAGGATTACAACATTTGGCAATCCGTACTAAGAGACCAGAGGCACCCTCGATGACAACGCCACCTTCATGCTTCACCTTAAGCGTGTCCTTGTTCTCTACTTTGACTTCGCCACCCTTGACCAGTTCTTCTGCTTCTGCCTTGGCTTTGGCACGTTCTTCTTCACGACGTTCCTTCTCCGTCAAACGGTTAAAGACAGTGATAGCTCCAATTTCTCCAAAACCAATTGCTGCAAAAAGGGCTTCTTCTGTCTTGTAGCTGGTTTTTTGAAGGACTTCATCCATGTGACGCTTGTCCATAAATTTATTGGCCACATAGCCGTTTTCTTGAAGCTGACTAATCAGCAATTCACGACCTTTATTGATGGACAATTCTTTATCTTGGTTTTTAAAGAACTGACGAATTTTGTTACGGGCCTTGCTGGTTTTAACCATGTTGAGCCAGTCACGGCTTGGTCCAAATGAATTTGGATTGGTGATGATTTCAACCTGGTCACCCGTTTTTAACTTAGTCGTCAACGGAACCATACGGCCATTAACCTTGGCACCTGTTGCTTTTTCCCCAATCTTTGTATGAATCTCATAGGCAAAGTCAATCGGTCCAGAATCCTTTGGAAGAGAACGAACCGCTCCATCTGGAGTAAAGACGTAAATCTCCTCAGCCAAATAGTTTTCTTTGACAGTATCTACAAATTCTTTGGCATCATCTGCCTGATCTTGGAGTTCCATCATCTCCTTGATCCAGTTCATCCCGATAGCAGATTCCTTACTATTAACCTGACCCTTGATTCCTTTTTTGTAAGCCCAGTGAGCCGCAACCCCGTACTCAGCAACCTCGTGCATCTCCTTAGTACGAATCTGGAACTCGATTGGTCCTTTTGGTCCATAAACAGTCGTATGGATAGACTGGTAACCATTGGCCTTACGATTGGCAATATAATCCTTGAAACGGCCTGGCATTGGTTTCCAAAGTTCATGAACGTAACCCAACATCGCATAGACATCACTCTGAGTGTCTAAAATACAACGAATGGCAATCAGGTCATAGATTTCCTCAAAGCGTTTTTTCTTGTCCTGCATTTTACGGTAAATAGAGTAGATATGCTTAGGACGACCATAGATTTTTCCTGTAAGATGGCGCTCAGATGAATACTCCTCGAGTTTCGTCACAACTTCATCGACCAAGGCTTCACGTTCTTGACGTTTCTCCTTCATCATATGACTTATCTTGTAAAACTCTGTCGGATTGAGGTAACGGAAGGAAAGATCCTCTAGTTCCCATTTAACACTGGAAATCCCCAGACGGTGAGCCAGTGGTGCGTAGATTTCCATGGTTTCTCGGGAGATACGCTCCTGCTTGTCCTTTCGAAGATGCGTAAGGGTACGCATATTGTGCAGGCGGTCAGAGAGTTTGACCAAGATAACGCGAATATCCTCTGACATGGCCATAAGCATCTTGCGATGATTCTCAGCCAATTGCTCTTCTATAGACTTGTATTCGACCTTACCAAGCTTGGTAACACCGTCTACAATCACTCGAACATCATGGCCAAACTCGCGCTCTAAGTCATCCAAAGTAGCATCTGTGTCTTCTACCACGTCATGCAAAAAACCACAGGCAACAGTGACAGCGTCCAGCTTGAGCTTAGCCAAGATACCTGCTACCTGGATAGGGTGGATAATGTAGGGCTCGCCTGATTTACGATACTGGCCACTGTGGCACTCTACAGCATAAACCAAGGCCTTATGTACAAAAGCCACATCTTCTTTCGATAAATATTTTTGCGTTAAAGCGACGACTTCATCGCCAGAATAAATTACTTCTTTTGGCATGCATACTCTCCAGTTCTTCCTACCATTTTAACACTTTTTAGTCAATAAGAAAACTAGTAAAGTCTCCTTCTATCCGAGTTTCTAAACTTAATAAAAAACACTACTAGAAAAACTCTAGTAGTGTTGATTTATTCAAATCTATCTTAGTAAACTGTCTTTTCAGTTTCTACATCAAAGAAGTGAGCTTTGTTCAAGTCAAATCCAAGTTCTACAGTTGCGCCAGCTTGCAAGTAGTCGCGTGCGTCAACCTTAGCAACGAATTCATCTTTACCAACTTGGCAGTATAGGTGAGATTCTGAACCAAGCAATTCTGATACAGAGATAGTTGCTTTGACAACTG
>ERZ773062.640-NODE-640-length-17342-cov-3.659860_pt1 | contig 17342 bp, 15 predicted proteins | sample MGYA00580626_ERZ773062 | MGnify/ENA primary metagenome ERZ773062 (study PRJEB29015, sample SAMEA2738003) | human oral metagenome | biome: human oral; feature: human-associated habitat; material: dental | place: China | collected 2058 ...
TTATACGGAGTTTTTTATAAACTAATAACCACAAACTATTATAATTGTTTATGTTACCAACTACTCTTCTTCCTTATATCGCACCTTTGCTATACTTGCCACTCTTACATCATTTTCTTTGTTCATATCTATAAGCTTAACTCCCGAGGTATTTCTTCCTGATAGGGATATATCTTTTACACCTATCCTTATTATAATTCCCTCACTGCTTATTATCAGTATGTCCATATCTTCATCAACCAGTTTTGCACCTATCAGTTTTCCGGTTTTTTCTGTAAGGTTGTGGCACTTTACACCCTGTATATTCCTATGTTTGGTTTCATATTCCGATAACTTGGTTCTCTTACCTATACCGAACTCTGAAATAGTAAGCAGTTCATCACCCTGTGATGAAGTTTGCATGGCGATAAGTTTGTCTCCTTTTGCAAGTTTAACACCCTTTACTCCCCTTGCATTTCTTCCTATATTTCTTAAATCTTTTTCACTGAATCTGACACACTTACCGAATCTGCTTATAAGCAAGATATCCTCATCTTTACTTGTAATTTTAACTTCTATAAGTTCATCATCTTCAATGAGATTTATAACTTTTAATCCGTTTCTTCTGATATTGGAAACCTCATTTAGATCAAGTTTCTTTATAATACCATGCTTTGTAGCCATAAAAAGATAACTCTGATCTTTCTTATTCTTTTCAGCTATTATTGCACTTATCTTTTCTTCCGGTTTTAAATCAAGAAGATTTATAATAGCATTACCTCTTGCAATTCTGCTTGCATCGGGTATTCTGTACGCCTTTATCCTATAAACCCTTCCCATATTGGTAAAGAAGTAAATATTCTTATGTGTGGAAGTAATTATAATATCCTCTATAAAGTCATCCTCTATAGTCTGCATTCCCTTAATTCCCTTGCCTCCTCTGTTCTGAGACTTAAAATTATCGGGGCTCATCCTCTTTATATATCCGAGATTGGTCATGACCACTACCGTATCTTCATCAGCTATCAAGTCCTCATCTTCCATACTTTCATCATGACCGAAGATGGTCTTTCTGTCTGTAGCATATTTTTCGGATACAATACTTATCTCTTCTTTAATAAGGGCAAGGAGCTTATTATTATCTGCAAGAATTTCATTATAATATTTTATTTTTTCCATTAATTCAGCATATTCAGACTCAAGTTTTTCTCTTTCAAGACCTGTAAGAGCCCTAAGTCTCATATCAACTATAGCAGAAGCCTGTGCTTCACTAAGTTCGAATCTTTCCATAAGACTTTGCCTTGCTATACCTACATTTTCGCTGGCTCTTATAATTTTTATAACTTCATCTATATTATCAAGTGCCTTAAGTAGACCTTCTAATATATGTGCTCTTTCCTTTGCCTTATTTAAATCATATAAAGTTCTTCTGGTAACTACTTCTTCCTGATGCTTAAGGTAGTAGTCAAGCATTTGCTTAATATCAAGTATCTTAGGCTCATTATTAACCAAAGACAGCATAATAACACCGAAGGTATCTTGAAGCTGGGTATGCTTATAAAGTCTGTTAAGAATTATATTGGCATTGACATCCCTTCTAAGCTCTATAACCACCCTCATACCCTCTCGGTTTGACTCATCTCTTAGATCCGTAATACCGTCAACCTTTTTATCCCTTACAAGCTCGGCTATTTTTTCAATAAGCTTTGCTTTATTAACAAGGTAAGGAAGTTCTGTGATTATTATACGATTTTTTCCGTTTGGCAAAGTTTCAATATTTGATATGGCTCTAACCTTAATTTTACCTCTTCCGGTAGTATAGGCTTCCCTTATACCCGATTTACCGAGTATCATTGCACCTGTAGGAAAATCAGGTCCTTTTATGATGCCTAAAATATCATCTATAGTAGTTTCTTTTTGCTCTATCCTGTTATCAATAATTAACTTTATTGCATCTATAGTTTCTCTCAGGTTATGAGGGGGTATATTCGTAGCCATACCTACAGCTATACCGGTAGTTCCGTTTACCAAAAGATTAGGAAATCTTGCCGGCAATATTATAGGCTCTTTTTCCGTATCATCAAAGTTAGGTACAAAATCTACCGTATCTTTGTTGATATCCGCAAGCATTTCCATAGCTATTTTGCTAAGTCTTGCCTCAGTATACCTCATAGCTGCCGCAGAGTCTCCGTCTACAGAGCCGAAGTTTCCGTGCCCGTCTACCAAAGGACAGCGCATGGACCAGTCCTGAGCCATGTTGACCAAGGCTCCGTATATTGAAGAGTCTCCGTGAGGATGATACTTACCCATGGTATCTCCGACTATACGGGCACACTTTCTGTGTGGCTTATCCGGACCGTTATTAAGCTCTATCATTGAATATAAAATTCTTCTTTGTACCGGCTTTAGACCGTCTCTTATATCCGGAAGTGCTCTTGAAGCTATAACACTCATAGCATAGTCTATATATGACTTTTCCATAGTTTTCTTTAGGTCTATGTCATTTACCTTATCGAAAACATTTGCTTCCATTAAATTTTCCTCCTAGATATCAAGATTTTTGACATACTTTGCATTTTTTTCGATAAATGCTCTTCTCGGCTCTACCTCATCACCCATAAGTGTAGTAAAGGTAAGATCTATATCCGTCTTTCTTTCTTCATCATACACAACTTTAAGAAGGACCCTTCTTTCAGGATCCATTGTAGTTTCCCAAAGCTGCTCCGCATCCATCTCTCCAAGACCTTTATATCTTTGTATCTTGTTATTCTGGTCTCTTCCTACCTCACTAAGTATGTTATTAAGTTCCTCATCACTGTAAGCATACCAGGTTTTTTTGTTCTTTTCCAACTTATATAGCGGAGGCTGTGCAAGATATACATGACCTTCTTTTATAAGTTCAGGCATAAATCTGTATATAAAAGTAAGCATCAATGTTTCTATATGCGCACCGTCTACATCGGCATCAGTCATTATTATTATCTTGTCATACCTAAGCTTTTCTATATCAAAATCTTCATGTATACCTGTACCGAAGGCGGTAATCATAGACTTTATCTCTGAATTACCGTATACTCTGTCAAGTCTTGCTTTTTCCACATTAAGTATCTTTCCTCTTAGCGGAAGTATTGCCTGTGTATCCCTTCTTCTTGCAGTCTTTGCGGAACCTCCTGCCGAATCTCCCTCAACTATAAATATCTCACATTCCTTTGGATTCTTACTCGAACAATCCGCAAGTTTTCCGGGCAGCGATATACTGTCAAGTGCGGACTTTCTTCTTGTTAAATCTCTTGCCTTTCTTGCAGCTGCCCTTGCTCTTTGTGCCATAAGAGCTTTATCACATATTACCTTTGCTATACTGGGATTTTGTTCAAGAAAATAAGTCATCTGTTCACTTACAATAGAATTAACTGCAAGTTGAGCTTCCGAGTTTCCCAGTTTTTGCTTGGTCTGTCCTTCGAACTGCGGATTTTCCACCTTGACCGAAACTATAGCGGTAAGTCCCTCTCTGATATCTTCTCCCGAGAGATTTTCTTCTGAGTCTTTTAAGAACTTATTTTTTCTGGCATAATCGTTAAATGTCTTAGTTACGGCATTCTTAAACCCTGTCAGATGCGTTCCGCCCTCAGGAGTATTTATATTATTTACAAAGGTGTATATACTGTCGGAGTAGCCGTCATTATGCTGCATGGCAACCTCCACCTGCACCCTTTCCTTGATACCCTCGCAGTATATGACCTTATCGTATACTGCCGACTTGTTGCCGTTTAAGTATTCGATAAACTCCTTAATACCGCCCTCATAATGAAATTCTTCACTTAAAGCTTCTTCACCTCTTAAATCTCTTAAAATGATTTTAAGCCCCTTTGTCAAAAAAGCGGTTTCTCTAAGTCTGGTCTTTAGTGTTTCATAATCAAATTCTTTTACCTCAAATATACTGTCATCCGGAAGAAAAACCACCTCAGTTCCATGTTCTTTATCGTCACAGCTGTCTATAACCGAGAGTTCTTTTATAACATTTCCCTTTTCAAACTCCATATTATAAACTTTTTTATCTTTATATACCCGTACACTTAAGCTTTTAGACAAAGCATTAACAACAGATGCACCAACTCCATGTAAACCGCCTGATACCTTATATCCTCCACCTCCGAACTTACCTCCGGCGTGTAATATGGTAAATACTACTTCCAGTGCCGATTTACCTGCTTTTTTTTGAATATCTACAGGTATACCCCTGCCGTCATCTCTTACTCTGATAGAGTTATCTGCATTTATATCAACTTCTATACAGGTACAAAAGCCTGCCAAGGCCTCATCTACAGAATTATCAACTATCTCATATACTAAATGGTGAAGACCTCTATCAGATATAGATCCGATATACATACCGGGTCTTTTTCTTACAGCTTCTAAGCCCTCCAAGATTTGGATCTGTGAAGCATCGTATGATGAGTTCATCTGTATTTCTCCTTTGCTTAAATAATTTTAGTAAGTTCTTTTACCAAACTTACCTGCGCTTCTTTAACTTGCATAATGTTATCTATAGAAAAATTTTTATTTAATAAATCATCTATTCCCGTACTTGTTATTATAGTTTGTAAATGTTTTATAGACTTTATAAGCCTTTTTTGTCTGCTTACATCAAGCTCGGAAAACACATCATCAAGTAAAAGTATGGGATAATCATTTATACTTTTTTTAACCAGCTCTATCTCCGCAAGTTTTAGAGAAAGGGCGGCGGTCCTTTGCTGCCCCTGTGAGCCGTAATACTTCAGGTCAATATCTTTACCTGAATTTTTTATAAAAAACGATATATCATCTCTGTGCGGACCCACCGATGTCATTTTGTACTTTATATCATTATCCCTTGTTTTTAAAACCGCCTTTTCATATTGATCTATATCAATATTTAAGTCGTAGTTTATATATAAACTTTCTTTTTCTCCGGTAATAGAGCTGTGTATATCTTTTATGTAAATATTCAACTTTGCAATAAAGTCTTTTCTGTACTTTATTACCTCGCTACCATAGTGAATAAGTTGTATATCCCATATATCAAGGCTTTGCAATAATTCTTTCTTATCAACATTAAAACTTATATCCTTTAAGAGCTTATTTCTTTGTGCTAAGATCTTGTTATAGTTTATCAAATTATCCACATATATCTTACTTAATTGACAAAGCTCCATATCTATGAATCTTCGCCTGTCAGCCGGACCTCTTTTTATAATATTTAGGTCTTCCGGAGAAAAGAACACAACATTTAACATACCGAATAAATCATTTATTTTTCTTATAGGTATGCCGTCTATTGCTATACCTTTGGCATGATTTTTCCTAAGATGTATATCTATACGGTGATTTACTTCCCGTTTTTCTATATATATCTTAATATGTGCTTCTTCTTCATCAAAATTAATAACTTCCTTATCCTTTGAACCCCTATGAGACTTTGCGGTTGCCGACATATATATTGCTTCAAGTATATTAGTCTTGCCCTGTGCGTTATCTCCATAAAGCAAACTTGTTCCCTTATCAAGATTCAAATAAAGGTCCTTATAATTTCTGTAGTTTTTAAGTTCCAATGATTTTATAATCATGATTGTTATAATTAAATATGTCGCTGTTTCTCAGCTTCCTGCCTCTTCTAAGTTCCACTTCACCGTTTACGCTGACCTTACCGTCTTTTATAAGGTACTTTGCCTCGGAGCCCATAGATACCTCTCCTGTCAGTTTAAGTGCCTGCTCCAGTTTTATATACTCATCTTTTATAACTATCTCTTCCAAAATACACACCTTTCTTAATCCTTTACTACTCAATAAAGTTTACAGGCAATATTATATAAAGATAGTTATTTTCCATATCTCTTATATAACAAGGTGCCTTTGGGTTACTAAAAAATATATCTACTTTTTCATCATCTATAACTTTTAATGCATCTATTAAAAACTTAGGATTAAAAGCTATTACCAGATCATCACCGGACTTATTGCAGTCTATGGCATTTTTCATTGAGCCGTAAGAAGATTTCATCCTAAGCTCCATAGAAGAATCTCTCATATCCAAAATAATAGGTTTGTGATCATTTTCCCTTATAAGTATCATAGAGCTGTCTATGGCATTGAGAAGTTTAAGCCTGTTGACATTTATTTTTGTTTTATAGTCTGATGATAACATATGCTCAATCTTAAAATACTCACCCTCCATGAGCCTTGACAACACTATTGTATCATCAAATTCAAATAATATGTAATTATCCGCAAAATATATGTGGATTTCTTTATCATTATTTGAGGAAATGATCCTTGCAAGCTCAGATAAAGTTTTAGAAGGCACAATAACCTTTATCTGTTCATAACTTTCCTTAAGCTTTACATTTCTTATAGATATTCTATGTCCGTCTAAGGCTACAAACCTTGCAATATCCTCATTTATATCAAAAAGTACTCCTGACATCATTTTATTACTGTCAGTTAATGACACTGAAAATATAGTCTGTCTTATAACTTCTTTTAGTGTGAACTGATTTAACTTTATATGCTTATCTTTTTCTATCTTTGGAAGATAGTTAAATTCTTCAGGATCAAAGCCCTGTATTTTAAATACGGCATTGTTGGAAGATATAATTGTATTATAAGCTGCGTCCGCTTCTATAGTTATATCATAGTCTTGTGCATCAAGTTTTCTGACTATGTCATAGACTAATTTAGCTTCCAATGCTATCTTTCCGTTTTCAACTATATTTGCTTCTACTTTTGTTTCTATACCTATCTCCAGATCTGAAGCACTAAGAAGTACCTTATCAAATGAAGCATCAAATAATATACATTCCATCAACGGATTTGTTGTCTTACCTGATATAGCCTTAGAAACTATATTGATAGCATTAATAAGCTGTTCTTTATTAAATATAAGTTTCATTTTTTTGCCTTTCACAATTAAACAAATAATATATAAACAGATATGCACAATTTAGCTCTAATAATAATGTAAATTAACATCGCTTAAATTGTGCGCTCTCAAAGTTGTATATATATAATAATATTTAGTATCAGTAATAGTAGTAGCTGTTAATATGTTAAAAAGTACCCTAAAGCCTGTAAATACAACAAATATGACTTTTATAACTGTGTTTATAAATTGTATAAAAACGGCTTAAAACTGTAATTACTGTGGTGATAACTTCTTGCTTATTACTTCGACAGTATTTTTAACCTCCGGGTTTTTCTTCATTTTATCCTCAATACTGTTGACAGCGTTCATAACTGTTGTGTGATCTTTTCCACCGAATGCGGCACCTATATTTTTTAGAGGTGCATCTGTAAGTCTTCTGCACAAATACATGGCTACATGCCTTGGATAGGTTATGCCGGCAGCCCTTGTCTTCTTAAGCAGGTCTTCCATACTTATCTCAAAATGCTCGGCAACGATCTGCTTTATAAAATCCACGGTGATGACACGAGGTTCATCAGGGCTTATAAAATCTTTTAAGGCTTCTTTGGCAAGTTCAAGGTCTATATCTCTTTTTTCGAGTCTTCCCTTGGCAGAAACCTTATTAAGTGCTCCCTCAAGTTGTCTTATATTCTCCTTTATATTAGTTGCTATATACTGCATAACCGCATTGTCTATATTAAGATTGTCGGTTTCTTCCTTTTTTCTCAGTATAGCCATCCTGGTCTCATAATCAGGAGGATTGATATCCACGATAAGACCGGACTCAAATCTTGACTTAACTCTGTTTTCAAGTGTTAAAAAGTCCTTTGGGGGTCTGTCTGAGGATATTACGATCTGTTTTTTATATCTGTATAAGTCATTGAAGGTATTAAAGAACTCTTCCAAGGTTCTTTCTTTTCCTATTATAAACTGTATATCATCTATAAGAAGCAAATCGTTCTGCCTATATTTTTTTCTAAAGTCTGTAATGGAAAAGTTATTCCTGTTGGCTATGGAGTCTATGAGTTCATTTGTAAATGTTTCACTTGTTTCATATATAACCTTAGCATTTTTATTATTGGATACAATAAAATGAGCTATAGACTGCATAAGATGAGTTTTACCAAGTCCTGCATCACCGTATATAAATAAAGGATTGTATATCTCTCCGGGGCTTTCCGCTACAGCTAAGGAAGCGGCATGCGCCATAGTATTGCTCTTACCTACAACAAAGTTATTGAAAGTGTATTTTGCATTTAGGTTTGAGTCATTGATTTTCGGTTTGCTTAGCAATTTCCTTTTGTTATTAATGATAGAGGTTCTTTTGACTGTCTTCTTAATTTCTATTTTTACATCATATTTTTTGTTGGTTACATGTTCTATCGCTATACTTAAGGGATGAGAGTACTTTTTATTCACAATATTGCAAAACATCTTATCTCTACCTATGAAATAAAGAGTTTCACTTCCCTTTTCGTCTTTTACTATTCTATCAATTATAAGAGGCTTTATCCATGTGTCATAAGATAATTCCTCTGAAACATCAAATTTATCTATAAGATATGATTTAACATATCCCCAGTTTGATTTTATTAACTCTATCATGTCTTCCATAAAGCTGCATCTCCATAAAAAAGATTTTAAAACTATAAATAACAGTCATTTAAATATAGGATATAATTGTATCAAAATAACACATCATTATCAAGTAGATTAGAATGTGGACAATATTGTGGATACTGTGTAGAAATAATGTGAAAAATAGGTACAACATAAATAACTTCTTATGCAGCCATTGCATTGATACTATCTTTCCTTAATAACAAGCTGCCTATAATGCTAAATATCAAAGAGGCAATACACAGGTATTTGAATGGTGGATATCAATGATACTATACACTAGGCTACATGAACTGTAACACCTGTTATTCACTTTAAGAAAAATTGATATGTGAAATAAGTGGAAAAATTAAAGTATATGTAATATAATACTCAAGGCGATAAATTAACAGCTTTAAAACTTATTATCCACACACTTATCAACATAGTGTGGATAATAAATAAGATATATGTGATTATAAATTATATGTTGATAATAAATATTATCAATGTTTATAAAATAATATATATGAGAGGTAGTACAGTGTTAAATACTCCGGATTACAAAAAAACAAGGCACATAGCTTTACTTGCGGTATTTGTGGCAATAATAATAATACAGACAGTTGTGCCGTTTTTAGGATTTATTCCGCTTGGTGTTATCAATGCAACTATTATCCACATTACGGTAATTGTTGCCACTATTCTTTTAGGTCTTAAGTCGGGAATGTTCTTAGGCTTTGTTTTCGGCTTGTCGAGCCTGCTTAAGAATACCTTTGCTCCGGGTTTGGTGTCTTTTTGTTTTTCACCCTTTGTACCTAACGGTAATATAAAAAGTGTGTTTGTAAGCATAGTACCCAGAATAATGATAGCGGTTGTAAGCTATTATGTGTATAAGCTTTTTGATAAGTACATGAATTCAAATATAGCTTTGGTACTTACAGGGGCTATAGGCTCTATATCCAATACCGTACTGGTAATGGGAAGTATATATTTACTTTTTGGAAATGAATATGCAACGGTTACAAATACAGGTATGAATATGCTTGTTTATTCAATACTCGGAATCGTAGCTACTAACGGATTGGCAGAAGCCATAGTATCGGCAGTGATAACTTACGGACTTACAAGTGTGCTTAAAAAAGTGTATTGATCTTAAAGTGATAAAAAAAAATGATATATTTTATACACATTTTGTACTTAGATAAAATATATTAGTCTCAAAGCACTTATTTTCTTGACTTAAGAGAGTTATTTCTATATAATGGCAGAGAATGTTTTCTGAATGTGGCTTTTTAAGTAAAATGATCAACAACATTAAAGCTTTAAGAAAGTTATCACAAGCTCATTGGCTTTTTATGATGGGCAGTTCACAACAAATTTGAATACTAAAAGGGGGTGCTATCAATGAAGATGACATTTCAACCTAAGACAAGACAGAGAGCTAAGGTACATGGTTTCAGATCCAGAATGAGCTCAGCGGGTGGAAGAAAAGTTTTAGCTGCAAGAAGAGCTAAGGGAAGAGTTAAGTTATCAGCTTAAATTATAATCTGTCGAAGATTACGAGGGATAGTCTTATGACTGTCCCTAATTTAGTTATAGAAGGAGGAAGTACATGAAAAGATTCCCCTCATTAAAATCAAGTAAAGAATTTGCATTTGTCTATAATAAGGCTGATTCTTTTGCAAATAGAAATCTTGTAATGTATAAATGTAAGAACTCCTTGGATAAAAACAGAATAGGTATATCAGTGTCAAAAAAAGTGGGAAACAGTGTTGTAAGGCATAGACTTACAAGATTAATAAGAGAAATTTTCAGATTAAACTCCCTATCTTTTGAAGGATATGATATAGTAGTGGTAATAAGGGTTGCCGCTGCAAATTGCGGTTATAAAGAACTTGAAAACTCTTATATAAAATTAAGCAAACTACATAAAGATAAGATATGATTATGTTGAAAAAAGGAATAATATCTTTAATAAGGTTTTATCAAAAATATTTATCTCCGCTTAAGTGGAGAACGCATTGTATATATACTCCAACTTGTTCAGAGTATGCTATACAGGCTATAAGTAAGTATGGTATTATAAAAGGTATCTTACTTTCCGTGTGGAGAATTCTTAGATGTAACCCCTTTTCAAAAGGCGGTTATGACCCCGTACCTTAAAAATTAATTTTTAGGAGGAACATCCTTGGAACTTTTGTTTTTAACTAAGATAAATACACCTATAATAGGCTGGGTAGCTGATATACTCGGTGTAATTTTGAACTTTATATTCAAATTGGGAATACAGAATATAGGTTTTGCTATAATTATATTTACGATTATTATAAATATAATAATGCTGCCAATGACCATAAAACAGCAGGAAAGTTCTAAAATAATGGCAGTTATGCAGCCTGAGATAAAGGCTATACAAAATAAATATAAAGGTAAGACAGATAATGAATCAGCCATGAGAATGAGAGCTGAAACTTCTGCGGTTTATGAAAAGTACGGTACAAGTATGACAGGCGGTTGTCTGCCTCTTTTGATCCAGATGCCTATACTTTTTGCATTATATCAGGTTATATATAAAATACCTGCATATGTAGACAGTGTAAGGACAGTTTTTCAAAATATAGCTACTCCTGTCATGGCTCAAACAGGCTATATAGAAAAAATTACAGACTTTGCAACAAAGTACAGATTGCCTGTTACAAAAATAGACTACACCGTTGCCGGTAAACTTATAGATCTTTTGTATAAGTTTAATCCGGATGATTGGACTAAGTTTACAAGTGTATTTAACGCAGGTGATATTACCGCAGCTGTAAATGAAAACTTACCTCACATTGTAAGTATGAACAGCTTTTTCGGTATAGACTTGTCCACAAATCCCTGGCAGGGCTTTACTCCCAGTATTGCTTGGATAATTCCTATACTTGCAGGTCTTACACAGTGGTACTCTACCAGATTAATGAGTAATAATACAAATCCCGCTTCAGGTGATGATGACCCTAATAATATGGCGAATCAGATGAAGACTATGAATAATGTTATGCCTTTGATGTCGGTTTATTTTTGCTTTATATTCCCGGCAGCTATAGGTATATATTGGATAACTTCGGCAGCTGCCCGTATAGTACAGCAATTGGCAATAAATTCTTATTTAAGTAAGATCGATATAGAGAAATTGATTGAAAAAAACCTTGAAAAGGCTAATGCAAAAAGAGCTAAAAAAGGTTTAGCACCCAAATCTATAGATAAGAAAGTACTTGAGCAGGCTAAGCATATAAATGATAAAGAGGATACAGAGCTTGAAGCTAAGAGACTTGAAGAAAAAAGGAACTTAAGTGCAAAGCAGATAAAAGACTCAACAGAATATTATAACAAAGATGCAAAGCCCGGATCTATGGCAGCCAAAGCCAATATGGTAGCCAAATATAATGAAAAAATGGCAAATAAAAAGAATAAGAAATCATCAGAAGAATAGTTAAGAATTATTAAAAGTAGTTTTAATGGCTTTGAGGAATGTGAGAGATAAATATAATCATCTGTTACAAATTTTCTTAGGGGGGAGGTTATTCTATGGAAAAGATAAAAGTAACTGCCAGAGATTACGATGAGGCTGTAACAAAGGCACTTATAGAGTTGGCTACCGGTAGTGATAATCTTGATATAGAAGTAGTAGATAAGGGAAGCAAAGGTTTTTTGGGAATAGGAAGCAGACCTTGTGTTATATATGTTTCTAAGAAACAGGAGAAGGATTTTTCGTTATATGAAGATGAGAAGAAAATTGATACAAAATACAGTCAAATAGGATCGGAAAACAAAGAAAAATCCAATAAGGAAAACAAGCATAAGTTTCAAACAAAATCTTTTGACACAGAAAAGGTTAAATCTACAGAAAAAATAAGTAATGAAAGTTTTGTTCAGGAAGCTGACGGTGTAAAGGCTCCTCGTAAACAAAGAAAAGTTTATTCGGAAGCTGAGGCTGAAGCCATCATAGAAGATATGAGAGATTTCATATTTAAATTATTTGAAAAGATGGAAATAAATGTAAATATGGATACAGAGTTTAATTACAAGGAAAATGAAATCTCCGTATTTTTCAGCAGTGATGAGGACATAGGGCTTATTATAGGAAAGAGGGGTCAAACTTTAGATGCTATACAGTATATAGTAAGTTTGGTAGTAAATAAAAATACAGAATCCTATATCAGAATAAAGATGGATACTGAAAATTATAGGGAAAGAAGAAAAGAAAACCTTGAAGTATTGGCAAAAAATGTGGCTTCTAAGGTTAAGAAGTTTAAAAAGCCTATTTCTTTGGAGCCTATGAACCCTTATGAAAGACGCATACACAGTGTATTACAATCTGATAATTTTGTAAGTACAAGAAGTGATGGAGATGAGCCTTTTAGATATATAACTGTGATTCCAAGATATAATAAGAGAAATAATTACAGAAAGTATAATAACAACTTAAATAAATAGAATTTGGCTTTGTGAAAGAGGGCTTTTGTATTGATAATAATATACAGCTCTCTTTTTGTTTAAATATAAATTATCTATTACAATAAGGTAGCACTCAGTTGATATTAAAATAATATTTTAAGTATTTTATAAGCTTAAAATATAGTTACAGTTCAGGTAGTTTAGATATTATTGAGTCAGTTCACTAAATTAGGAGCAAATATGCTGAAAAACGATACGATTGCAGCTATTGCAACCCCTTTAAGCGAAAGTGCTATAGGAATAATAAGGGTTTGCGGAGATATGGCTATAGATATAGTTGATAAAATATATAAAGGCAAAAAGAAATTAAGAGAATTAAATTCACATACTGTAAACTACGGAAATATAGTTGTTGAAGAAGAATTTATAGATGAGGTACTGGTTATACTGATGAAAGGACCAAGTACTTATACCGGAGAAGACACAGTTGAAATTAATTGTCATGGCGGCATACTGATTACGCAAAGAATACTTGAAGAGGTAGTAAAGGCAGGAGCGGTACTTGCCGAACCCGGAGAATTTACCAAAAGAGCCTTCCTTAACGGAAAAATGGACTTATCAAGGGCAGAGTCGGTTATTGATATAATAGAAGCCAAAAACCAATATGCATTAAAATCAAGTCTTATGCACTTAAGAGGAGGATTAAGTGAACTTATATCAGGGATAAGATTAAAAATACTTGATGAAGTAGCATTTATAGAAGCAGCCCTTGATGATCCCGAGCATTATGATCTGGACGAATACAGAGGAGAACTTAGACAAAAAGTTTCAGGTATAAAGTCTGAGCTTAAAAGCCTTCTTTCCACTTATGAAAGAGGAAGGATAATAAAAGAAGGTATAGAGACCGTTATAGTAGGAAAGCCTAATGTAGGAAAGTCTTCCATACTTAATCTTTTAAGCAGACAGGAAAAAGCTATAGTTACAGATGTCGCAGGTACAACTAGGGACAGTATAAGTGAACAGATAAAATTATCGGGTATTAATATAAATCTTACCGATACTGCCGGAATAAGGGAAAGTGATGATTTGGTAGAAAGTATAGGTATTAAAAAATCAAAGGAACTTATAGAAAGTGCCGAGCTGGTTATATGTGTACTTGATTCATCCAAGGAACTCTCTGATGAAGATAAGGAAATACTTAGAATTATAGAAGATAAAAAAGCAATAATTTTATTAAATAAATCAGATAAGTCGGTAATTATAGATAAGTTGGAACTTAAAAAATACACAACTCATCCTATTTTGGAATTTTCAGCAAAAAGCGCTAAGGGCTTGGATGAACTTGAAGAGTTTATAAGAGGTAAATTCTATAATAAAGAGATAGGTTATAATGATCAAATATATATTACAAATATAAGGCATAAGCAGTCAATAGAAGAAACAATAGAATCAATTGATTTGGTACTGCAAAGTATTGATATGGGTATGGCTGAAGACTTTTTGTCCATAGACTTGGTCAATGCCTATGAATATCTTGGAGAAATCATAGGTGAAAGTTTGGATGAGGATATTATTAATACTATTTTTGCAAAGTTTTGTATGGGGAAGTAAGAGTTTTATAAAATAATAAGGTGATAAAAGATGAATTTAATTGAAAATATTGATGTGGCAGTGGTTGGTGCAGGTCATGCCGGTTGTGAAGCTGCACTTGCCTGTGCAAGACTGGGACTAAAGACGGTAGTATTTACCTTAAGTATAGAGTCTATAGCCCTGATGCCCTGCAACCCCAACATAGGAGGAACATCTAAGGGGCATCTTGTAAGAGAGCTTGATGCTCTTGGTGGTGAAATGGCAAAAAATATAGACAAGACCTTTATACAGTCAAGAATGTTAAATACTTCAAAGGGTCCTGCCGTACATTCACTTAGAGTACAGGCAGATAAGAAAGACTATTCTTATGAGATGAGAAAGGTTCTTGAAAATACAGATAACTTAAAGATAAAACAAATAGAAGTAAGTGAAATTATAGTTGAAGAAGATGATGGAAAAAAGATATGTAAGGGAGTAAGAACAGTTTCGGGTGCTATATACTATGCAAAGGCTACAATACTTGCAACCGGTACTTATCTTCGTTCAAGATGTATCTACGGAGAGGTAAGTGAGTTTACAGGACCTAATGGGCTTAAATGTGCTACTTATTTGACTGATTCACTAAAAGAGGCAGGTATAAAATTTTATAGATTTAAGACCGGAACTCCTGCAAGGATTGATAAAAGAAGTGTGGATTTTTCAAAAATGGAAGCACAAAAATGAGATGAGCCTATAGTACCCTTTTCATTCTCTACGGATAGAGACTCTATACAAAAGGAGCAGATTGACTGTTATTTGACCTACACTAACGAAGATACACATGAAATTATAAAAGCAAATATTGAGCGTTCACCGCTATACTCGGGATTTATAGAAGGTACCGGTCCAAGGTACTGTCCGTCCATAGAAGACAAGGTAGTAAAATTCCCCGATAAGTTAAGACATCAGATATTTGTAGAGCCGGAAGGTTTGTATACCAATGAACTTTACCTTGCCGGTATGTCATCTTCCCTACCCGAAGATGTGCAATATAAGATGATAAGAACTATTAAAGGCTTGGAAAATGCCGATATTGTAAGAAATGCTTATGCCATAGAGTATGATTGTATAGATGCAAGACAGCTTATGCCAAGTTTGGAATTCAAAGAAATATCGGGACTTTTTGCAGGAGGTCAATTTAACGGAAGTTCAGGTTACGAAGAGGCGGCAGTACAAGGATTTATGGCAGGGGTCAATGCGGCTATGAAGATAAAGGAAAAAGAGGCGGTAATAATTGACAGATCTCTTGCATATATCGGAGTACTCATAGATGATCTGGTTACCAAAGAAAGCAAAGAGCCTTATAGAATGATGACTTCAAGATCGGAGTACAGACTGCTTCAGAGACAGGATAATGCCGATATAAGGCTTAGTGAAATAGGCTACAATATAGGTTTGGTACAGGAAGAAGCCTATCAAAAAGTACTTAAAAAGATAGAGCTTATAGAAAAAGAAGTGCAAAGACTTGAGAATACCCATATAGGTGCTAAAGAAGAAGTGCAAAATTTGTTAAAAGCCAATGACTCAACCATACTTAACAATGGTGTTACCATAGCAGAGCTTATAAGAAGACCGGAGCTTGATTATATAAAACTTGCCGAAATAGATCCAGATAGACCGGAAGTTGATATAGATACGGCAGAACAAATAAATATTAATATAAAATATATGGGATATATAAAAAGACAGACTCAACAGGTAAAATTATTTAAAAAACTGGAAAATAAAAAAATCCCTAAGGATATTGATTATGATGAGGTAAACAGCCTAAGAATAGAGGCGGCACAAAAACTCAAAGAAGTAAGACCTATATCTATAGGTCAGGCATCAAGGATTTCGGGTGTATCCCCTGCGGATATCACTATGCTTATGGTACATCTTGAAAGGAGAAAATAGCTTTGTTTGATAAATTTGCTTACGATATGAACAGGGGCTTGAAATTCTTAAATATTGAAATAGATAATGGTAAGATAAAAAAGTTTTATGATTTCTATGAGGAGCTTGTAAGAGTCAATCAATATATGAATTTAACCGCAATAACGGAAATGAAAGAAGCTATATATAAGCATTTTATAGACAGCCTCGCACTCGTATTTGCCATAAAAGATTTGGATAAAAAAGGTAAAGATTTTAAGGTTATTGATGTAGGTAGCGGAGCAGGTTTTCCGGGGATTCCTCTGGCTATTGCCTTTCCTAATGTGGAATTTGTGCTTATAGACAGCTTAAATAAAAGAATAAAATTCATAGAAGATATCAAATCAAAACTTAATTTAGAAAATTTATCAGCTTTTCATTCAAGAGCTGAGGATTTTGCCTTAGATAAAAATAATAGAGAAGGCTATGACCTTGCAGTATCAAGGGCTGTAGCCAATCTTTCAATATTATCAGAATACTGTATACCGTTTGTTAAACTTTCAGGAAACTTTATTTCTTATAAATCGGGAAATGTAAGTGAAGAAGTAGAGAGTTCAAGTAAGGCAATAAAGATATTAGGAGCTAAGTTAGGTAAGATAAAGGATTATGAGCTACCTTGGGAAATGGGGAGCAGAACATTGGTTTGTATAGAAAAAATAAATAAAACTCCGAGCAAGTATCCAAGAAAAGCAGGAATGGCGAAACAAAAGCCGCTGTAAGGAAAGTTAGTAACATAAACAATTAATATTTATAAAAAACTCCGTATAATTCAATCATACCCGCAACCCTTTTTCAAAGCTTCGACAAATTCACACAGACTGCGGAACTCGTGTGCTCGCCTACT
>ERZ773062.641-NODE-641-length-17340-cov-78.036563_pt1 | contig 17340 bp, 20 predicted proteins | sample MGYA00580626_ERZ773062 | MGnify/ENA primary metagenome ERZ773062 (study PRJEB29015, sample SAMEA2738003) | human oral metagenome | biome: human oral; feature: human-associated habitat; material: dental | place: China | collected 2058 ...
ACAGCTACCATCTGTGTGTACTTTTGCAACATTTGTCAGCACGTCCCTGTACACTTTTGAGAGACCAAAAGTAAAAAGTACCGTCTATTATTGTAACACATTTTTTCTTTCCTTGTCAATATTTTTTTCGTTTTTATACTGATCTTTTATCTCTTTGAAACTAGTTCTTACCGCTTTTTTAACAAAGAAAAGGAAGCCCATCGACTTCCTAAATTCAGTTATTGATTTCATTCAATTAAGCGTTCGTTTGAGATATTTTTACCTTTCTTATCAAAGCCAACCTGATTCTTTTGCGATATTGGCTGCCTCTGTTCGATTGCCTGCATCTAGCTTGGAAAGAATATTGGTGACATAGTTGCGGACGGTTCCGTTTGATAGATAAAGTTGGTCTGCAATTTCTTGGTTGGATAAGCCCTGAGCGATTCCCTTTAAGACAGCAATCTCTTGTTCTGTCAATGGATTGGGATGCGTCATCACCACTTCCATCAATTCAGGTGAATACTCCTTGCGTCCTTCGAGGACAGTGTGCAAGGTTTGCATGAGATCTGCAATGCTTCTCTCTTTCAAGACATAGGCATCCACTCCAGCCTTGACCGCGCGTTCAAAATAACCAGGGCGCTTGAAGGTTGTCACCACAACTACCTTTGTTTCTAACTTTTCTGCTCGAATCCACTCCAAGACTTCGAGGCCTGTCTTAACAGGCATTTCTACGTCAAGGATAGCAATATCTACAAACTCCTTTTCTAAGAGTTGGATTGCTTCTTGCCCATCCTTGGCTTGTAAGACAGACTCTACATCTGGTTGAAAGGCAAGCAACTGGCACATGGCATCTCGCAACATACTTTGATCTTCTGCAACAAGTAGTTTCATCTTAGTTTCTCTCCTTATAAGGTAGTCGAACCTGCACCTCAGTCGGCTGCTTCTGACTAATCACCTTTACTTCTCCTGAAAATGGAAGGACACGATCTCGAACTGTATGGAGCTCATCCCCTTTTAGAGAAGCAAAGCCACAGCCATCATCTCTCACTATTAGAATGAGCTCTTTCTCTGTCCGTTCTAATTTTAAGTAAACTTTCGACGCTTTGGCATGCTTGATGATATTGGTCACCAATTCAAGCAAAATCATGGAAGCCGTTGACTCCAATTCCTGAGTTAAACTAGCAGTATCTAATTGGTGATCGATTTGGGCTTCAATTCCTGCAATTTCCAGCATTTTTTTAACAGTCGCAAATTCGGAGGCAAGAGTTCTGGTTTTGAGATTTTCGATAATCGTACGAACTTCATTCATGGATTCCTTACTAATCTGATGAATTTCTTTTAACTCTTTTTCCACTTGAGGATAGGCCTGCATTTGAAGAAGCTGGAGGGCAAGATCCGTTTTTACACTCAGCATGGCAAAAGTATGACCTAGGCTGTCATGGAGGTCCTGACCAATACGACTGCGTTCATTTTCAGCCAAGAAAAGATTAAGCTTGGCATTTTGCTTTCTCTTTTCTTCTTTTATTTCCTCCGACACTCGAATTCGATAGAGACCAAAGGTAAAGGCATCAGAAAAGACAAAGGTCACCAAGAAAAAGAGCAGTTGCCAGGGACTAACTTGATCAACCATATAAATCCCTGTCAAAATCAAGGGTTGCAAGACAATAAAACTGACAAAACGCCAAGAGTGAAGAGAAATCTCATCCAGCTCATAAATGAGGAGGTTAGATAAATAAAAGATAAACCATGTGAAACCCGAATTCAGCCAAACCGATGTATAAAAAATGTAGGCAATCATGACCCACCAGGCTAGCCACTGCACGGTGCGGTTTTGACTTAATAAAATCGAATAGAAGGCTAGGACAAATAATAATGTCCAGAACAAGGTCAAAGGCGGGTACTCTCCACTGATGACACCCGCTATAGGAAAGATGATAAACACTGTTGAAATATGAAACATATAATGAGTGTTTTTAAATTTTTCCAACATAGATTTATTTTACCTCGATCCGTTTTTTAAGCTGGATTACCAGTACACTAAAGAAAAACGTATAGCCTAGTACAACTAGGGCAGAAAGAATATTAAACTCATGGTGCTCCAAATAAGCAGAGACGACCTGCATCAGTTGATAGGTTGGAGTCAGTTTTCCAATGGATTGGAGCCATTCTGGGAAGGAATTCAAGGGGAACCATAGTCCACCTAGGACAGCTAAAGCAATGTAGGCAATATTTCCAATAACCGTCATCAATTGAGCACTGGGAAGCAAGCTCACCAAGACACCCATGCTGATAAAGACCAGGCTTCCGACCAGCAAAATAACACCAATCACCAACCAGTCAAGCCAAGGTAGCGTAACCCCACGGACAAAATGACCAACCGAAAAGACAACTATAATTGATAACAAGAAAGTTAGCAGGGTACTGAACAGTTTTGATACATAATATTCTACCATAGAAACTGGAGAATGTTGAATCAATTTTTGCCAGTTGTTCGTCTTGTCGGATTCGAGTGTGCTAGGAATGCTGAAAAAGGCACTTGACATGATACTAAAGAGCGTCATGGCAAAAAGATAGGCTTGAAGAGCGATTTCCGGAATATCTGACTCTGACATCATACCAGAGAAAATAAGGTAAAACACACTTGGTAGTCCGATGGATAGCAAGTAGTAGACGGCTTGCCGTTTCATCAGAATGAGTTCCACTTTCATGAGACTTGTCATATTTTTCATCGTCAATCTCCTTTAGTCTTGAGTCGTTTCGAAGATACTGTCTAAGAGAGTTCGATTGCGAACTTCAATTTCTTCGATCGTGCAGCCCTGTTCTTGCAAGGCTTCCCATACTTGGCTGGCTTCTTTGGTTGTGAAGGAAAGAGCATTTTGCTTGATTTCAATCTCTTGAACCTGCTCCAAAGTGCGGATAAAATCCTGATAAGTTAGAGGAACCGTGAAGTGTTTTTCTTGTTCTTCACCACGCATGGCATAAGGTGTCGTGTCACGAATCAATTCACCCTTGTGGAGCACCAAGATGCGGTCGGCCGTATGTTCTACCTCTTCGATATAGTGGGAAGAATAAACAATGGTCACACCATTTTTCTTTAACTGATTGACAATCTCCCAAAAATGCTGACGTGTTGAGGTATCCATGGCAGCAGTTGGTTCATCTAAAAATAGAATTTTCGGACGACCTATTAGTGCCAACACGAAAGAGAACAAACGTTTTTGCCCACCAGATAACTTGCCCGCTAGCTGATTTTTCTGCTTGTCCGAAAATCTTAGCAAATCATCAATTTCTTTGTCTGAAAGACTGTCGGGATAAAGTGACTTGAAAAATGATAGAAGTTCTTTCACTTTCAAGCTTTGGACAACTTCATTTTCTTGAGGCAAGACAGAAACAAGCTGCTTTAATCGAGGATCCGTTGGCGCAAACCCTTGAATGGCAACCTGACCTGAACTCACGAACTTGTCGCCCAAGAGGCAATCAATCAAAGTTGTCTTTCCTGCTCCATTAGGTCCTATCAAGGCAACACATTCACCATGGTGGATTTCAAAAGAGAGGTTCCGCAGGATCTCCTTGTCTTTTATTTTCTTACTCAATTTCTCAACTTTAATCACAGTCATGAGATTCTCCTTTCAACCACTCCATTCCCATAGGAAAAACGACGAAAATCATAAAACCAAAACCCCAAGCACCACGAATGAATTGGCGAAGCAAGGTTTGGTCAAACCAACCTGTAAACATTTCTACTAACCATACCAAGAGTGACAGGCCGATAAAGAGATAGATGATTTCTTTTTTCATTCCTCAAACTCCTTTTTCACATCTCTGACTAATTTCAAACCTTCTCTGACAAGCCAAGATATCATCCCAAAGCCAGCAAATAGCTCCCAAGGAAAATGATAGAAACTCTCATCCAATCCTGAAAACATGAGATAGGTCATAACTCCTGCCGCTACCAAACTCACTGCGACAATCATTTTATTTTTCATCTCTTCTTCCTCCATTTCCTACTTCAATTATAGTCTTTTGAAGTTAGCTGAGCTAGATGCTTCTGTCACTAGGAAATATGACAAATGTCATAAAAAAAGACAATAAGATAGAAACTTCTATATCAAGTATCAATTTCCTAGTCCTAGTCACGTGAATATGATTAGAAACCGTTTAAATTTTATGAGAGACTTGATCTATCCTTTACCCGCACAAAGGATTCTTACAAATAAAAAGAGGGCAGGATTTATAATCCCTGCCTCTCTCATTTATTCTTCTTTAAATCCTTGTAATTTTAAACCAGCAATCAGAGCATTCGGCTTCTTAAAGTCTTCTATACTATCCTCAAGTGGTTCAAAGAAATAAGTCTTTTTAACTCTATCCATATCTGCTTTTTCAAGGTCAAGATCGATAACTATTCTCATCTTTTTATTATCGACGATAAAATATTCAACCTTAACACCTGGCTCGTCCTTGATTTCAAGATACTCTGGAGAGCTTTCCGCAACTTCGCGAAAGGCTGCTTGAAATTCTTCCAGAGTCATTTCTGCAGGAATTTCCTCTCCAAATTCTCCCAACATATCCATCTTGTATCGTTTTACAACATCCGTATAAACAACAGTCATGGTGACATCAGATTCGTTCATCTTCCCTTTGAGAACTTTGGTCGTTTCCTTGATTTCTTCTTTTACCTGACTGGACTGACTAGATGAATCAACCGAACTTGCTGTACTACTTGACTCTGTTGTTGCAGTATTGGTTTGACCACAGCCAGAAAGAACAAGCAACGATACAAAAACTAATCCTAAAACTTTCTTCATTCAAATTCTCCTATTCCACACTGAAAAGATATGGATACACAGGTTGTTGACCTTGGTGAATCTCAACTTCGACATCTTCAAATTCTTCTGCGATTTCTTGGGCGATTTCATTAGCAAGATCTTCGCTTCCGTCTTCACCAACATAGAAAGTCACGATTTCACTATCTTCGTCCAACATGTGTTTCAAAGTTTCAGTCAGAGTTTGGTGCATATCAGGATTTGATACGAGGATCTTACCATCTACCATACCAAGATTATCATTTTCGTGAATTTCCAAACCATCGATAGTCGTGTCACGAACAGCTGTCGTTACACTTCCGCTAACCACATCAGCAAGAGCTGCAGTCATGCGTTCTTTGTTTTCTTCGATGGATTTACTTGGATCAAAAGCAAGAAGGCTAGTCAATCCTTGAGGAAGGGTACGAGCTTCTACCACCACTGCTGGTTGATCCAAAACTTCTGCTGCAGATTGAGCCGCCATGAAGATATTTTTGTTGTTTGGCAAGAAGATGATGTTACGAGCATTGACTTGCTCAACAGCCTTGATAAAGTCTTCTGTCGAAGGGTTCATGGTTTGTCCACCTTCGATGACATAGTCCACACCTTGGGCACGGAAGATATCTGCCAATCCTTGACCTGCTACTACTGCGATAAGGGCATATTCCTTTTCTTCAGCTGGCTTGCTGGCTTGAGCTTCTTTTTCTACTTGTGCTTCGTGTTGGTTGCGCATGTTGTCCACTTTAACCTTAACCAAGCTACCATATTTAAGTCCTTCTTGCATAACAAGACCTGGGTCTTCTGTATGGACGTGAACTTTGACAATCTCATCATCGTTGACAACAAGTAGAGAATCGCCTAGCTCATTCAAGTAGTTGCGGAATTCATCATAGTCAAAATCTTTGGCATAAGTTGGACCTTGTTTAAGGGCAACCATAATCTCAGTACAGTAACCAAAAGTGATATCTTCTGTTGCGACATGTCCGGCAACTGACTTGTGGTGCTCTGCATTGATCATTTCACCCATATTCGCTGGAGTAGCGACAAAGTCCTCAGACGCACTGTATTCTCCAGTAAGGGCTGAAAGGAAACCTTCGTAGATGAAGACCAATCCTTGACCACCTGAGTCCACGACACCAACTTCTTTCAAGACTGGAAGCATATCAGGAGTCTTAGCCAGAGCTCTCTTGGCACCTTCTAAGGCCGCACGCATGACCTCAACGGCATCATCTGTTTGCTCAGCTTTTTTCTTGGCACCGATGGCCGCTCCACGAGAAACTGTCAAGATAGTTCCTTCGACTGGTTTCATAACCGCTTTATAAGCTACTTCGACACCAGATTGGAAGGCAAGAGCCAAGTCTTGACCTGTTAATTCATCTTTTCCCTTGATAGCCTGAGAGAAGCCACGGAAAAGTTGAGACGTGATAACTCCTGAGTTTCCACGCGCACCCATCAAGAGCCCCTTAGCAAGAATGCTCGCCACTTCTCCGACTGTAGAAGCTGGCTTGTCTGCTACTTCTTTGGCACCATTTTCAATGGTCATTCCCATGTTTGTCCCAGTATCTCCATCTGGAACTGGAAAGACGTTTAATGAATTGACATATTCAGCTTGCTTATTCAAACGAGTTGATGCAGCCTGCACCATTTCTTGAAATAAGCTGGTAGTAATTTTTGACACGATTATTCTCCTACAACTTTGATATTTTGAATGTAGACATTCACAGTCTGAGCAGTGATTCCTAGTTGGTTTTCCAAACTAAAACGAACACGTTCTTGGATGTTTTTTGAGACTTCACTAATCTTTGTTCCGTAGCTCAAGACGGTATAAACATCAACTGCAATGCTACCATCTTCGGCTGCCTTCACAACAACGCCTTTTGCATAATTTTCCTTACCAAGGAGGGCTTGGAAATTATCTTTGAGGGCATTTTTACTAGCCATACCGACTACACCAAAAATCTCAGTTGCTGCACCACCTACAACGGTTGCAATCACTTCATCTGTCAGTTCGATTTGACCATCTTTTGTATTAATTTTTACAGTCATTTTTTTTACCTCAACTTGTTGATACTCTATTTTATCATATTTCAACCCAAGTGTAAAAGCAGAATGCTGTATCGGCGGATATTTACTCTAGTTTTCAAATAGTTTCATCTATAGAGCAAAAGAAAAAGACCTAGGCGGTCTTTTCATTTTTATTAAACGCGTTCAACTTTACCTGATTTCAAAGCACGAGCTGAAGCCCAAACTTTTTTAGGTTTACCATCGATAAGAACAGTAACTTTTTGAAGGTTTGGTTTTACGGCACGTTTTGTTTGGTTCATCGCGTGTGAACGGTTGTTTCCTGATACAGTCTTACGACCTGTAAAGTAACATACTTTAGCCATTGTGTTTTCCTCCTATTAGATCTAATATAGCGGATGTGCTAGCACCACATACCGTACTATGTTATCACACTTTCTTGAATTTATCAAGGGAATTAAAAGATTTTTTTATTTGACGTAGACAACGCCAAGTTTACCAAAGGCGACCTCCCCACGGATAATCAAGGTTTTGCTGGTTGGGGCTACAGGAGCATCCGCCTTGGCTGCACCAAAGGATGTTTCCACTTTCAAATCGACACGCCAGTGTTGTGGAACATAGACGGTTGCATTCCCGAAGGCAACTTCAATATTTAAAGTCGCAAAATCACCTAACATCTCTGCGTTATCATAGTAGATTTTTGCATCTCCAAAAGCGACTTCCACTTGGTCATCTACAAGATTTTGATCTTGTTTATAGAAGGTTCCGCTACCAAAAGCGACTTCCTTATCCGTGATGACTGTTCGTTCACCCTTGTACCACCATTTTTTTCCGTACCAAAACTTACTTGAGTGAGTGAGATAGCCGACACCTAGCACTGCTAAGATACTAGCCCAAAACAAAGACTGATTGGGAATAGGTAGAATAGCATAAAAATGATTCGCAATCATTAAGGCTACTAGAGCGGTAAAAACTGCTGAAGTCAGGTGACGACGAAGCAAAGCTTCAACTGATTGGTAAGCAAAAAAGACGATACCAATCAAAGACCATATTTTGCCATCCAAAGAAGGAATTCCAAAATTTCCTTGCAGCAAGATCCAGGCTGCTAAAACCAATAGAACAATACCAAATGCTTTCTTTTTCATGTTTTTTACCTCATGTTTCTTAGATTTTCTTTTAGGAGGGATTGGTAATGCCGCGACACATGAACCTCCTTGTGGGTCTGATAAAAGGAAATGGTGCCCGTTCCTGAAAAGGACTTATCCACTGAGTAGATCTGACGGATGTTGGCGATGGTTGACTTGGACACTCGGCTAAAATAGCGAGGCAAGATGGTCTCCAACTCATAGAGTTTGAGGCGAACCTCATAGGCTTCTTTTTGGGTATGGGCGTAGATTTTGCTACCGTCCGTTTCAAAGAAGAGAATCTCTGACAAGTCCAGATAGTACTCTCCCGTCCCCTTGTAAAAAATCAACCTCGGAGCTGTCGAGTCTTGCAAGAGTCGTTGCAAGTCTGCAATTTCATCTGTCAAAGCAGGTGTCTTGATAACAATTTCAGTTTCTTCTAAATTGCCGTCAATCTCAATTCGTAACTTCATCACATCTCCTTTCTGACTCTACTATATCAAAGCTAAGATGGGAAAACAAGGGCAAAAAAGCAAGTGGTCAATTTGAAGCAGTAAGTGGTTGCAAGACTAGCTTGACTTACATGTCAGAATAAGAAGAAAAGGAATCCCCACACCAGACCACCAGCATACCCTACGAGCACATCCTTGGGATAATGAACACCACCTAGTACTCGGACCAAGGCTAAGAGTCCTGAGCAAATAAGCAAGATTATTCCAATCAAAGTCCAAGCATGGAAACAGGCCATAGAGATGATAGTTGCCGAAAAGACATGGCGACTGGGCATAGACTGTCCCGAGCTATCCTTTTCAAGTAGGGGACTGATGTTCCAAGTTTCATAGGGTCGCGGGTGATTGATTTTCTTACGAAACAGGGACAAGATCACAAAGCCTGTTGCAGGAATAAGCACATAAACCTCAACTTGCTGACCAAGTCCTAGTTGCAGGTAAGTAGTGACTAGCAAGATCAGATAGACCAGGGGCATGGCGACTGTCATCAAACGATTGAAACTGCGTAACAGAAATAAGAGGGTGGGATGGCTAGTTAGTTTGGAGCTGATGTTTCTATACCATTTTTGATAATTTTTCATTTATTCTTCTCATTCATTACTTTTTTGTCTCTATGTGAGGCGCTTGCCTTCTAGTATAGTGCAGAAAAAGAAGGCCGTCAAGCCTTCTTTTAGTTTATTCTTCTGCTTCGTCTTCTGTAAATTGACTGTTGTACAGGTCAGCGTAGAAGCCACCTTGTTCCATCAGTTCCTCGTGATTGCCTTGTTCGATGATATTACCATCTTTCATGACAAGAATCAAATCAGCATTTCGGATGGTTGACAAGCGGTGGGCAATGACAAAGGAAGTTCTTCCTTCCATCAAACGGTCCATGGCTTTTTGGATCAATTCCTCCGTACGGGTGTCAACGGAAGAGGTTGCCTCATCCAAAATCAAGAGCGGCGCGTCTTTCAACAAAGCACGAGCGATGGTCAAGAGTTGTTTTTGTCCGACAGACAAGGTCACGGTGTCGTCCAAGACAGTATCATAGCCATCTGGCAAAGTCATAATAAAGTGATGGATTCCCACAGCCTTACTAGCTTCCATCATTCGTTCATCGCTAATCCCTGTTTGATTATAGATGAGATTGTCTCGAACGGTTCCTTCAAAGAGCCAAGTATCCTGCAAGACCATTGAAAAGGCATCGTGCACTTCCGAACGCTTCATGTCCTTAGTGTCCACACCATCGATACGGATACTTCCCTTATCTATCTCATAAAACTTCATCAAAAGATTGACAATAGTTGTCTTACCAGCTCCAGTCGGTCCGACAATAGCGACCTTTTGCCCTGCATGAGCTGTAGCAGAAAAGTCATGGATGATGGTGCGCTCTGGTGTATAGCCAAATGACACCTGATCAAAGATCACTTCACCCTTCATGTTGGTTAATTGTCTTTCCTTATGAGATTCATCCTGCATCTCTGCTTCAGCTAGAAATTCTAATACACGAGTCATAGCTGCACTGGCTTGTTGCAAGCTGGTAATCCCTTGGGCAATTTGAGATAAGGGTTGTGAGAAGGTACGCACATAGACCATAAAGGCTACGATAATCCCGATACTGATATGTCCCTCTAACGCTAGCGCGGCCCCTACGATGATGACCAAAACATAACTAAAGTTCCCAACAAAGATCATGGCTGGCATCATAATACCAGAGATAAACTGAGATTTCCAGATACTGTCGTGCAAATTTTGGTTTAAACCTGCGAATGTTTCTTTCGTAGCATCAACGGCATTATAGCTCGTTACCACATTGTGTCCCGAATACATTTCCTCTACATAACCATTGACAGCTGCGAGATTATTTTGTTGGGCTTTAAAGTAACCTTGTGACTTAGCCATAATGACAGAAACGGCCACAAATCCTAGTAAGGTTGAGACAACAGTTACCAGTGCTAAAATCCAGTTCATCCCAAACATGGTAATCAAAACAGCAATCAACAAGAAGCTAGCTGAGAGCACTGTTCCTAGACTTTGGTTGAGAGATTGAGCTGCTGTATCCACATCATTGGTCACGCGCGAAAGGGTGTCCCCTTGAGAATGACGGTCAAAGTAAGCAAGTGGCAAACGATTGATTTTTTCAGCGATTGCCGCCCGCAAGCGTTTTGAAAAATGTTGGATACTTGTTGAAAAGATATAGGCCTGTGTATAGTTAAGGATAGCACCAAGTACATAGAGAATCACTAAAAAGCTAGCAATACTTGAAACAGCCTCTAAATCAATTCCTGTCATCAAGCCATCTGAAATCAAGTTAGTAATTTCTTTAATCTTAGTTGGACCATAAACGGTAATGATACTTGAAATGACTGCAGCCACAACTGCTATTAGGAGAGGGAGTTGGAGGCCTGCCATATAAGGTTTGCACTGTTTCCAGACCGAAACTTTCTTATTTTCCATGTTCCAATTCCTCCTTCGATAGTTGTGAGTAGGCAATTTCTTGGTAGACTTCGTTGGTAGCTAGAAGTTCCTTGTGGGTGCCTTGTCCCACAACTTTTCCTTGATCCAATACTAAAATCAGGTCAGCATCCATAATGGTAGAAATCCGCTGCGCTACGATAAGCTTGGTCATGGATTTGGTTTTCTCAGCTAGCTCTTGGCGTAGGACACGATCTGTCTTGTAGTCCAAGGCTGAGAAAGAGTCATCGAAGATGAGAATCTCTGGTTTACGAGCCAAGGCACGCGCAATGGCTAAACGCTGTCTTTGCCCCCCTGAGAAGTTGGTCCCACCTTGGGCCACTTCTGAGGCAAGACCTGCTTCCTTATCCTCGATAAAGGTTTTAGACTGGGCCAATTCAAGGGCTTGCCACATGGCAATTTCGCTTAGAGGAGTTTCTTGGCTCTTACCAAAGTCTAAGTTTCCCTTAACATCTCCAGAAAAGAGTACAGCTTTTTGTGGAATATAGCCGACCTTATTGCGCAAATCTACCAAATCATAATCTTGAACATTGACTCCGTCCACTAGGATTTCTCCATCTGAAACGTCGTAAAAACGAGGCAAGAGGTTCACAAGCGTAGATTTACCAGATCCAGTTGATCCGATAAAGGCAACTGTTTGACCCGCTTCGGCTTTAAATGTAACATGTTCCACAACTGCTTCAGAGTTTTTAGAGTAGCGGAAAGTCACATCACAAAATTCCGCTCGTCCCTGAACTGAAGAATCCGCTGTCTGTGGGTGACTAGGATTTTCAATAGAAGAGTGCAGATCCAACACTTGATTGATACGGCCTGCCGAAACTATGGTACGAGGAAGAACGATAAAGAGTGCCCCCATGAGAAGGAAGCCCATCACGACCTGCATGGCATAGGACATGAAGACCACCATATCACTAAAAAGTGGCAGACGTTCTGTCAAGCTAGCGTCGTTGATGATATAGGCACCAATCCAGTAAATAGCTAAACTTAGTCCACTTGAAATGGCCATCATAATAGGATTCATAATAGCCATCAATCGATTGACAAAGAGATTAAGACGTGTCACCTCATCATTGGCAGCTTCAAATTTTTCATCTTGGTAATCTTCCGCATTGTATGCACGAACAACCCGAATCCCGGTCAGACTTTCACGGGTGATGCTGTTAAGCTTATCCGTCAGTTTTTGAATGACAGATTGTTTTGGAAAGGCTAGAGTCATGAGAACAGTAGTCATCAAGACATTCACAATAACAGCCACAACCACTGCCCAGAGCCAGTATTCCGATTTCCCAAGGATTTTTCCAATGGCCCAGATGGCCATGATAGGCCCACGAGTCACTACCTGTAAGCCCATAGTAAAGAGCATCTGAACCTGGGTAATATCATTGGTCGTCCGAGTCAAGAGGCTTGGGATTGAAAATCGCTTGATTTCTGTCTGTGAAAAGTCCAAAACCTGATGAAACACGTCACTACGTAGATGAGTTGTATAGGATGCTGCAACGCGAGCGGCAAAGAAACCAACCATAACAGATGATAAGAAGGCCAATAAAGACAAACCAATCATCTTCGCAGCTGGTGACCAGAGCTCACCCAACTGCGTTCCGGGCGTTCCGAGTAATTCTGTAATTTGTGAAATATAGGTCGGCACCTCTAACTCGAGATAGACCGAGAAACAAGTGAATAGAATCGTAAGAACGATCATCCCCCACTCTTTTCCTGTAATACGTTTAGCGAGTTTCTTCATCCTCTCCTCCTATCTTCTCAACATTTTCTTGCAACTGACCGAGGACCTTTTCAAAGATTGCCAAATCCGACTTTGAAACACCCTCTAGCAGACTCTGATTGATCCGATCAAAAAATGCCTTAACTTTTTGCATCTGAGATCGTGATTTGTCGGTCAAACGAACAAATTTTGCTCGTTTATCACTTGGACTGGCCTCTAACTCGACCAAACCATTTTGTACCATACGCTTGACCAAGTTACTGGCCACAGATTTAGTAATATTGAGTTCTTGTTCAATATCCTTGATAAGCGTTAATTCTTGATCATGCTCACGATGATCTAAAATCCGTAGGACCTGTCCTTGCGGTCCACCCATAAATTCAATGCCACATCTCTTGGCTTCTTTCTGTACCATCAGATGAACCTGGTGCCCAAAACGCTTAAAGACCAACATCGGTTTATCCATGATTGCTCCTTTCTAACCCTTGTATTTAGTTCTCCTAGGAACTAAATAAGTTTCCATGAGAACTATTTTATCACTTCCAGAAGAAATGTCAAGAAAAAAGTTTCCTTGAGAACTATCTTAGTCAGAATTGACATTAGCAGATATTTTCTCTATAATAAGCACTAACTACTGTGGATTGATATCCATTCACTCGATGAAGGGAGAAAACTTTCAAATGAAACCAGAAGAACAAAAAGTTTTAGGGATTTTAGCAACTATTTTTGGAGCCATCGCACTTTTAGGGTCTTGGATTCCGTTTATTAACTATCTGTCTTTTTTCATCGCTATTGTCGCTTTGATCTTGGGCATTATCGGCCTTATCGTCAACCTCAAAAAACGAAAAACAATGGCCATTATCGGAACATCCCTCGCAGTTGCTTCTGTTGTACTTTTCTTTACGACCCAGGTACTGTACGCTAATGTCTACAAAGAGTTTGTCAAGGAGTTTAACCGTTCCTACAGCGAGGCGAGTGCATCAATGGAACGCGAAGAAGAAAGCGACTTGACAGATGATAGCGCCTATTCCATCCCTGAGAAGGAAGAAGATGATACCTTCACCTGGACCCAAGAACAGTTCGACGCCTTAATCGAAGGTGACCTTGACAACAAAGGAAAAGGTGGCACCAACTACAAGGATATTATCAAAAAACACGGACTGCCAGACTCCGAGTTTGACTCCACTATCGGAGGGTACGATACGAGAAAAATCACCTATATCTCCATTGGAGACAAGATCAAGACCGTTACCTTAACTTTTGCAAAACAGGACAATGGACAGCTCTTGCTCGTCCAAAAACATGCAGTCGGTCTAGGTCTAGAAAAAAGCAAGAAACAAAACGATTCTGAAACTAGAGTCTAAGTTCAAATATCAAAAAAACGAACAGTTAATAAAACTGTTCGTTTTTCTATTAGAATCCATCTACGTTAGTGTAGATTTTTTGTACGTCTTCGTCGTCTTCAAGGACGCTGTAAAGTTTTTCAAATGTTTCAAGGTCATCCCCTGACAATTCCACTTCAGACTGAGGAATCATTTCCAATTCAGTCACTTGGAATTCTTGGATACCTGATTCACGAAGGGCAACGATAGCCTTGTGAAGGTCAGTTGGAGCTGTGTAAACAGTGACTGTTCCATCTTCTGCTTCGACATCATCCACATCCACATCAGCTTCGAGCAACAGTTCAAAAATGGCATCCGCATCTTCACCAGCAAATACAATAACACCCTTGTTATCGAAGAGGTAAGAAACTGAACCTGAAGCACCCATGTTTCCACCGTTTTTACCAAAAGCTGCACGGACATTGGCTGCGGTACGGTTGACGTTTGATGTCAAGGTGTCCACAATCAGCATCGAACCATTTGGTCCAAAACCTTCATAACGTCCTTCTGTAAAGGTTTCGTCTGTGTTCCCTTTTGCCTTATCGATAGCCTTATCAATAACGTGTTTTGGCACTTGGGCTTGTTTGGCACGGTCGATAACGAATTTCAAAGCAGTGTTTGATTCTGGATCTGGATCACCTTTTTTAGCTGCTACATAGATTTCTACACCAAATTTTGCATATACTTTAGAGTTAGCTCCATCTTTAGCCGTTTTCTTGGCTACGATATTGGCCCATTTACGTCCCATTAGGAATCTCCTTTTTTCACATTTTAATCTTTCTTATTATAACACAAGTTTTTTCGATTTTCACTAGAGGAAATGGATTTTATTTAGCAAATCAAGCTAGGATGGTACTTTTGTTGCCAAGATTTCCCTGCCTTCTTTTATCAAGGGGTGACGGAAAAGCGAGAAGTAAAGTTGTATGGTCATGGCAACCCAGATGAGAGGTTCACAAAAGATGACCCCCCTATAGCCTGCCCAAGGGATAATCAAGACCACAAAAGCAATTTTACCGATTAGCTCGATAAAACTAGATACCAGAGGCAGGACTTTTTGACCCAAGCCCTGCAAACAATTCCGATAAATCAACAAAAGGCTCAAAATCGGATAAAAGGCTGAACTAATTTGCAGGTAGAGGCTACCATTTTCGACCAAGTAACCATCCGTTGAACTGGCCAAGAAGGAAATCAAGGTCGGACTAGCAAACAAGAGAAAGATACAGATAAAGCCTGCCCAGGACATACTCAGGCGACTGCCAATTCGAAGACCTTGAACAATGCGATCTGGTCGCTTAGCCCCAAGATTCTGAGAGGCAAAGGTCGTCATGGCAGAAGAAATAGCCGTCATGGGAAGCAGAGCAAAGGCCATAATGCGTCGCGCAGCTGTTTGCGCACTAATAATCACTGCGCCAAAGGTATTGACAGAAGACTGTAAAATCACACTGCCGATAGACACAATTGAACTCATCAATCCCATGGCCAAACCTTGTTCCAAGAGATCTGCATACAGGGTCTTGTTCCATTTAAAATGCTTGAGTTGAGGGAGCAGTTCCGGAACGCTCTTGCGGATATAATAAAAGCAAAGAACCGCTGATAATCCTTGTGAAATAATAGTAGCAAGTCCCGCAGATTGAACTCCCAGTTGCAGTTGCGTAATAAAATAGAGATCGAGAACCACATTGACAAGAGCAGAGAAAATCAAAAAACCAAGCGCAGCCAGACTATCACCAATAGATCGCAACAAGCCTGCAAAGAGATTATAAGCGAAGCTGACGCCTACACAGGTCACAATCATGGAAATATATTGATAGGACTGGGGAAGAATTTCCGCCGGAGTATCCAAGTATTGCAAGAGTGGATACAGGCCGACGAATCCCATCAGCATAACTAAAACACTTAGAAGCCCTCCTAATATCCAAGTTGCAGCAACCGCTTCTTTGATTTTAGTGAAATTACGAGCCCCATAATAGCGAGCAATGACAATCCCCATGCCATTTCCAACACCAAGCGTAAAGCCTATAATCAAGTCAAAAATGGCCGTTGTCGCTCCTACTGCTGCCAAGGATTCTTGACCAAGAAAACGCCCAACAATCAAGACGTCAGCTGTATTATAAAGCTGTTGAAAGATATTAGATAGCAAGATTGGAAAGGCAAAGCTTAAAAGAGCAGGAAGGATTGGACCATGTATTAGGTCCACTGTTCGTTTTTTATTCATAAGGCTATTATATCAGCTTTCTAAAGGAGCTACAAGGATTGCTTGGATTTCTTGAAATCAATTGCCTACCGAGAGACAATTTGCTATAATCAAGAAAAGGAGGTCATTTATGAGTTTGACCAGTCAATTAATAACCGATGCATTTCCTGATCTTGATAAGGTTGAAAAGCTAAACATTGAAGCTTTCCCCGAGGAAGAACGAGTCCCTCTGTCAGAGTTCTTGCGCTATCAGGACCGAGATGACGCCCACTTCTTTGCCTTTTATAACCAGGAAGAGTTTGTCGGCTTTGCTTTTGCCATCTCCAATCAAAAAGCCTTTTATATCAGCTTTTTTGCCATCATGCCCCACCTAAGAAGTCACGGGTACGGAAGGGAAATTATCGAAAAACTGACTGATTTTTACCAGCGAACCATGTTGCTGGAAGTCGAGCGACTAGATGAAGAATGCGATAATCTGGAGCAAAGGAAGGCTAGAATGGACTTCTATCGACAAAATGGCTTTAAAACAGCCAACGCTTTTCTAGAGTACGAAGGTTTGAGTTTTGAAATTCTCTACCGTGGCGATCACTTTGACGAAGAAGCCTATCGTGACATCTTCCAGAAATTGCAAGATGAACATTATTTTGACTTTCATATCGAGTATCGCCGTTTCAGTGACCATTAGTTCTTTCATCCTAAATAAACATAAAAAGTAGCAGTTCCTATCTGCTACTTTTTATGTTATTCTTCAATTTCGATTCCAAGTTCATCGCCAAGGTCAAGTGTTACTTCTTGGTTAGAAGTCGTCTCTGCTACTGGACTAACATCTGAGGCTTCTTCATCTTCAATCAAGCCATATTGAACACGAACTTGGTGGTCGATGGCATCAAAGATCTCTGGGTGATCTGCCAAGTATTTCTTAGCATTTTCCGATCCTTGCCCAATTTTTTCACCCTTGTAAGAATACCAAGCTCCGGCTTTTTGGATGATATCAAGGTCACTTGCAATCTTCAAAAGCTCACCGGTCTTAGAAATCCCTTCTCCATACATGATTTCAACAAAGGCTTCCTTAAACGGTGGAGCAACCTTATTTTTAACAACCTTGATCTTGGTTTCCTTACCGACATTGGTATCTTTTTGGTCACCAGTTCCCT
>ERZ773062.649-NODE-649-length-17219-cov-24.835003_pt1 | contig 17219 bp, 14 predicted proteins | sample MGYA00580626_ERZ773062 | MGnify/ENA primary metagenome ERZ773062 (study PRJEB29015, sample SAMEA2738003) | human oral metagenome | biome: human oral; feature: human-associated habitat; material: dental | place: China | collected 2058 ...
CGGGGACATGCTTCACACACACGACAATTCTCATGACTTCTAGCGTGCCACATTCCGAGCGTCACGCCCATATATATGAGGGTTGCCTCACCGGCACGTGCCGCTCTTCATACCCTTGGCCCACCCGCCTAATCCAACCGCTTAATTGACGGTCACGTATGATGGAGGATGGCTGCATCTATCAGGCTTTGGTGCAGCCAATCGACTGTGAGAAAGAGGCACTTTTTTATGTCCGAGCTTTCCGGCTCGCCCACCGTCCCCACCGTGCGCGTCACCGAGCCTAATCCCGTTCCCACCCGTCTTGGGGTTTTCCCGTCGGGCGACGGTCTCGATGTCGCCGTGGTTGCCAGGGGCGCTTCCGGCGTGGACATGTGCGTCTTCGACGAGGTCGGGACCGAGACCCGCTTCCCCCTGCTCGGCCCAAAGACGGGCGTCTGGCACGGTCATATTCCCGGTTATGGTGCGGGCACCCGCTACGGCTTCCGCGTGCACGGCGCGTGGGATCCTGACGGCGGCCGATTCTATAACTCACGCAAGCTTCTCCTTGACCCCTACGGCCGAGGCGTGGAGGGCTTCGTGGACATGAAGCCTGCTGTCTACGCGCACTGCGTCGACGACGATCTCTATCCCTCCGAGTATCCTCTGCGCCGCTCCCCCATCGATTCAGCGCAGTACATGCCGCGATCGGTCGTCGTCGAGCCGTCTTTCCCGATCGCCCCGCAGCCCCGCGTGCCGTGGGACACCACCGTCATCTACGAGATCCACGTCAAGGGCTTCACGAAGAACATGCCCGGCGTGCCCCCTGAGCTGCGCGGCACCTACGCGGGCTTGGCCCACCCGGCCTCCGTGTCCTACCTGAAGGACCTCGGCGTCACCGCCGTCGAGTTGCTCCCCGTGCACGCCAAGTGCGACGAGCCCTTCCTGACCGAACGAGGCCTGACGAACTACTGGGGCTACTCGACGCTATCCTTCTTCGCCCCCGAGCCCTCCTACGCGACCGAGGCCTCGCGCGGACGCGGTGCCCAGGCGGTCGTCGACGAGTTCCGAGGCATGGTCTCACTCCTCCATCAGGCCGGCATCGAGGTCATCCTTGACGTCGTCTACAACCACACGTGCGAGGGCGGCGACGCCGGCCCCTCCCTGTCTTGGCGCGGCCTGGACTCCGACATGTACTACCGTCACACCACCTCGCGTCCGGTCCAGACGATCGACGTGACGGGCACCGGCAACACCCTGAACATGGACCATCCGAAGACCATTCAGATGGTGCTCGATTCGCTGCGCTACTGGGTGCGCGAGATGGGCGTAGACGGCTTCCGCTTCGACCTCGCGGCCACCCTGGGACGCTTTGCGACGGGATTCAGCCCGATGCACCCACTCCTCATCGCGATGGCCACGGACGACGTCCTGACGCACGCGAAGCTGATTGCCGAGCCCTGGGATGTGGGTCCGGGCGGCTGGCAGACCGGCAACTTCCCGGTCCCCTTCTCCGAGTGGAACGACCACTACCGTGGTGCCCTGCGTAACTTCTGGTTGGCGGACGTGCGCGCCCAGGCCTCGGGCCACATCGTGTCCGGTCCGAACGACCTGGCAACCCGTCTGTCCGGCTCCCAGGATGTCTTCGAGCACGGCCTGGGCCGCCTGCGTGGCCCTCGCGCCTCGATCAACTTCGTGACCGCCCACGACGGTTTCACCCTCGCGGACCTGACTGCCTACGACCGTAAGCACAACACCGCGAACCTCGAGAATAACCGCGACGGTTCCGACGATAACCGCTCGTGGAACCACGGCGTCGAAGGAACACTGGCTGTCAACGCCACGCACCCCAACGTGATGACGCCCTACGCGATCCTGTCCAACATGACGGTCGCGGAGCTGCGTGCGCGCTCTCAGCGCAACATCCTGGCGACGATGTTCGTCTCGTCGGGCACTCCGATGCTGACGGGCGGGGACGAGTTCGGCCGCACCCAGTACGGCAACAACAATGCCTACTGTCAGGACGATCCGATCTCGTGGATCGACTGGGACCTTGCCGAGGGACAGCTCGAGCAGATCGACACGGCCTCGTGGCTGATCGCGCTGCGTAAGGCGCATCCGGTGCTGCGCCCCGACCGTTTCGCAACCGGCACGCCCTACGGCGGGGACACGATCCCCGACCTGTCCTGGTACACCGCTTCGGGCACACCGATGCCCGATTACGGCTGGACGGACGCGCGTCACCGCACGTTCCAGATGCTGCGCTCCGGCGTCACGTGGGGCGACCGCGACGCGCTCATCATCATCAACGCGAACCTCGACGGTGCCGAGGTCACCCTGCCAGCGGGCCACGAACTGGACTGGCTGATCGCATACTCGACCGCATGGCGCACCCCCGCGCAGGGCGGCGTCGGCGAGACGCACGACCCGGGCGACCTCTCCCTTGAGGTCGAACACGTCACCCCGCGCTCCACGCTCTCCATCGAAGCGCTTTCCGTGACAATCCTCCTGTCCGACGTCGCGTTCCAGCCCGAACACTGAGCGCCCCGAAGTTTCATTCATTCCCCCCACTCGTTAGGATTGACACATGACTCGCAGTGAAGATGCCCTGGAAACCGCAACCTCCGATGCCTCGCTGGCCCGTTCGAAGGCCCGCAGCGCCGAGATTGACCTGGCGATCGACCAGGACCCCTCGCGTTTCCGCATCCTCACGGGCGACCGCCCGACGGGGCATCTGCACCTGGGCCACTACTTCGGCACACTGCGTAACCGCGTACTGCTGCAGAACCGCGGCGTCGAGACCTGGGTTCTGGTCGCCGACTACCAGGTGATCACCGACCGTGACGGCGTGGGTCCGATCCGTGAGCGCGTCCTCGGCCTCGTCGCCGACTACCTGGCCGCAGGCATCGACCCCGAGCGGTCTACGATCTTCAACCACTCGGGGGTACCGGCCCTCAACCAGCTGATGCTGCCCTTCCTCTCCCTGGTCACCGAGTCGGAGCTGCACCGCAACCCGACAGTGAAGGCCGAGCTGGAGGCGACCGAAGGCCGCGCGATGACGGGCCTCATGCTGACCTACCCGGTCCACCAGGCCGCTGACATCCTCTTCTGCAAAGCGAACATCGTACCCGTGGGCCAGGACCAGCTCCCCCACCTGGAGCAGGCTCGACTGATCGCCCAGCGCTTCGACAAGCGCTACGGCCGCGCCAACCCCGAACACCCCGTGTTCCCCCGCCCCGAGGCTCTCCTATCCGAGGTCCCGCTGCTGCTGGGCACGGACGGCCAGAAGATGTCGAAGTCCCGCGGCAACACGATCGAGCTGCGCATGAGCGCCGACCAGACCGCGAAGATCCTCAAGAAGGCAAAGACGGATGCGGAGCGCCGCATTACCTTCGACCCAGAGGGACGCCCCGAGGTCTCCAACCTCCTCATGCTGGCCTCCCTGGCCACGGGCGAGGCCCCCGAGGCGATCGCGGACCGCATCGGCGACTCTGGCGCAGGCATGCTGAAGAACCTCGTCACCGAGTCCCTCAACGAGATGCTCGCTCCCCTGCGCGAGCGCCGCGCCGAGCTCATCGCCAACGAGGATTATCTGCTGTCGATCCTGCACGCTGGCAACGAACGCGCCAACGAACAGGCGGATCAGACCCTGTCCGAAGTCCGTACCGCCATGCAGATGGTCTACTGACCCCCGAACTTGTAGAGACGCTGTTGGCATACAACCGGTTCCCCGAGCACCCCGACGACTCCGTCGGCGGATGGATGCTGACCCTGTTCCTGGTCGGCATGCCGGTGATCGGCTTCATCTATCTGCTGATTCTCGCCCTGGGCTCTGGCGGCTCGCCTGCGAAGCGTAACTTCGCGCGCGCCGTGTTCATCTGGCAGATCATCGGCATCATCGCGTCTGTCGCGATATTCATCCTTTTCGGCAGCGCCATCTTCGCTGGACTACAGAGTAGCGGCGGCTCCTGAGCGCATCGCTTCTTCGCGGAGGGTAGTTCCTGGACATCCAGGGGCTATCCTCCGTCATTTTAGGCAAAATATCGCCATTTTGAACAGCAGTTGAATCTATGACAGATCATCTGAGCATCGTTCGTGGTGCCGAGACGTTGGACTCACTTTCACGTGCGCGTATCCATAGGCTAGTGTGTGTCTCGTGAGCGAGAAACTGTTGCCCCGTATCCCGATCATCGAAGTGTTCCCCGTCATCGAGGACGGCACGCTTCCCGCCAAGGCCACCGAAGGCGAACCTTTCCCCATTCGTGCGACCGTGTTCCGCGAAGGACACGACGCGTTCGCCGCCGAGGCCGTCCTGTTGCGCCCGAACGGAGGTGAATACTCCCGCACGCGCATGGTGGACATTGCCCCCGGTCTCGACAGGTACGAGGCGTGGGTGGCCGCCGACACCCCCGGCGCGTGGAGCTTCCGCGTGGACTCCTGGTCGGACCCCTACGCCACGTGGCGCCACGACGCGACCGTGAAGGTCGGTGCCGGCGTCGACGTCGAGCTCATGCTCGAGGAGGGCGCCCTACTCATGGAGCGCGCGGCGGAAGGTACCGCCTACGGCAGCCCCTCCCAGGATCGTCCCCCGGCCTCGGACATCGAGGTCCTGAACGACGCGGCACGTCGCCTGCGCGATACCAGCCACTCCGCCCAGCAGCGCCTCTCCGCGGGTATCTCCTCTCGCGTGCGCCTCATCTTCCGCGACCACCCGCTGCGCGACCTGCTGGACTCCTCGCGCGTCTACCCGCTTGACGTGGCCCGCACAAAGGCCCTGGCGGGCGCGTGGTACGAGATCTTCCCGCGCTCAGCGGGTGCCTTCCAACGCCCCGACGGCACGTGGGTGTCCGGCACGCTCGCCGGTGCCGCCGAGGATCTGCCACGCATCGCCGGCATGGGCTTCGACGTCGTCTACCTAACCCCGATCCACCCGATCGGCACGACGCATCGCAAGGGCAAGAACAACTCCCTGGAAGCCGCCCCCGGCGATCCGGGTTCACCCTACGGCATCGGTGCCCCCGAGGGTGGCCACGACGCCATCCACCCTGAGCTGGGCGACTTCGCCGACTTCGACCGTTTCGTCAAGCGCGCTAGTGGCCTCGGCCTGGAGGTCGCACTCGACCTGGCTCTCCAATGCTCCCCCGACCACCCGTGGGTCGCCGAGCATCCCGAGTGGTTCACGACCCGCGCCGACGGCACGATCGCCTACGCGGAGAACCCACCCAAGAAGTACCAGGACATCTACCCCCTGAACTTCGATAACGACCCGGAGGGCATCTACCAGGCCGTACGCGACGTCATCGAGCTGTGGATCAACCACGGCGTGACGATCTTCCGCGTCGACAACCCGCACACGAAGCCCATCCCCTTCTGGGAGCGCCTGCTCGCCGACATCAAGGCGCAGTACCCGGGCACGCTCTTCCTCGCCGAGGCCTTTACGCGCCCCGCCATGATGCGCACCCTCGGCGCGGTCGGCTTCGACCAGTCCTACACCTACTTCGCGTGGAGGACCCACAAGCAGGAAATCGAGGAGTACCTCAAGCAGGTGTCGGAAGAGACCGCGCACCTCATGCGCCCGGCCTTCTGGCCCACGACGCACGATATCCTCACCCCGCAGATGTGGGACGGCGGCACCGCAATCTTCGCGATCCGAGCGATGCTCGCCGCGCTGGGTGCGCCCACCTGGGGCATCTACTCGGGCTACGAGTTCGTCGAGAATGAGCCGCGCGGCACCTACCAGGAACCCAACGACAACGAGAAGTACGAGTTCCGCCCGCGCCGTTGGGAGGATGCGGACGAGATCGGCATCTCTCGCCTGTTCACGCTGCTCAACGCCGCTCGCGCCAAGCACCCGGCGCTGCGCCAACTCCACCAGATCCGCATTCACCCCACCTCCTCGGATCGCCTGATCGCGTTCTCGCGTCAGGTGCCCGGCAAGTTCACGTCGGACGGCAAGCCCGACACCGTGATCTGCGTGATCTCGCTGGATCCGCACCATGGCGTGGACGGCTCCGTCGAGCTCGATTTGGAGGCGATGGGCCTGTCCACCCCGGGCGGTCACATTACTGTCGTCGACGAGCTGGACGGACGCTCCTACGTGTGGGGCGCGTCCAACTGGGTGTCCCTATCCCCCGTGACGCGACTCGGCCACGTCTTCAAGGTCGAGCCCGCCCACACGTCCCCCTGGGCGCAGGCCTAACCCGGATCGTGTGCCCGGCGCGCCCCATGGCCTCGCCAGGCACACGACGCCCCTATCAAACCCCCATCAAAATGAGACCCGGCTCCCTATGTTGCCGGTCAGACGGTAGACTACGAACACCAGTGAACTGAGTGGTTCACGCACCTTAGGAGTAAGGAAAATCCATGAGCTGCGAACTTACGCCGATCCCGGTCAATGACGACATCCTCGACGCCGTTGCCTCAGGCTCCTACTACTCGCCGCATTCCGTGCTTGGCGCTCACCTGAGCGATGCCGGCGTCACTATTCGTGTCGCCGCGCACCTTGCCGACGCGGTCGACATCATCACGCCCACCGGCGCCTACGCCGCCAGCCACGAGCGCGGCGGTATCTGGGTGGCAGCCCTACCCGGCAAGGAGATCCCTACCTATCGCGTGTCAGTCACGTACGGCGAGGACACGAACGTTCGCGACGATGCGTACCGCTACCTGCCGACCCTGGGTGAGATGGATACCTACCTGATCTCCGAGGGCCGCCACGAGGACCTGTGGAAGGTCCTGGGCGCTCACGTGAAGACCTACTCCGACGAGCTGGGCGAGACCACAGGCACCTCCTTCGCCGTGTGGGCACCCAACGCCCGCGCCGTGCGCGTCGTCGGCGAGTTCAACTACTGGGATGGCACGGCGACCTCCATGCGTTCGCTGGGTTCGTCCGGCGTGTGGGAGATCTTCGTTCCCGAGGTCGGCGTGGGTGCCCGCTACAAGTTTGAGATCCAGGGCCCCGGCGGTAACTGGTTCCAGAAGGCCGACCCGCTGGCTCGCGCCACCGAGATTCCCCCAGCCACGGCCTCGGTCGTCACCGACTACTTCCACGAGTGGACCGACGCCGAGTGGATGGCCGCGCGCCGTGAGCGCAACGTCCACGAGGGCCCCATGTCCATCTACGAGGTCCACGCCGGTTCGTGGCGTCAGGGCCTGGGCTACCGTGAGCTGGCTGACGAGCTGGTCCCCTACGTCAAGCAGATGGGCTTCACGCACGTCGAGTTCATGCCGCTGGCCGAGCACCCCTTCGGCGGCTCGTGGGGCTACCAGGTGACCTCCTACTACGCGCCTTCCTCGCGCTACGGCACCCCGGACGACTTCCGCTACCTGGTGGACGCCTTCCACCGCGAGGGCATCGGTGTCATCCTGGACTGGGTGCCCGCCCACTTCCCGAAGGATGACTTCGCGCTGGCCCGCTTCGACGGCACCCCGCTGTACGAGGATCCGGATCCGCTGCGCGGCGAGCACCCCGACTGGGGCACCTACGTCTTCAACTTCGGCCGCCGCGAGGTGCGTAACTTCCTGGTCGCCAACGCCCTGTACTGGCTCGAGGACTTCCACATCGATGGCCTGCGCGTCGACGCCGTGGCCTCGATGCTGTACCTGGACTACTCGCGCAAGGACGGCCAGTGGCGTCCCAACCAGTACGGTGGCCGCGAGAACCTGGAGGCCATCGAGTTCATCCAGGAAGCCAACGCGACCGCGTACCGCCGCCACCCCGGCATCATCATGATCGCCGAGGAGTCCACGGCGTGGCCGGGCGTGACCGCCCCGACGTCGGGCGGTGGCCTGGGCTACGGCATGAAGTGGAACATGGGCTGGATGAACGACACCCTGCGCTACCTGAGCGAGGACCCGGTCAACCGCCGCTGGCATCACGGCGAGCTTACCTTCTCCCTCGTGTACGCCTTCTCCGAGAACTACGTGCTGCCGCTGTCGCACGACGAGGTCGTGCACGGCAAGGGGTCACTGATTTCGAAGATGCCCGGCGACAAGTGGCAGCGCCTGGCAGGCCTGCGTTCCCTGTACGCCTACCAGTGGAGCCACCCGGGCAAGCAGCTCATTTTCATGGGACAGGAGATCGGCCAGGAGCAGGAGTGGAACGAGTCCTACTCCCTCGACTGGTGGCTCCTGGATCAGGAGGGCCACGCGGGTGTCGCGGCTCTGGTGGAGCGTCTCAACAGGATCTACGCGTCCTCCCCGGCCATGTGGGACGACGACTACACGGGCTTTGAGTGGATCGACGCCTCCGACGGCGACCACAACCTGATCTCCTACCTGCGTAAGGGCTCGGACAATAAGGGCAACCGCGAGGTCGTCGTGTGCATCTCCAACTTCGCCGGCAACCCGCACGAGGGCTACCGCGTGGGCCTGCCTTTCGGCGGCGAGTGGGTCGAAATCCTGAACACCGACTCCGAAGAGTTCGGCGGCTCAGGCGTGGTCAACGTCGGCACCATCATCGCCGAAGACACCCCCTGGAACGGCCGTCCGGTCTCCGCCTCACTGCGCATACCCCCACTGGGTGCCGTGTGGCTGGCACCCGCCTCCCAGGCACGCTAAACGCATCGATCGAGACGATGAGGCCGGGGCAGGACCACCTGCTCCGGCCTCACCCGTCCCCCATTCACGTCGCGTAGGTGCCGCGGCGCACGGCAGTATGAGCGTGGGCGGAGTTTAGAAGCCCGCCCGCCCACGATCGATCTGGCCCTGTAGCTTGATGAGTTCGCGGCGGGCATCCGGGTCGGTCTCACGGTTGATCTTTTTCGTCAGTTCGTTGTGCGTGGAGCGCCACCCGTACCACGCGACGACTATAACGAAGACGGCAGCGATAATGAACCACTTCACCGGTCTCACCCCCTCGAGCCATAACCCAGCCAAGCCAGGCACTGCGCAATCTGATAATCCTCATGCGGACGATTCCACATGTTGTGGCATGTCCACTGATTGGGGTACGAGTCGACACAGTATCCACTCTCCGAGTAGTACGCACAGTTATTCAGCACGTCGAGAGGCGAAGCCACGCGTGCCGAAGCACTTGCGGGCGCGAACACCATCACGCCAATGACAAACACGCTAACAAAGGGCTGCATTGCTATCCCCATTCTAGCTCTCCGTTCTTCGAACGTCATCGTCATTGATACTGTAAAGAGACTTTCTAGAAACTGTCAAGAAGGCATCATGAAGAAATCTGTCTAGTCACCACGCGAACATCGCGGCTCTGGTGGAGCGTCTCAACAGGATCTACGCGTCCTCCCGGCCATGTGGGACGACGACTACACGGGCTTTGAGTGGATCGACGCCTCCGACGGCGACCACAACCTGATCTCCTACCTGCGTAAGGGCTCGGACAATAAGGGCAACCGCGAGGTCGTCGTGTGCATCTCCAACTTCGCCGGCAACCCGCACGAGGGCTACCGCGTGGGCCTGCCTTTCGGCGGCGAGTGGGTCGAATAGGCCAATACGACGAGGCCGGAGCAGGACCACCCACTCCGGCCTAACCCGTCCCCCAATCACGCCGCGTAGGTGCCGCGGCGCGCAGCCGGGCTCGACGACGCTCTCACATAAGAAGCATCGCCAGGCGCGTGCGAGCCTTGGAGACCTCGGGAGACGAGCCTGCCACGCGGAAGAGGTCCAGGAGACGCAGGCGCAGCGCCTCGCGCTCCTTCGCGTCCGTAGAGGCGGCGAGCAGATCGAGAAGCACCTCGTAAGCTCCGGCGGCGTCGCCTGCGGCGAAGAGCGCGTCGGCTCGGGCCGCAGGGTCATCCGTGTTCTGTTCACCGTAGGCGCGCGCTGCGAAACGCACGCGGGACAGGTGGGACTTCGCTTCCTCGTCGCGGGGATTCAACTCGATGACATGCTCCCACAGGGCGATCGCCTCGTCGAGGTTACCGTTCTCCTCTGCGGCAAGCGGGGCCTCGTGCTCGGGCGGGGTCGGGGCGACCGTGTCTTCGGCGGCCACGGCGATACGCGCGGTGACGCCCATCTGCGCTGCGGCCTCGAGAATCTGCGAGACGATGGGAAGCACCTGCTCCTTTGCGGCAGCCCCCTGGAACAGCGGAACCGGACGCCCTCCCACGAGGGCAACGACCGTGGGCACTGCCTGGATCTGGAATGCCTGGGCGATCGCCGGGGCCTGGTCAATATCGACCTCGACCAGCTGGAATGCTCCCGCCTGCTCGCGGGCGATCTCCTCAAGCATCGCCAGTGTCGGCTTGGACTCGAGCGATCGCGCAGACCACATGACCAGGACGACCGGCACGGCCTGCGAGGTGGACATGACGTCCTGGAAGTTCTCCTCGTCCGTGGTGGTGATCAGCGGGATATGCAGGCCCTCCCCCGCGGCTGCGGGCGCGTCGGGGCCCGCGGCGGCAGGCGCACTCGCGCGAGCCGACAGATCGACGGCTCCATGCGAGTCGACGGGAGTCGGGACTGCCTCGGATGCGGAGCGAGGGTCAGGCGTTTTCATGGAGTCCTCTTCGTGACGACAGTGTTGCTAGGAACGATGATATGCGTCGTCCCCGCGACGTAGAGCCGCGGGGACGAGCTGTGCGCTGTGGGTGAAAATCAGCCCGGACTCGTCGAGGGGTCGAGGGCCACGGAAACGATCGTGTACTCACCGCCGACAACCTGAGGTGTTCCGCCCGCGGTCTTTGAGGGGATCCGCATGAGAACGGTAGCGATATATTCCGCGGTGGCGGTGCCTTCCACCGTCGTGCCGCCCGGGCTCATGGTCGCGGTCTTACCACCCAGGTTCATGGTCGCGCCCGCGACCGTGCGCTGGTAGGTCAGCGTGTACTTGAAGTTAGCGGCCACGAGAGCCGAACCGTCCTGCAACACCAGGCCCGAGATCGGGTGATCCGTCGCTGTCGCCGCGGCGGTCACGCTGCCCGCGGCACTGACCGAGGAGTTCAGGTCACTCACGGCGGACAGATAAGTCTTCGTGAACTCGTCGGCGGGGAACTGCGACGTGTCCTGGCTGCCCGAATTCAGCATCGTGATGTACTGCGCGAGAGCAGTCTCAGGGGCAACGACAAAGCCATCGGAAGTGCCGGTGACATAGGCCGAGCCGGTGCCCACGGGGGGCAAGGTCAGCTGCGTACCGCCTAGCAGGCGAGCGAAGTTCGTCAGCTGATAGTCCGAACGAGCAGAGTCCTGGACGAACACCTGCACGACGGGCAGTGCCGTCGTAGAGGATGCGGAGATGTTGAAGATCGCGCGCGGCCACGAATCAGAGTTCGTGATGGCCAGGGATGCCGGGGTGAAGTCCAACGCCTGGGGAGCCTGTCCCGAGGCCGTGGCCAGCGCGTACTGCGCAGTGCGATAGTCCAGCGCCCCCTGGGCCACACGCCCCGACAGGTCGGAAGCGTTGAGCGACGCATCGGCCGTCGTCATCGCTTGTCCGGTTGCATCCAGGACCGAGGAGATGCGTTCCAAGTCCAGGTTCGCGGCGCTCTGCGCCTCCTCGCCCGACTGTGCAACGATCTCGTTGGAGCACGCGCTCAGTCCCAGCGTCGAAGCCATGAGCAGCGCGGCGGTCGCCACCGCGACGGTCTTTCTCTTCATCACTTACCTTCCTCACGGTCCTTGAGCCAGCCGGACATGATCGATGTCCAGCCACCGGTCTTCGATGCGTCATCGTCGGGTGCCGAGGTCGGGGCAGCCGGCTCCGCGGCGCGAGGACGGGTGATCGGGATCAGGCCCGTGTTAAACTCCTGGCCATCGACCACGACAGTCTGCTCGCCGTTGTTACGGGCTTCACGCAGGGCGCGGCGCGAGGGCAGCGTGCGCCCTCCCCGGATACCAGACAGGTCGATGACACCGGTGTCGGTCGTGGCGCGCTCCGGCGGATCCTGATTGATCGGGCCGTTGTCGAGGCCGTGGCGTCCGCGGCGCTCGGCGGTGTGCGCGAGTGGGTCGGGAGTGTCTTCGTCCTGAGCAGCTTCGTTGGTCGCCGCATCGTCGGAGCTCTTCGCGTCGTCGGCGGCACGATCGTTTGCGGTCTCGGCGGGTGCCTCGATTGCTTCGTCTTCGACGGGAGACACCTCGGCCGCATCCTCCTCGGAGGACGCATTCTCGCTGGACTCATCGACTACAGGCGCGTAGGCCGCGGCACCCCACTGAGTCTTGTCCTCGTTGGGTTCTGCGCCACCAGCCTCGGCGGGAGCCTCATTCGACGCATCGACCTCATCCACGGCCTGAGGCTCCTTAACGGGAGCGGGCGCAGCGGCCGAATCGCGGGCGGCAGCGACGCGCTCGGCGACGGCCGCGGAGTTGATCGAGGAAGTCTCGAGGGCGTCAGCCTTGCGACGTTCCTCGATACGCGCCGCGCGAATCTTGCGCAGGCGCAGGAGCTGCCAACGTGTGAGGAACAGTGCGAGGGCAATCAGCGCAAAAACGCACGCGGCCAGGAACGCGATGATGGCGAGGGTGTTGGTCTGCTCGACCTTCCAGGTCAGGGTCAGCGTGAGGTCATTGGGACCGGCCGCAGATACAGCCAGAGCGGAACGACCGGAGGGCACGTTCTCCAGGTCCAGGCTTACGGTACCCTCACCACTGGCCTGACTGAACCACATGTCGGAGGAGGCCAGCTGCGTCACCAGGTCAGCAGAGGTCGGATCCGCAAGGGGCTGGGCACCAGACTGGACCCCGGGCTGAGCACCCGACTGGGCGGGCTTGGAGGGAGCAGCAGGAGCAGTCTTACCGGTCGATACCGCATCGTGGGATTCGGCCTTCAGCTTCGTGCGATCCGACTCGACGCCAATGACCTCCGTGTAGGCGGCGTCGCCAATCCAGCCCTTCACGTCCTGCGTCGTACCGATGCTCAGGGTCACGGGCGCGCCAGACTTCGACGTCGCGGTGACAGTCACGTCATCCTTCACGATTGACAGCACGTTACCGCGCGTCATAATCAGATCCGTCGCAGAATCGACGGACGACGCTTGATGCGTCGGCGGCCGCAGGACGGTCACGCCGAGTAGCCCGACGAGCACGCATACAAGAGCGACAACGCCCATTGACGATGCCGCCATGTATCGCTTAAAGAGTTCCACGGTTGCTCCTCACATCCAATGCCCACACTGCGGGCATTCTTCAGTCCCCACTTTACGTGCCTACTGCGGGCACGGCAGAATCCGCGGCCCGGGCAGTGATGCATCACATCCGCACATCACAGCGGACGCAGACCACGACGCCAGCACTCCGAGTGCCAGTGCCGACGCCCCTCAACCCCCTGAGGCAAACCAAAAGGCGCTTCTTCAGGCCACGCGACGACGTGCGCTGCACCCACGGGGATCGGACGCAGGCAGGCCGGGCAGGTGTATTGCTTCGCAGCGCTGGGCAGACGACGCACCTGATAGTCCAGGCCGTCCGGTCCCCGCTCCGTGCGCGGCACGGAGGCGAGGCGGTCCATCTGCAGTGGACGCGCCTCACTCCACGGTCGTTTCTTGCTTCGCTTGCCTCTCACGCAACCACAGTGCCACGACGCCACACGCGGCGCACGGTGAGGTCAGCGTCGACCTCGACAATATCGGCCTTCTTGCCGGGCGCGAGCGAACCGATCGATTCGTCGCCCAGGATCGTGGCACCCTGAACGGACGCCATGTACACGGCATCCACAAGCGGGATGCCGCCGCGAGTGACGGCCACGCGCACGCAGTCCATCAGGTGTGCGGTGCCACCCGCAATGGCGTTTCCCTGCGCCAGCCGTGCCACGCCGTCCTTCACGATGACGTCCTGGGGGCCGAGCGTGTACTCACCATCAGCCATGCCTGCGGCCGCCATCGCATCGGTGATGAGCACGACGTGCTCGCGTCCCACGAGCTCGTACACGTCGCGAACCAGGGAGGGATCGACGTGGATCGAGTCGCAGATCAGCTCGGCGACAGCTCCTCCGCGTGCGGCATCCGAGAGGAACTCGGCGATCGGGCCGGTGTCGCGGTGATGCAGCGGACGCATGCCGTTAAACAGGTGGGTGATCGTCGCACGCGGGCCACGCTTGGTTTCGACCTGCGAGAAGCGCTGACGCGAATAGGCCAGCGCCTCGCGGGCCTTCACGGAGTTGGAATCCGTGTGGCCCCAGGACGGGATCGCTCCCCCGTCGATGAGGGCCTCGGCCACCGATCCGGGGCCGTAGGCACTCGGCTTCTCGGGGGCCAGCGTCATGGAGAGCGCGTAGCCCTGGCAGTCCGCAATGAGGGTGCGCGTCAGGTCCGCGTCGGGATCGACGATGTACGTCGGGTCCTGGGCGCCGCAGCGCTCGTGAGACACGAAGGGCCCCTCGAAGTGGATGCCGGCGAGCTCGTCGGCCTTCGCCAGCTCGGCCAGGGTTTTGGCGCGCGCACGCAGCACCTCGGCGGAGGCGGTCACGCAGGATGCGACCAGGGAGGTTGTGCCGTGACGGCGATGCTCGAGGACAGCAATGAGAGCTGCCTCGGCGGTCTCAGCGTTGGGGAAGGACTCTCCGCCGCCGCCGTGGCAGTGCACATCGACGAGGCCGGGCAGGTAGGTCGCATCGCTGGCCTCGGGCGTCTCGCCCTCGTACTCGGAAACGGGACACACACGGGTAATAGTGGCGCCGTCGAACTCGATGATGCCGTCCTCAACGACGGTATCTTCCAGGACCAGACGGCCACGCAACACAGAAGTAGTCATGCATTAATTGTGGCACACCTGACACTTCACTGCTGCTTCTCGGACGACCATTTCTCCCAGTCGTCAAAAGCACGCGCAGCAGGTCGTTGCCGCGACTCGTATCCCTTCACCATCACGATCTCGCGCCCCGGCGCTCTCACGGCCACCACTCGACCACCCTCGACGACGAATGGACGGAACATGCCGTTCTTCGCCGGACAGATCAAGGCCTCCCCGGCCTCGTCCGTCAGGCAGGAGCGGTCCCTGTAGCCGACATGTAACTCATCAAATGAAGGAAGAGCGTGCATCGCCTCCGCCTCAGCGCGGAAGTCTTCCACGAGATCTGCGAGATCTGCGCGAGCCAGACCGCCTCCATATTCCGCAAGAGGAAGGCCGACACTCTCCCCCGCCACACGGGCTCCAGCCAACGCTCGACGTGCTTCGGTGAGAGTCAGCCCGGTCCATCTAGCCAGGTCGGCCTCGTCGATGGGACCGTGTCCCCAGGCGTAACGCGCTGCCAGGACCGCAAGGGCTTCTTCGTGCCCGGGCTCTCCCTTCGCGACCCCGGGGGCGGCCGGAAGTGAGCGCGCGTCAACGATCAGGTGTTCACCGGCGCGCACAGGCCCGGCGGTGAGCACACCATCCAAATGCAGGCGCATGATGAGGTGGCGACGCCGCAGACCTGTTTGTGAGGAAGACGCCGTCACAGTGTCGATCCCACTGCTCTCCCACGCATTCACCAAATCCGCACGGCTCACTCCCAGGGGTGAGGTCTCCAGCAGGTCACACGCAACCTGTGCCGCACGTTCGACGAGAGCATCGGTGAGGCCCAGAGAAAGCGCCTGGCGTTCCCACGCCGCACGCCGGTGGCGCAGCAAGCGGCGCAGCCAATGGTGGTCGCGGGCGCTCGTGACGTGAACAGTACCGCGCATCGGCCAGGAACGAACCAGCTCACCTCGCGCGAACGACTCCTCGACGCGAGCACGCGACACTCCCGTGCAGCGCACGCCAATCGCCCACGGGATCGCCCTCGCCTGCTGACCTTGCAGTGCAGCCAGATTCTTCACGGCATCCAGCGGTGAGCGTGCCGCAGTCGCAGGTACGAGTCCTTGGGCGATAATTCTCCCCAGGCTCACCCTCAGGGATGCGTCCATCAGAACAGTCGAGACTCGGGGTCGTCCACCCCTCGCATCGCGTCGTAGTCCAGGACCACGCAGCGAATACCACGATCTTCGGCGAGAGTGCGCGCCTGCTTCGTGATCTCCTGCGCCGCGAAAATACCGGTCACGTCGCCGAGGAGCGCATCGCGCCCCAGCAGCGACAGGTAGCGCGTCAGCTGCTCGACGCCGTCGATGCCGCCGCGGCGCTTGACCTCGATCGCCACGTGGTTGCCGTCGGCGTCGCGCACCATGAGGTCCACCGGCCCGACGGGCGTTGGGAACTCGCGGCGTACCAGCTCCCAGCCCTCGCCGAGGATCTGGGGGACCTGCTCCGCAAGAAGCTCCTGCAGGTGGGCCTCGACGCCGTCCTTCACGAGGCCGGGGTCCACACCCAGGTCCTCGGTGACATCCGCGATGATCTCGTGAATGCGAATGATCAGCTTGTCGTCGGTCTTGTCGGCCTGAACCGTCCAGACCTGCTCGACGCCTTCCTCGTCTTCACCGGGCTCACCCACGGAGACCGTGCAGGGGGCCGTCATCCAGTTGAGCGGCTTATACGAGCCACCCTCGGAGTGGATGAGGACCGAGCCGTCGCCCTTGAGCATGATGACGCGCTTGGCGGCATCCAGGTGGGCGCTCAGACGACCGGAATAATCAACGGTGCAGGAAGCAATAACAATACGCACCCCGCGAGCTTACCAATCCTGCTCAGACCAGGCGCGGAGGACCGGACTCCACCCAGGAGACCAATCCGTTATATGTCAGGCGTTCCACGGCGACCTCGTAACGATGTTCACCATACGCCAGGCGCACCTCGACGACGGAACCGTCGGCCGAGTGCGCGATCGGTGCCGAGACCTCCATACCTCGACGTGGGATCGAATACACCGGCTTGAAAGTAAATCCCACCAGCCGATACCAGGAGAGTTCCTCGACGCCATACACGCCGATGCCAGCCGTCCACCCCGAATGAACGTCCGGGCGCGACCAACAGCGGAACGCACCCAAACGCGAAACGATCCTGCGGGCGCGCACATTCATGTACACCCACAGGATCGCCCCGACACACGCGAGGAGAACCGCGCACCAGATCACAATTGTCATCAGGCTCATGAGGTCCTCCTCGCGTTGCGTCGAATTACTGTTCTGTCACTGTAGCGTGATCAGCCACGACCGTGACGAAATCGGAGTCGACTGAGGCAAATCCCCCAGTGACCTGGAAAGACACGACCTGGTCGGAGCATGTCACCGTCACAATGCCCTCGCCCATCTGGGAGAGCAACGGCTGACGCCCAGGCAGCACACCCAGGCTTCCGTCCACCGTCGGCAGCTGAACCGACAACGCGGCGCCGTGCCACAGCCGCCCCTCATGAGAGACGACCTCGACCTGCAAGGACTTACCCGATGCCATCAGGCTTCCTTGGCCAGCTCGTGAGCGTTGCGCTCCAGGTCGTC
>ERZ773062.653-NODE-653-length-17124-cov-44.841174_pt1 | contig 17124 bp, 12 predicted proteins | sample MGYA00580626_ERZ773062 | MGnify/ENA primary metagenome ERZ773062 (study PRJEB29015, sample SAMEA2738003) | human oral metagenome | biome: human oral; feature: human-associated habitat; material: dental | place: China | collected 2058 ...
GAGGCCTCGACCTCCTCGGAGGCACCCGCCTCCGCGGCGGAGGCGGGCTGGGCGTCAGCGGGCCCAGCGGCAAACGTCAGGTCGGCCGGCTCCTGGTCTTTGATACCGTGCAGGTTCTCACGCGAGTCATTCGACATGCCCCCATTCTTTCAGCATCGTGTCGATTGTGCCGTAATGGCGCGCGGGAGGGGGTGGGGTGATACGTTGGTAGGGTCCTGCGAGCGCTCGCGGCGGCCACGGCCGTCGCAATGTTCCCCCCTACGGGGATGAGCCCATGTAGTGCATCAGGAGGACGTTTTCCCCGCGAAAGCGGGGATTTTCTTTGCTGTGTCCCGCTTCCAGCGGCCGTTTGCGACGGTAATTTGAAACATGTATTGTATAAGAGTGAATTGAGTGTTATGGTTAACCCATCAACCCCGATGGGTCGGCGGCGATTCCGTCGGGGTTGTCGAGCTCAACATTTTCTGAGTAACCGGTTTCGTTCATGTTAGCGTGATTTGGCTCCTTCGAAGATGGTTTTGATTCAAGGAGGAAAAATGGCCAGAAAACCCAAGGGTGGTCCAGTACCCGCGTTGCGGGTGGTCGCGGATCTCCCCGATTTTCCCGATGTCCAGCCAGAAATGGATGCGTCGCAGCTATCCGAGTTGGCCAGGAGCTTTTGGGCCAAGAGCGGCAATGATCAGACCTGGCTCTCGGTCGCTCAGCATCTGATGGACGCCGCAGACGTCGCGGGATACCTGTTCGACGAATACCTGAGCGATCATCATCGTCAGCTCATGGCGTCCGTGTGGAACGGGGATCAGGAAAAGGCTCGGACGGCCTTCGTCTTCCTTGCCGGTAGTCACGACGCAGGAAAAGTCAGTCCCCAATTCGCATGCCAGCGCTCCGACCTGGCGGATCTCGTCCGCGACCAGGGACTCACCGTCATGCGCAAAAGCGACTATCCCGAGCGCGCCTACCTGCCTCACGGCCTCGTCAGCCAGTTTGCCCTCCAAGACGAGATCGCTCGCGGGGACGCCAATCCGAGACGTGCCCGACAGTGGGCGATCCTCTTGGGGATCCACCACGGCCGATACCCCGACTCAGTTGCCGTGCGAGTCGCACACCAACAGTACGACTATCAGGAAGGATCCGCGAAAGATGACGAACGCTGGGCGCAGGCGCGTGCGGAAATTCTGAGCTGGATGGCTCGCCGCAGCGGTTTCCCCCTCAACGCTCCCGGCACCGCCCTGCCCGAACTTCCTATCGCGGTCGCATCGGCCTACGCCTCGGCCCTCGTCATTGCCGACTGGCTGGCCTCCAACGAGGACTACTTCCCACTGCGTCCCCGCCCCGACAAGAAGCATGGCAAGCTATCGATTCACGGCTACCCAGAACTGAGCGCCGACCAACAACGAGAGCGCGCCGAACGCGGCTGGAAGAGAGCCGCCTTCCCAGGGCCTCTGCGGGTCCCCACGATGCTCCCCCAGTCGATCGGGGATTTCTACCGGCACCGCTTCGGGTGGCCGGCCTCGTACCAGCCGACGAACGCCCAGCGGGCAGCCATCGAGATCGCCGCCGCCGAGGATCCGGACCTGATGATCGTCGAAGCCCCACCGGGCTCCGGGAAGACCGAACTGGCCCTGGCCGCCACCGAAGTACTCATGCGCGCTCGCGGGCTGCAAGGAGTTTTCATTGCGCTGCCAACGCAGGCCACAACGAATGCAATGTTCGAGCGCGTCGTCGGCTGGCTCACCAGCATCCTCGGCGACGAGCCTCAAAGGCTCGGCATCCAGCTCGCCCACGGCAAGAACAGCCTGAACGACTCGTTCATGAAACTACTCGACAAAGGCACCAGCCCCCTCGAAGTGCACGACGACGAAGAGGACATGGGTCTGCATGCGAGCCGATGGATGGGGCAGAGATGGCGTTCGACCCTGTCGCCCGTCGTGGTGGGCACGATTGACCAGGTGCTTCTGGCCGCCCTCAGATCCCGCCATGTGCTGGTGCGCCACCTCGGCCTCATGGGAAAGGTCGTCGTCATCGACGAGGTGCACGCAGCCGACGAGTACATGGAGACCTACCTGGAAGCCGCGCTCATGTGGCTCGGCATGTACGGGATCCCGGTCGTCCTGCTCTCGGCCACCCTGCCGCCCGCGCGCCGACGGGCACTCCTTGAGGCCTATCGACGCGGTCGCGGTTCCGCGTCCGACACCGCAGGGTTGGCGGATGACGTGATTGGGTACCCCGTGATCTCGACGGTGTCTTCGGGTGGCGTACGCGTCCAGGAGATTGAGGGCGAGCCGGAGGCGACTAAGCGGATCATCCCGACTCGGGTGCAAACCCCCGAGGAGATCGCCGAGCTGCTTGAGCTTGAGCTGGTTGACGGAGGGTGCGCGGTCGTCATACGCAACACCGTCCGTGAAGCCCAGGAAACATACGACGCCGTCAAGAAGGTTTTCGGTCGCGACCAGACGACGCTTCTTCACTCGCGCTTCCTAGCCGCCGAACGTGCGGCGCGCGATCGACGGATGCTCGAGCTCTTCGGGAAGGACGGCGGGCGGCGGCCCGCCCGCCACATCGTCGTCGCCACACAAGTCATCGAACAGAGCCTCGACGTCGACTTCGACCTCATGCTCACCGATCCCGCTCCCATGGACCTCGTGCTACAGCGCATCGGGCGACTCCACCGCCACGATCGGGGCAACCGCCCCGCGGGGCTGCGCGAGGCCCGGTGCCTCGTCCTCGTAGAGGACCTGGCCGCCACTCCCTGGTCGTACTCCAACGGGACCGACTACGTCTACTCGCGCCACTCGGTACTGCGGATGCTCGGAATACTCGCCGATCAAGGACAGATCACGGTCAGCGAACCCATCGACTACGCGCGGCTCACGGCGCTGGCCTACCAGGACACGGAAACCGTCGGACCCCCGCAGTGGGTGAGCGCCCTCGAAGAAGCACTGGCAGCAAGAGACCAGAAAAACGCACAGTCACGGACGAAAGCGAGCATCTGGTGCCTCGACGGGGCTAACATCCCCCGGTGGAAAGCACCCAAACTCGAGGAGAAATTCCAGGGTAACGCTGCCACCGGAGACGACAAATACGGGCCCGCAATCGCCTCGGCACGAGCCGCAATCCGAGACGGCGAAGACCAGATCCCCGTCCTCGTCGTCGCCCTCGACCCCGAGCTGGGTAACGCGCCGGTGCCGCCCCCGCTCAGTGGAACCACGCCGCAAGACCAGCATCTGGAAGTCGGCGAGTACAACGCGCGCGGACGCATCCCCGAGATGTGCTCGTGGAGCGTATCCCTGCCACCGTGGGCCTTCCGCGCTCGCGGACAGAGCGTCGACCAGACGGTGGATGATGTGGCACAAGCCATCTGGGAAGACCCCATCCCCCGGGGGTGGGCGTGCAGCGAGCACCCACTCCTGGCAGGAGAACTAATTCTCGCAATGTATCGAAGCCCCGACGGGACGCGCCTGAGACGCGACCTGTGCGGACGCACCCTGACCTACTCCCCAGAAAAAGGAATGGAGATTTGGACCAATGAACAGCCCTGAGTACAACCTGCTCGACGAGCCGTGGATACCCGTCCGGCTCCTCGACGGGGCCATCATCGAAGTCGGGCTGCTCGACCTGGTGCGTCGAGCGACTGACATCGCTGACCTGGCGTGCGAGCTACCCACGCAGAGCATTGCGATCCAACGCCTGATCCTCGCGGTCGCGTACCGGGTCGCCGCCCCCTGCGACGAGGAGGAATGGCTTGAGCAGTTTGCGGAGGGAGCCCCCACCGAGGAGATGATCGACTACCTCGAGAAGTGGCGTGACCGCTTCTACCTCTTTGGGGGGCGCTATCCCTTCATGCAAGTAGCCGATCTGCGCACGGCGAAAGACTCAGTATCCGGGTTGGAGAAGCTAATAGCTGACGTTCCCAACGGGGAACAGTTTTTCACCACCCGGCAGGGGAAAGCCATAGCGTGCATCTCTGCGGCGGAAGCGGCTCGCTGGCTCGTGCACGCCCAGGCGTACGACCCCTCAGGCATCCGGTCCGGCGCAGTCGGCGACACGCAGGTCAAAGGTGGGAAAGGATATCCGATCGGCCCCGCGTGGTGCGGCCACTTGGGCATCGTCTGGATCAAGGGAAGGAACCTTGGCGAAACCCTGCTTCTCAACCTCATTCCCGAGGACACGGGCGAGCTGCGGGGAGTTGAGAGTACCTCCCAGTGGGGGGCATGCAGCTGGGAGTCAAGCGAACCCGAAAGCGCGGTGCGCGCGGACTACTCCCTCCTCGACCCGGCGGGAACCCCCAGGGAGCTGAGCATTCCCCGCCTCTTGACGTGGCATTCTCGCAGAATCAGGCTGGTCGGCGACCGCGCCGGGGTGACGGGAGTCGTCCTTGCCCAGGGAGACAAGCTGGCTCCCCAGCAAATGCATCGTTACGAGCCGCAGAGCTTGTGGCGCTACTCGCTTCCCCAGTCCAAGAAGTTCAAGCAGGACGTCTACATGCCTCGTAAGTTCGAGGCGGGACGAGCCCTGTGGCGCAACCTGCCCGGCACTCTGCCCACTGTCGCCGAGGTGCCGGGGCACGACAAACAGCCGAAACCGGAATTCATGCAGTGCGCGACCCTGAGTTTTCATTCTCAACTCAAGGAAGCAATGCTGGAGCCGAGCTACCCGACACACATGAGGATTCAGGCCGTCGGCGTCACATACGGTCCTCAGGAAGCGACCTTCGAGGACATCTACTCCGACGAACTCACGCTGTCTGTCGCGGCCATGCGCGCCGAACAAGAAAGACTGTCGACCTTGATTGACCAACAGGTGCGGCTCACCGAGGAAGTCGCAAGAGCCATCGGGACGCTCGCGGCGAATCTCGCCCGCGCCGCGGGTGAGAGCGGCGAAGGCGCGGGTGACGGTGCGAGAGATCGAGCGAAAGCCCGGTTCTTCTCCGTTGTCGACGACCCTTTCAGAAGCTGGGTCACGCAGGTAGACGGCCACCGAGACGCGGAAGAAGTTGGACGGAACTGGAAGCGGACTCTACGTCAGTGCGGCAAAGACCTGTCTCAGGAAATGGTCGCTTCCGCGTCCTCATCGGCGATTATCGGACGGGATACCGGTAGGGGATACCTCAACGTCGGCATCGCCGAAAACTACTTCAAGTCGGCACTGGAAAGGATCGTGCCGAACCCGGATAGCAAACAGGAAGGAACGAAATGACCAGCATTGTTGCTGATCCGGAGACTCCTCCGGATCAAGAAACTCGGGGACTGGCCTCCGACACGTCCGTTTACGGTCGTGTCAATGGCCTGATCGTCCACAGGCTGTCGAAGGATAGTCCAGTGGCTCGTGCGCAACGCGCACAGCTGCGCGGAGCACTCGGTAGGGAAGTCGGGACGGTCCCGGAGATATGGGACCTGACACTTGACGACCGCTCGGGTTATTTGGGCGACGCACCCACGCGGGGGGAAAACGCCGTCCACGGTGCGCTCACCCTATGGGCGCTGCACCAGGGATCAAACTCGAGGCCCATGCACGACAGCTCCCCGCACCCTCGAAGTTTTGCTTCGGCTATCCGCGTCGTCGCGGAGGGACAGCGAGGGGAGCGGCGCGCAGAGGAAACACCGGTCTACCGACGCTTCGCCGCGGCGGTTCAGGCCCCGACGTTCGCGGGGCTGCTGATCCACCTGCGCTCGCTCGTCTCCCAGCTCGAGGCCGCGGAGATTCCCTGCAGTTACGCGGGCCTCGCCGCCGACCTCTTCACCTGGCAGGACCCGAGCCGTCGAGCCTCCGTCATGCGCGACTGGGGCCGCCAATTCGCCCGAACCTCTCAACCGATCCAATCCGAAACAGCGTCTGATAAGTGACATCGGACGCGGCAACACGATCACAAACAGCAAGTGAAAGGAAAGACAATGTCTGTCTTCGTTGATATCCACGTTCTCCAGACCCTCCCCCCCTCGAACCCGAACAGGGACGACACCGGCGCGCCCAAGAGCGCGATCTTTGGAGGCGTGAGTCGCATGCGTATCTCCTCGCAGGCAATTAAGCGCGCGACCCGCCAGGACTTTGAGGGGAAGATTTCGGACGGCAACTATGGGGTGCGCACCAAGAAGATCGTCGAGCTGGTCGCCCGTACGATCGGGGAGAAGCGTCCGGACCTGGAACCTCGGGCAGTTGAACTCGCTGAGATGGGTCTGAAGGCGATCGGTTTCAAGCTCACCGAGCCGCGCGGTAAGAAGACCGAACAGGAGCTGAAGGAAGCTGGGTTCCTCGTCTTCCTGTCGGCCAAGCAGATCGAGCACGTCGCTGACGCGCTGATCTCGGTCGCTGAGCAGTCCGATCCCGCGGCGGCCTTCAAAGAACTCAAGCCCCGCGGCTTGGTTGATACAAACCACTCCATCGACATCGCACTGTTTGGGCGCATGGTCGCAGAACCGAACGCCCTCAACGTCGATGCCGCCTGCCAGGTCGCGCACGCGATAGGCGTCGGCGCGGTCGAGCGCGAGTACGACTACTACACGGCTGTGGACGACGAGAAGAAGCGCAGCGACGAGGCCGACGAGGGAGCGGGAATGATCGGTACGATCGAGTTCGCCTCGGCCACGGTGTACCGCTACGCGACGATCAACGTGGATCTGCTGCGCGAGAACCTCGGGGATGATGCCGTCGCCGACCGCGCGATCGAACTCTTCGTGGACAGCTTCGTGCGCTCCATGCCGACCGGCAAAATCACCACCTTCGGGAACCGCACCCTGCCCGACGCGGTCCTCGTCCAGGTGCGCGCCGACCAGCCGATCAACATGAGCGGGGCCTTTGAGGAACCCATCGTTTCGGACCGAAGCGGCTTCGCTGGCCCGGCGGTTGAGCGTTTCGTCGAGTTCGAGTCCCAGCTTCGTGACCTCACCGGCCTTGACGCCGTCAGATCTCTCGTTTCGTGGACCACGCCTCGTGGAGCGGACTTCGGAGCGCTGGGCAGCCAGGTAAAGCTTGTCGACCTCGGCGGGGCAACCGTGGAAGCGGTGCGGGGAACGCGATGAGCGCGGTACTCGTCTTGAGACTGGCTGGCCCCATGCAGTCGTGGGGGGCCACCAGTCGGTTCACGCGCAGGTCGACGGAGGCTTTTCCCACGAAAAGTGCGCTGGTCGGTCTGCTCGCAGCGGCGCAGGGCCGGAGGCGCAGCGATCCGATTGAGGACCTGGCCAAGCTTCGCGTCGCGGTGCGGGTCGACCAGCCGGGGCACTTGCTCCGCGACTTCCACACGGCCCACAGGGGGGACACGCCGATGCCGTTGTCCGAGCGCTTCTACTGGGCGGATGCTACATTCGGCGCATTCATCGAGGGACCCGGGGAACTGATCGACGGGCTTGCCCGGGCGATCACGCGCCCCGCGTTCCCCCTCTATCTCGGGCGACGCTCGTGTCCTCCGACATTGCCGCTTCGTCTCGCCGTCCGCGAGAGCAGTGCGTGGGATGCCGTCCGCGAAACACCTTGGTTGGCTTCCAAGTACTACCAGAAGAAGCTGAGCCACGAGCGGTGCGTTCCGATTCGTGTCGTCGCAGATCAAGGAATCATCCCGACCGAGGTGGGTGCCTCCTCCGAACACACTCTTCAGGATGTGCTGGTCAGCTTCGATTCGGAGCACCGCAGGTACACGCTGAGGACCGTCGAGGAGACGAGAGTCGACCTGGAGAACCCCGAGTACGTGCCTGCAACCCCTCAGGGCGACCCCGGCCTCGTCCACGACCCGATGGAGGTGCTCTGATGTTCCTGACACGCATCTACCTCAACCCGCATCGCAGGGGAGCGAGGCGGCTCCTTCGGAGCCGTCAGATCCTGCACGCGGCCGTCTTAAACTGTTTCCCTCCAGGGGCCGTCGACGCGAGCGAGGCACCCCGGGTGCTCTGGCGCCTGGACCGCCCCGCCGACGTACGGCGGGCGAGCCGTGAAGGCAGTCCTCAAGTGGGAAGTCCGTCGTACGCGCTTTTCGTCTCGAGCCCGGTTCCTCCCGACCCCTCGCACATTGTCGAGGAGGCCGGTTACGCAACCGATGGGGGAGTCGTCGTCCGCGAGCTGGATGGCTTCCTCGACCGGCTTGAGGCCGGTCAACGCTGGGGTTTCCGCCTGTGCGTCAACCCCACATTCAGGGAAGCCGGCCAGGTCAACGGGCGCGGCCAGAAGAAGGTTCTCGCGCACGTTACCCAGGACCAGCAGACGCAGTGGGTCCTGGACCGTGCGGGGCGTTGCGGCTTCCGGGTGGTTTCCTCCGCCGAGTACGGGGGAGACCTGCCCGTCCTGGAGGACTCGGTCGGTCAGCGCGTCGACGGAGCGAACCTGCTGATCAACGGGGTGGAGCGGAGTACCGCCGAGTTTAGCCGCGGTGGGAAGCGCGTGACCCTGGCGCTCGCAACCTTCGAAGGCGTCCTCGAAGTGACGGAGCCCGAGGCGCTGCGCCGCCACCTCGTCCATGGGATCGGCAGAGGAAAAGCCTACGGATGCGGCCTCATGACCCTCGCCCGGCCATGAGACCCATCCCCGGGGTGAGGCCACCAGACCCGAAAGACCTGGTGCGCGTCCGCGACCGCCTGACGTTCCTGTACGTCGAGCGGTGCACGATCAACCGCGACTCGAACGCGATCACCGTGGCCGACGGGCACGGCATCGCCCATGTCCCAGCGGCGGCGCTGTCCGTGCTGCTGCTGGGGCCGGGGGTCCGGATCACGCACTCGGCGGTGTCGGTCCTTTCCGAGAGCGGCTCAACCATCGTGTGGGTCGGCGAGAACGGGGTGCGCTACTACGCGCACGGCACGCCGCCCTCGCGTTCCTCTCGTCTTCTGGAGGCGCAGGCGCGTGCGGTCAGCGACCCCGCGATGAGGCTCTCAGTCGCCCGCAACATGTACCTGATGCGTTTTTCGGGCGAGGACGTGTCCAAGCTGAGCCTGCAGCAGCTGAGGGGACGAGAGGGCGCGCGGGTGCGTCGGCTGTACCGGCAGCATTCACAGCGCACCGGGGTTCCCTGGGACCGGCGTGAGTACGACCCCGAACACTTCGAGGACGGCTCGGTCGTCAACCAGGCGCTGTCGGCGGCCAACTCGGCGATCTACGGGGTCGTTCACGCGGTGATCGTCGCGCTGGGCTGCAGCCCGGGCCTGGGATTCGTGCATAACGGCACGTATAGGTCTTTCGTGTATGACATCGCAGACCTGTACAAGGCAGACCTGACCATCCCGATCGCCTTCGACGTGGCCGCGTCGCCGACAGACGAGGCCGTGGGTACCGCCGCTCGCAAAGCTGTCCGTGATGCTATCCGAGAGTTCCGGCTCCTGGAACGATGCGTCTCAGACATTAGGGGACTGCTCTCCGTGTCCGGTGCCTTGGAGGCGCAAGACGAGGAGGATCTAATCGTCGACGACCTGCGATTGTGGGACGACCGGGAGGGCACGGTGGCTGCGGGCGTCTCCTACGAGGAGAGTGACTCCTGGTGATCGTGCTCGTCCTTTCGGCCGTCCCCGAAGGTTTGCGCGGGCACGTCACCCGGTGGCTCATGGAGATATCGCCAGGAGTGTTCGTAGGCACCCTCAGTGCTCGAGTGCGTGAACGCCTGTGGGCTATCGTCACCGAAAACATGAAGACCGGCCGTGCCGTCATGGTCTTTCGCGCGCGTAACGAACAGGGGCTCGATTTCCTGACGTGGGGAGACCCTTGGAAGCCCGTAGACTTCGATGGGCTCACGCTGATGATGCGGCCCTACTACTCGGAGGGGCGAGGCCAATACTCCGAACCTGATCCAGCGGCGCGTCAGTTGCGCAAACGCCCCGCAATGAGTAAATTCCAGAAGAGAAGGAAGGCTCAAGGGTTTCCAAGATCTGACCGATCCGCGTGACAAAAGCGCAGATCACGAAGTGTTTTCCCCGCGCGAGCGGGGATGAGCCAGATGTTGACGATGAGGTCGGCCACGGGTTGCCCGTTTTCCCCGCGCGAGCGGGGATGAGCCCGACAAGGTCGCTCGACGTCTATCCCAGCTGGTGTTTTCCCCGCGCGAGCGGGGATGAGCCGCCGCCCCGGGTGATCGCGCGCGCGGAGATCACGTTTTCCCCGCGCGAGCGGGGATGAGCCTCCCACAGCGGCGTCGTTCGTTTCCTCTCGCAGGTTTTCCCCGCGCGAGCGGGGATGAGCCTCTTCTCGGCGAGCTCCTTGGCGATCGTTGGATGTTTTCCCCGCGCGAGCGGGGATGAGCCGCTATCCACCGCATCGAGGCCGAGCAGACCAGAGTTTTCCCCGCGCGAGCGGGGATGAGCCGGGATACATCACCGTCGCCCTGGGCGTGATCTCGTTTTCCCCGCGCGAGCGGGGATGAGCCTGTCCCGATCACGCCAGCTGCGGCGGCGATAGCGTTTTCCCCGCGCGAGCGGGGATGAGCCCGATCTTGATGACGCCGACCGTGGGCAGGCCAAGTTTTCCCCGCGCGAGCGGGGATGAGCCAGCTGCGTTGGAAGCGTGAACTCGAGCTCTGGGGTTTTCCCCGCGCGAGCGGGGATGAGCCCAGATCGCCGCGCGCGTACAGGGTGACCGTGCGGTTTTCCCCGCGCGAGCGGGGATGAGCCGGCGATGAGGCCGAGGGTGCCCTGCTGCACGGGGTTTTCCCCGCGCGAGCGGGGATGAGCCGCAGGGCCCCGCGCCCGGCATGATCCCGACGGTGTTTTCCCCGCGCGAGCGGGGATGAGCCCCAGGTCCACCCGGACGCCCCGGTCGTTCACACGGTTTTCCCCGCGCGAGCGGGGATGAGCCGCTCAAGTGGCGCACGGACACCTACGGCGGACGGTTTTCCCCGCGCGAGCGGGGATGAGCCTCATGTCGTCGAACAGGCCGGGGATCGCCATGAGTTTTCCCCGCGCGAGCGGGGATGAGCCTTCCCGCGCCGCAGGCACGGAGACGCGGCATTCGTTTTCCCCGCGCGAGCGGGGATGAGCCCAGGCCGTAACGGTCGGAACCATTGATGGTCTTGTTTTCCCCGCGCGAGCGGGGATGAGCCACACTCGACGCAGACACCCGCCTCGAACGCCGCGTTTTCCCCGCGCGAGCGGGGATGAGCCTTCCTAGTTGCGAACTCGGGTGAGTTCGTGTTGGTTTTCCCCGCGCGAGCGGGGATGAGCCTCGGAATGTGACACGCATCTCCCTTACTCGGCTGTTTTCCCCGCGCGAGCGGGGATGAGCCGCCGACGGCGCGGGGGCCAACCCATAGGAGGCCGTTTTCCCCGCGCGAGCGGGGATGAGCCCGCTCGATTGGGTCACGCTCACCCTTTAGAGCAGTTTTCCCCGCGTGAGCGGGGATGAGCCCGCGCCCCATGTTTCGGGTTTCAGCGTATCGGCGTTTTCCCCGCGCGAGCGGGGATGAGCCGTGCATAAATTCGGTGCATGGGACCTCCCACGTGTTTTCCCCGCGCGAGCGGGGATGAGCCCGCCTGAATGACCTCTCCGATCTGAGAGATTATGTTTTCCCCGCGCGAGCGGGGATGAGCCCTAGGCCGCGTACACCGGCCCCCTTGAGTACTCGTTTTCCCCGCGCGAGCGGGGATGAGCCCTGAATCCAATCAACCCGGTACATCACAGGTTCGTTTTCCCCGCGCGAGCGGGGATGAGCCTCAGTCGGTCTCGGCTTCGTCGAGGGCGTCCTCGTTTTCCCCGCGCGAGCGGGGATGAGCCCGTGAACCCTGCCTCGGTGACGTTGTAGATCGCGTTTTCCCCGCGCGAGCGGGGATGAGCCGGGGACGCGACAGGGCGCGGGCTCAGTTGACGCGTTTTCCCCGCGCGAGCGGGGATGAGCCTCGGCACGCGAGTAATGTCCGTACCGGAGATGAGTTTTCCCCGCGCGAGCGGGGATGAGCCGTGGTGGACGCGATTATGCAGGTAATATCTGCGGTTTTCCCCGCGCGAGCGGGGATGAGCCCGCCCGCACCATCGGCATCGAGTGCCGCCCCGAGTTTTCCCCGCGCGAGCGGGGATGAGCCCCGGGACTATGTGCCCGCCGCCGGAACCGGCTGGTTTTCCCCGCGCGAGCGGGGATGAGCCTATGCCAGAAGCCCCCACCCGCGCCGGCCTCGAGTTTTCCCCGCGCGAGCGGGGATGAGCCTACTTGTCTATTAGTTGGTGCAACACACGCAAGAGTTTTCCCCGCGCGAGCGGGGATGAGCCCGGTGCCTCGCCCTACTCGATGAGCTCAGCTCAGTTTTCCCCGCGCGAGCGGGGATGAGCCGTCCTCCGGTCCCTTCCAACTGGTGAGGCTCGAGTTTTCCCCGCGCGAGCGGGGATGAGCCGAGAGCGTTGCGCCTCATCGTGATCCACACGATGTTTTCCCCGCGCGAGCGGGGATGAGCCCATCCTTCACCCACGCGCGCCGAACCTCGGCCTGTTTTCCCCGCGCGAGCGGGGATGAGCCGGCCTTCTGGATCTTGCCACTGGCACCAGGGATGTTTTCCCCGCGCGAGCGGGGATGAGCCTCGCGGGTATCTCCTCTCCCTGTGGGCGAGGTAGTTTTCCCCGCGCGAGCGGGGATGAGCCCTCCTCAAGTGTCGTGTACCCCATGTACGCGACGTTTTCCCCGCGCGAGCGGGGATGAGCCGAGCGTTCTCAATGAGGTCCTGACACCTCGGCGGTTTTCCCCGCGCGAGCGGGGATGAGCCCGAAAAAAGCCCCTTGAAGGGAGGCGCTGTATGGTTTTCCCCGCGCGAGCGGGGATGAGCCGTGGGTGTCGTGAGCGTTGGCGTCGCTGGTGTCGTTTTCCCCGCGCGAGCGGGGATGAGCCCCCGCGGGCGCCGACCCACTCATGCGCGAGCGCGTTTTCCCCGCGCGAGCGGGGATGAGCCCGCTTCCGCCACCACGAAGCCCCTGCTCGACGGGTTTTCCCCGCGCGAGCGGGGATGAGCCTTGGAGAATGAGCATGTGGGAAGAATTGCTGAGGTTTTCCCCGCGCGAGCGGGGATGAGCCCTACTAGCCGACACATTAGGCGCTTTTTGAATGGTTTTCCCCGCGCGAGCGGGGATGAGCCCAATCTCCGGTCTAACATCACCGGCTCGATCACGTTTTCCCCGCGCGAGCGGGGATGAGCCCGGGATGCATTTCGCCATTCCACAACTACTAGCGTTTTCCCCGCGCGAGCGGGGATGAGCCCACACACACACAACACAAGGTTTTCCCCGCGCGAGCGGGGATGAGCCCCCATGGGAGGCGCGCGAACACCTCACCCTGGAGTTTTCCCCGCGTGAGCGGGGATGAGCCACGCCTGCACGAGGGTAAACTTGAACGTTTCCGTGTTTTCCCCGCGTGAGCGGGGATGAGCCCTCGCCGTCAATTGGACGCCCGCGCGCTACGTGGTTTTCCCCGCGTGAGCGGGGATGAGCCTGACCCGGCGTCGAAGGAGACGATCGCCTTGCCGTTTTCCCCGCGTGAGCGGGGATGAGCCCTCCGACATGGGGACCGAGCTCGCCATTGACGTGTTTTCCCCGCGTGAGCGGGGATGAGCCCCCACCCCAATGCGGGCGGCGGAGAGTAGCAGGGTTTTCCCCGCGTGAGCGGGGATGAGCCGGTGACGCTGAGGCGTGGCAGCGGATGGAGACTGTTTTCCCCGCGTGAGCGGGGATGAGCCCATCACGCACAGCCGCCCACATGTCGAGGTTGAGTTTTCCCCGCGTGAGCGGGGATGAGCCCGAGGACCAAAAGTTCCCATCAGCGTGCGGCCAGTTTTCCCCGCGTGAGCGGGGATGAGCCACTTGTTTCCGCATTGAGAAATGACATAACCATCGTTTTCCCCGCGTGAGCGGGGATGAGCCCGCCACGCGCCTGCGAACCTCCGGAAGCCTGAAGTTTTCCCCGCGTGAGCGGGGATGAGCCCGTCTGGTTCGCGATCAGGGACTCCACGCCGTGGTTTTCCCCGCGTGAGCGGGGATGAGCCCACACGCGAGACGGTGGCGCTCAGCGCCCCAGTGTTTTCCCCGCGTGAGCGGGGATGAGCCACGCCTCACCCGGGCACTGCCCGGCAAATGGACCGTTTTCCCCGCGTGAGCGGGGATGAGCCCCCGTTGATGGTGAGCACGTCCACCATCGGGGGGTTTTCCCCGCGTGAGCGGGGATGAGCCGCAGCCAATCGCCCGTCCCGATCCGCTGCATAAGTTTTCCCCGCGTGAGCGGGGATGAGCCCCGCTGCACCCACTCAGCGCTGCGCCCCTGCACGTTTTCCCCGCGTGAGCGGGGATGAGCCCGCGTCAACCGCACACTTGCTGCCGCCCACGCCGTTTTCCCCGCGTGAGCGGGGATGAGCCCGCGTCAACCGCACACTTGCTGCCGCCCACGCCGTTTTCCCCGCGTGAGCGGGGATGAGCCTCCAAGCTCGTCAAGCGCGTCGAGCGTGTCAACGTTTTCCCCGCGTGAGCGGGGATGAGCCCGCATCCTTGGGCACGAGTCACCTCAGACCACGGTTTTCCCCGCGTGAGCGGGGATGAGCCCGCGGTCCCGAAGCGAATCATCATGGGCGCCAAGTTTTCCCCGCGTGAGCGGGGATGAGCCCGAGGGGCTGGTTGAAGTACACGCCCGACGGAAGTTTTCCCCGCGTGAGCGGGGATGAGCCCGCCTGCGCAGCCAGGCCAACACACCAGTCCACGTTTTCCCCGCGTGAGCGGGGATGAGCCCCCGCCTGGGACTCCGCAGGTGTTTAGTGACATGTTTTCCCCGCGTGAGCGGGGATGAGCCCAGTCCACGCACTGGCTCGACGTGGCGGACAAGGTTTTCCCCGCGTGAGCGGGGATGAGCCCTGGAACTGGCGCGTACCGCGCGTGGAGAACACGTTTTCCCCGCGTGAGCGGGGATGAGCCCCTGTTGCCCCAGCGCTCCTCCGCCCACCTCAGGTTTTCCCCGCGTGAGCGGGGATGAGCCCGCCTCCAGCCACCGTGCGTCGTCATCACCGAAGTTTTCCCCGCGTGAGCGGGGATGAGCCCCACAGGGCCGCCTCGTCGTTGGAGCCTTCCGTGTTTTCCCCGCGTGAGCGGGGATGAGCCCGATCCGCCGAGCTTTTCGAGGTCGCCGTTGAGGTTTTCCCCGCGTGAGCGGGGATGAGCCTCGCTGCCGCGAGCGCCATCACGCAGTCCTGGAGTTTTCCCCGCGTGAGCGGGGATGAGCCCACGGGGGCGCTCAACGCCACCGTCGTCTCGGAGTTTTCCCCGCGTGAGCGGGGATGAGCCCTGCCTTAGCTGGCCTTCCGCCTCAATCACCCCGTTTTCCCCGCGTGAGCGGGGATGAGCCCGGCATCCTCGAAGCGCTCCCGCAGCTCATCGACGTTTTCCCCGCGTGAGCGGGGATGAGCCCCACCGTCGCCGGCTCGGCGTCCGGCCCGGCCGGTTTTCCCCGCGTGAGCGGGGATGAGCCCCCACCGGCACGATGCTTTCCCGTCTGACCCCGGTTTTCCCCGCGTGAGCGGGGATGAGCCCTCCATCACGTCGTTCTCGTCATCCCTCGCCGTGTTTTCCCCGCGTGAGCGGGGATGAGCCGCGTGGCGATCAGACCTTGGAGGCTGTGAAGGTGTTTTCCCCGCGTGAGCGGGGATGAGCCCTTGGAACGATGAGCGCGGACAGGGCAATTGGCGTTTTCCCCGCGTGAGCGGGGATGAGCCGGCTTCCGCCACCTCCTCGCGGATCAGCTGAGCGTTTTCCCCGCGTGAGCGGGGATGAGCCATCCGAGCCTATTATGACTACCCGTGGGACTGGTTTTCCCCGCGTGAGCGGGGATGAGCCATCCGAGCCTATTATGACTACCCGTGGGACTGGTTTTCCCCGCGTGAGCGGGGACGAGCCGGCGTGGGAGGCACGCTACTCGCGTCGCCTGCGGTTTTCCCCGCGTGAGCGGGGATGAGCCCCGTCGTCGCCATCCACGACCAGGCGACCGGCCGTTTTCCCCGCGTGAGCGGGGATGAGCCGCCGATGGAGTGCTCCTGCGTCCCGCCGACTACGTTTTCCCCGCGTGAGCGGGGATGAGCCCCAGCTCGTCCTGATGGGTCTACCGGCTGCTGAGTTTTCCCCGCGTGAGCGGGGATGAGCCCTGCGGCACGACGATTTTTGCCGCTGGAAACACGTTTTCCCCGCGTGAGCGGGGATGAGCCCTGGACATAGCGCCAACTGTAGCTTTGAATCTAGTTTTCCCCGCGTGAGCGGGGATGAGCCGGTTTTTGACTCGAGTCGCTCTCACTCCGGTGTGTTTTCCCCGCGCGAGCGGGGATGAGCCCCGGGGCCTCCCGCAGTCCGACGTCGTAGGCGTGTTTTCCCCGCGCGAGCGGGGATGAGCCCACCACAGACGCACGCCACCAACGCGAAAACCGGTTTTCCCCGCGCGAGCGGGGATGAGCCCGGGAGGCCGGGGTTGCCGGGCGGGTCGCCGGTGTTTTCCCCGCGCGAGCGGGGATGAGCCGCGCCTTTAGGGCGATGCATGGCTCCTCCTTTGGTTTTCCCCGCGCGAGCGGGGATGAGCCCAGCGACCCGAGCTCGCGCTGCGACAGCCCCAGGTTTTCCCCGCGCGAGCGGGGATGAGCCGCCACTGCTCAGACCACTCGCCGAACGTCAAGCGTTTTCCCCGCGCGAGCGGGGATGAGCCTCGAGTTTCCATCGCCCATCCTCCCAGTACAAAGGTTTTCCCCGCGCGAGCGGGGATGAGCCGAGGCAAGAGCAGTGGCAACAGAGGTAACGGGGGTTTTCCCCGCGCGAGCGGGGATGAGCCGGCGGTGGCCGAGGCGACGGCCGATTGGGAGGAGTTTTCCCCGAGCGAGCGGGGATGAGCCCGTGTTGCTGAGTCACTTGCAGGAAGTGTTGTCGTTTTCCCCGCGCGAGCGGGGACGAGCCGACGCGGTGCCCATCGTAGTAGGCGTTCAATAGTTTTTCCCGCGCGAGCGGGGATGAGCCGCCGCCGGTTGCTGTGCCCAGTGCTTTGGTGATGTTTTCCCCGCGTGAGCGGGGATGAGCCTCATCCCATGGATGAGGTAAGCCTCATCGCGGCGTTTTCCCCGCGTGAGCGGGGATGATCCCGTGAGGTCACTCATTCCATCGAACGCGACATCGTTTTCCCCGCGTGAGCGGAGATGAGCCACTCATCGTCGCCGCGTACGAAGCGCG
>ERZ773062.657-NODE-657-length-17022-cov-21.999116_pt1 | contig 17022 bp, 18 predicted proteins | sample MGYA00580626_ERZ773062 | MGnify/ENA primary metagenome ERZ773062 (study PRJEB29015, sample SAMEA2738003) | human oral metagenome | biome: human oral; feature: human-associated habitat; material: dental | place: China | collected 2058 ...
AATAATTTGAGTTCATTTTTGTAAGTATTTTTTTTGAAAGTCGAACCCAAAAAGAAACTACTATAGTAGATAAGAATACTAAAAAACATCCAAAGAAAGATACATTTTCTAATGCCGAAACACCCACTGTTAATGCTACTCCAAAAAATGCAATAATACCTAATAAAAAAACAATAGGAGAGGCTTTTTCTTTAAAAAAGATAAATCCAACAATTGTTATCATAACAGGTTCAATGCCTATAATTGTTGTTGCACTTGAAGCTGAAGTAAAACTAAGCCCTATAAACTGTAACATTGAAGTAAGAGGATATGTTAAAATTCCTAATATTACAAGTAAAATAAAATCTTTTTTTGTAAAAGATTCCTCTTTATTTTTCATAAAAGAAAAAGTCATAGGCAATAAGATTATACTTGCAAGTATATATCTAATTGCAACAACTAAAGATGGATCAAGCATATCATAAGCAATTTTACCAGCAATAAATGATGTTCCCCATAAAAATGCAGCTATTAAAAGATATATCATATAATTCCTCCAAAAATTGTATCTTGTTTTACTGGCTTAGGAAATGTCTTATCAAGAGATAATACTATTTTTCTTGCACGAGAGGCATTTAAAGATAAATTAGGATCAACAACACCATGTGTATGCTTTCCTCCATTCAAATAAAATATTTTTCCTTTTCCTTCATACTTTAAAGAATAATCTTCTGAAATACAAACATTATAATTATTATCTTTTTTTATTTTTGATAGTATTTCATCTGAAAAAATTTCTTTAGGAAAATATTGTTTATATCCTGTTGCTAAAATTATCATATCAGCAGATATAATTTTTTGATTTTTAGAATAAATATTTTCTATAGCCACTTTAATATCTAAATCTTTATCAGTTTCAGTTACATCACAAACTGAACATTCACTATATATATTAAATTTTATTTGTTTTCCTATCTTTGAATATCTATTAGTATATAACATCTGATAAACTTCTTCTATAGTGTGAGGGGATGCCCCATCACTTGCAAAACGATATTGTTTATTAAGATTTTCTTTTAATTCAGAAGGAAGTTTATAAAAATTACTCAATCCCATTTCTGTATAAATTTTATCTTCAGCAAATTGCGAATCTTCCATCTGATGTGTGAATGATTCACGATAAACCATTGTAATTGATTCTATATCATTATTTTTATCATTGAATAAATCAATTATTATTTCAAGAGCACTTTGACCTCCTCCTACAATAAGAATATTTTTTGCTCCTTTTTTTGAATGAAATTGATATTCACTATTATGGAATATTCTTTCACTTAAATTATTCTCAAGAAATTCTGGAATAAGTGGTTTAACTCCAAGAGCCACAGAAATATTTTTAGCAAAAATAGGTTTTTGACTATCATTTTTTAAAATAATCTCAAATCCTTCTTCACATTCTTTTATATGTTTAACTTCATTGCCCATCCTTACTGTATCTAATTTAGAAATTACCCATTGAAGATATTGCTCATATTCCCATCTTAAAGTAAATGAAAAGTTTGCAATTATATATGATTCTAATCTCCCTGTTTCATATAAAAAGTTAAAAAATGAATATTCACTTGTAGGTTTAACTAAACTTACTAAATCTTTCAAGTTACTATTTTGTATAGTTGCAAATTTTAATTTCATTCCAGGATGCCAAAAAAAATCTGTTTTTTTATCCAAAAATAAACTTTTTAATTTAGTATCCTTAAGAAGTATTCCTAAACTCAAATTAAATGGTCCTGCTCCAATACCAACTAAATCAAATATCATACTATCCCTCCATATATTAAATTATTAAAAGATAAAAATATTTTTGTATTAGATGATAACATATATTAACAAAAAATAAAAATATACTTTATTAATATAATATATTATACTTTTATATCCAACTTTTATTTTTATGTTTATATTTTTCTATAAATTCATCTAAAATATAATTCAATAAAAATATTATAGAAACTCCATTCTCTTTAACTATTTTTGCAATATTTTTATAAAATTTTTCTGAAGTTCTACAACTCATTAATTTTACAAAATAAAAACACCACTTGTTCCAGCAAGTAGTGTTTTAGTTCCTATTTATTCAATATTCCAAGCGATATATTGCTATATCTTAAATTGATTATACCATTTTATTTTTAAAAATTCAATGATATAATAATTCTGTTCCTTAGTTTTCCATCCAGTAGCCTAGATAGGAGGTGAAGTATGCGAAAACCGATATTCCAAGCAATGATATTTGTAATAATCCTATTGTTATTACTTATATCTAAAAATATTAATATCACAGTTAATTTTAATTTCTAAATTAATTGAAAGTATTATAATTTTATGTGAGGTGTTATTCCAGTAGCACCTTGCTTTTTTATTTTAAAGCCACTAGAAGCATTTAAAATTATAAAGGGGTATAATTATACCACCTTAGTTATTTAAACTTTAAATTAGGCTATGCTATCAATTTATTTTAACCAACCATCAAAAGTATTTTTATTATTCTTTTCATCTAGCTTCATTTCTTTTATTTTTTCATCAACCAATTTTTTTAAATTCTTTTTTAAAATAGAAGTACCTTTATTTTTTATTTCAAAAAATATAAGATTTTTAATTTCATTTTCTCTTGCAATAGCAATAATATTTTCAAAACCCTTAGGTACTCCAAAAGTATCAACATATAATTTTAACAGTTCATCTCTATTTATAGTTTTATCTTCCACAAGTCCAATAATAATCCCGTAGAAAATGTAATTATATACAGTTCTTTTCTTTAATTCACTTCTGTAAAGTAATAAGTTCAATTCCATTTTTTTACCCCTTTTTTTATTCATTATAACATTTTAGATTTAGATCTTCAGTGTGGAGCTGGAAGTCTTTTTTTATTTCCACTTTCTCACTTCCACCAGTGCTAGTAGTCCGTGGAGAAAGAAAAATATAGGAAGCCTTGGCTTGTTACGGACTTTTTATATCAATTTCTCTATAAATATCAATTTCAATTTTAAAGCGTTTAGAGGTACTTTTTTAAAGTTTTATATTTTAAAGGTTAAATTATAAGACTAAGCAGTATAAAATTAAAAATTAGGGTACGAAAGGAATTAAAAGTGGCATTAAAAAATTAAAATGGAAGCCGAAAAGGAAAAAAGCGAAAAGGGGGGTAAGGGGGGTTCTCTATTTTTTAAACAAATTCAAGTTGCTTATTCTTTTGTACTTGATTTCTATTTTCTAGTTCTCTACACAGTCCGTGGAAAAAAATAAATTGTTGTTCTTTTGTTTTGTTAGGTTTACTTCTTGAAGTTTTAAAATTATAAATTTAAAATTTTAGTTTTTTTATTATTAAAAATTAAATCAAGAAAAAAAGAAAATCAAAAAAATAAAAATCCTAGATCTTCTTTTTTTTTATTTTTAAGGACTTTTTAGGACTACCATAACACCCCATTTTTCCACTGGTTTAAGGTTAGTGAAAAGACATTTTTGATACTTTATAAGACATTTTTGATACTTTATAAGACATTTTTGATACTTTATAAGACTACATTTTAAAAAGAATGTCTTATTTTATTTTATTGTTTATTTATTTATAAATTTAAAAAAAATTAAGACATTCTTTTTATTGACATTGTCTTATATGAATAGTATAATAGAAGCATAAAATTAAAAAGGGGGAATATTAGAAAGTGAATGAATTAAAAGTTATTGAAAATAAAGAAGAAATAGTAATTTATAATAACGATTTGAATACTAAAGTTTATTTAAAAAAATTTAATAATTTTAACTGGGACATCTTTATGATTGTTGTTTCGGCTCTAGCTTTTACAAAAAATGGAGTAGCAGAAATAAGTTTAGTAGAAATAAAAAAGAAAACAAATTATACAAGTCAAAATAATGAAAATTTTAAAAATAAACTAAAAGAAACAAATAGAAAGATTTTACAAAGTGTTTGTGAGATTGAAACTGGAGAAGATACAGAGCAATTTCCATTATTTAAAAAATTTAAAATCATAGGTAAGAAAACCTTGAGAGTTGAGGTAGGAGAAGATTATATGTCTTTTTTTACTGATTACAGTGAATATACAAGTTTTGGATTAAAAACTTTTTTAACTTTAAAAAATAAGTATACGAAGCCACTTTTTAAGGAATTAATGCAATTTAAAGCAACTGGAAAAGCATTTTTCAGAATGGAAGACTTCAGGAATAAATTAGATATTCCAAATAGTTTAAGTTTTTCTAAAATTCGCGATAGAATTTTAATACCCAGTTTAAAAGATTTTTCTATTCTTTTTAAAAATTATAAAATAATAGCTAAAGTTTTAGATGGAGAAGAAATAGAAATCTCTGAAAATATGTCAGCTGAAGCTAAAAAAGATAGAAGACAAGTTACAAATATAAATTTCTTTTTTACATTAACAAAAAAGGAAGATATTATTAAAGAAAAAGAAGTTGCAAGTAATCAATCAGAAGGATTACAAACAAACGAAGAAAAAATTGATATTAAAGAGGAAGAAAGACTATTTAACCTAGATAGTATTAAATGTGGATTAGAAATGCAAAATAGTATTGCAGAGGAAGAAATAGAAACAGAAAAAAGCAAAATAGAAAGATATAAACAATATATAACACAAACAAAAAATGCAGGTGTTATTGATAATATTGATGAAGCAATAAACAAAGATATTATTAATCACTATGAAGCTTCAGTTGCAGAAGCAGAAGAAAAAATAAAGAAGTTAGAAGCAGAAATTGTTAAAAATAAAGAAGAAATTGAAAAAATAGAAAAAGAAATTGAAAGTAATCAAGTTGTAAGCAATCAAGCAATTAATAAAAATGAAAAAGATACTGAAAATAAAGAAGAAATTGATTATCTAAAACTTATAAAAGAATTTTTAAGAGGACAAGATATAGATTATAAATTAGTAGAGGTTAATATAAATTTCTTGTTAGAAACTTATAATGCAGAAGAAATTTATAGAGAAATTTTAAGAATAAACAATATAAAGAGCGAGAAAGCAAATATAAACCCTAGAAAATACTTAATTACAAGCATTAATAATATAGAAAATATAAATAATAGAGTAGTAGAAAATAAAATTAATATAGTAGATGATTTTGTAGGAGTAGAAAATATTGATGAAGTAGATGAGAAAAATGTTGAGAAAATTTTAGAAAACTATGATTTTTAAGGAGGAAAAATGAGTTTTATAGACACTGAATTAGAATTAGAAAACAAAAGAGAAATAACTTTACCAGTTTTAAATATAGATAAAGATATAAAGACATTATTACTTTTTCTTTATATACACATAAAAGGTTTCAAAACAAATGATGAAGTAGTAGAAGAAATATTAAATATAAATTTGAAATATATTCCAAACACTTTTTTGAAAGACTTAATTATAACAACTCTTGATTTTAAACGAGATAATAGACTTTTAAGAGATATTTTTGCAATAGAAAAATATAGAAGCAAAGAAGAAGAATTGATAAAAAAAATGAATGAAGATTTTGACATTTATGTTACAAAATTTACAATTTTAACAGTAAACTCAATAAAAGATAAATTAAAGAGCTATTATTTTTATAATAAATTTTTTAATCTTTTTGACACAAGAAAAGATGAAAATAAAAATAAATTATTGAGTTTTGAAAAAGATTTTTTTGAAATTTCAAACGAATTAAAGTCTGTTACTTCTGAAAATGAAAAAAGTGCTAAACTTGAGGAAATGCCTGACTTACTTCTTAACAATTTAAAAAAACCCAACAAAGTTTTGACAAATACTCCATTAGATATGGTTTTGGAGTTAGTAAAAAAAGAAGTACATATAATAACAGCCGAAACATCAGCAGGAAAAACAGCATTTGCATTAGATTTAGCATTAAAATTAGAAGAAAGTGGCTATCGTGGGATTTATTTTTCTTGCGAAATGGGAATAGAACAACTAACCGATAGAGTTTTAGCAAATTATTTAAAAATACCACTATCTTTTTTTAAAAATGAAACTCTTTTAAATAAAGCACTTGAAAATAAAGAAAAATTTGAAAAATTTGAAAAGATGAGAAATAAAAACAGTAAATTAAGATTTATAGATGGAACTTTTACAGTTGACAAAGTAGAAGATTATGTAAAAAAAGAAATTATAATTGAGAAAGAATTAGATTTCATAGTAATAGACTATTTACAATTACTTCAGTTAAAAGATGAAGCAGGTGCAATAAGTTATGAAAGGGTAAGCAGAATATCTAAAAAATTAAAAAATATAGCAAAAGAAAATAATATTTGTATTTTATGTGTTGCTCAAATGTCTAGAAATTTTGCAGAAAGAAAACAAAATATAAAACAAGATGAAAAATTAAAAATTTATGCTAGTGATTTAAAAGATAGTAGTCAAATTGAACAAGACGCTAGTTCTATAACTGGACTAGTCGTAACAGCAACTGAACTAGATAACCTAGGTTGTCAAAAAAAGTTAATAAATATTCAAATAATCAAGCAAAGATATGGAGTTGTTAGAGATGATTTAGAAGTAGAGTTTTTTACAGCAGTTCAAGGAATAAATTATACGAGAATGGAGAAAAAGCTAGGATACAAAAAAGAATAAAAAGAACAACACAATTCATTTTTTTCCACGGACAGAATAAAGGAAGTGATATAAATGATAGAAAACAATGAGAAAGATTACAAGCAAGATAATACAAAATATGTAGGTGTTAAATATAATAATTTTAATAAAAAATTAGAATTATTACATTCAAAAGATATAGAAATTTTAGAGAAGTTTGGTATTAATCATGAAATAGAGGACGAGTTTTGCTTTAATTGTGGAGCAGAAAAATTAAACTTTTTTTATAGCAGAAACATTAATACAGACACCCAAGGAGAAGAAAAAAGAGGATATTTAAAGTGTAAATGCTTCAGCTGTAACTTCACGGGAGATATAATTGATATAGCAAGAGCAATAGAGCCAAGTTTAAAATTTAAAAAGACTGGAGAAATAGTAAATTTTCTTTTAAGTAAAGAATTTTTAGAAAGACCTAACAAGATTGATACTAACAGAGAATATACATCAATAAAAAAGGTTAGGAAAAAAGAAAAAATTGAGAAAAAATTTATAACATACTACAATATAATAAACACTTTTATAGTTAATTTTAAATTGCATAGGACAGAAGAAATAGAGAACTATTTATACAGTAGAGGCTTCACTAATGAAGATTTTAAATTGATGAATGGTTATGTAGGACTTGAGGAGTGGGGAGAGTATAGAAATATAATATTTCCTTGTAGTGATTATAGTTTTATTCGCAGATTAATTAAAGATTATTATGCTAAGGAAGATAAAGAAAAGAAGAAAAAAATTAGATATATAAATTCCTATAACTTAGAAAAAACTACTCATCATTGTTATCTTTTAGAAATGATAAGAAGCAGAAGAATTATAGAAAATGGCTTTTATAATATATATGTATGTGAGGGGGTATTTGATACCTTAACTGTAAGAGTTGCATTAAAAAATAAGTGTCTAGCATTTTCAACTGGAGGAGCAGTAAGCACACAAAATTTAATAGTGAATAGAATAAAAGAAGTTGCAGAAGAAGTTTACTTAAAAGAGAATAGAAAAATTAATATTGTGTTATTATTTGATAATGATAATGCAGGAGCAAGAGGACAAGAGAAACTATATAATTTGTTGAAAGATTGTGAGTATATAAATGTATATAAAAATTTTATTCCTATGCTATTAAAAGAACATAAAGATATTAATGAAGTATTTACAAAAGAGAGAGAAACTTTTATAACTAATTTAGAAATAATTGATAAAAATTTAAGGGGTACTATTATATAGCTACCCCTTTTAAAATGATTTTAAAGGCTATTATAGAGCCTCACTTTTTTTTAAAGATTTTGATTATTTTCAATTTCTTTGTGATTTTCTACATTTTCAACTTTTTCATCTGTTATTTCAACTTTTATTTCTTCTTTTTCTGGAGTAGAGGTAGATTTTCTAGCTTTTCTTTTTGGCAAATTCTCTTTTAAAATTGCAGTTATATTATCCAATATTTCACTTACTTTAGTCGCAGACATTTTTTTATTATTTACCATTTTTTCAAATTTATCTAACATTTCTACTATCTTTTCATTTTTCTTTTTAATTTCTTCCAGTTCGCTAACTTTTTCTAAATCTTTTAAATTAATTTTATTTTTATCTAACAATTTTTTTATATCTTCTAATTTTACTAATGCCATTATTTTTCGCCTACCTTTCTATTTATTTAATGTTATTCTAACATTAAATAAAAGAAATGTAAAGGCTTCAAAATAAATGAAATTTATGTATTTTAAAATCACTCCCGTAGTATTGACAAGCAACCCTACTGGAGTTAAAATATAAGTATAAAATTTGTCAATTTTATATTATATTTTTTTTAAAATTAATAAATTTGCCAGTGCCTTGTATTGTATATCGCTATGGCGATATAAATACAGCACTGTCAAAGGGGTTTCCCCTTTTGATACCCCTTTTAACTTGTCAAAAACTCACTTTAAAAATACATCTAGAGAGTGTATTTTTAAGAGTTCATTTTTTTTACAAGTTATTGAGAGTGTATCGCCACTCTCAAACTCTTACTCTTATAGTATCTATTTAAAATTTTATTATGAGGTGTTAATATGTACGATAAAAAATTAATTTTTAGGCTTGATGAAGAACTTGAAGCAAGATTAAAAATAAGAAGTAAAGAACTAGGAATAAGCTATGCAGAGTATATAAGAGAATTAATAAGTAAGGAACTTTTAACAAACAATTTAGATACTATATATTCTTTTATGTTGAAGTTAGATAAAATCTATAATGAGTTAAATAGAATAGGAATAAACTTAAATCAATCAGTTAAGAAAATGAATAGTAAAAATGTAAAAAATGAAGTATTAGATTTTGAAGATATTGTTATAAGTTATTGTGAAGAAATAGCAGAAATATTAGAGGACTTTGGAGGTATTGAAAATGCAATTAATAATGAAAATTGCCGAAGAAAAGAGAATGAGTGCAAAGGGAATGAAAGCACTATTTAATTATATTGCTAGAGATAGTTTTACGACAGTAGGGATAGGAATGAGTGATGATAAAGACAAGGCTTTCAGACAAACACAAGCTAACAAAAAGAGGTTTAATAAAGCCATAGATGATAAGATGAGATTTTGTTTCCACGAAATAATTTCTTTGGAGTATGGAACAGATAAAGAATTAGCATTAAAAATTGCTATTGAATATTGTCAAAAGGAATATGAAGAAAAAGGTTATAATTGCTTTATAGGAGTTCATACAGATACAAAAAATACACATATACACATATTGATTGATACTGTAAATTTTCGTACTGGTAAAATGCTTCAGTCATTAACAGAGAAGCAGTTAGAAAAAGTACCAGAGAGAGAAAATTTAGAGGAAGTACATATCTATGAAAGACAAAGAAAACTGGTTGAGGATATAGCAATAGCGAATGGATACCAAATAGAAGATGAAAAAAGATATTCATATATGCACGAAGCAAAAAAGCACGACAAAAATGCTAGGAAGTGGCTAACTAAAAATCAATATAAAGTATTTAAAGAAGATGAAGAAAAAAGCTGGAGAAATGAAATAGCAAATAAGATTAAAGAAATGTATAAAAGGCTTGATTTAACAGAAGAAAATGTAAATGAAATTGCTAGTGAATATGGACTAACAGTTACAAGGCATAACAAGACAAACAAAACAATAACATTTGCACTTTTAGACCAAGAGGGAAAAGCAACCAAACAGAGATTAAAATTAGTTGAAGTATTAAGTCAAAAGGCAGGTAAAAATAAACTTAAAGAAGAAGATAAGGACAAGGTTAAATTGGGTGTTAAATTAGAGAGATTACACGACCAAGAAAAAGGAAATTTTACTTCAGAAACTAATCCATTTGACTATAATAATTTTTTTAGAGATAGAAGCAAAGAGATTGAAAATAATAGAGAATTTGAAGATTTTGTAAAGGAAATAGAGGCAGAAGAAATAGCAAAGGAGCTTGAAAAAGTTATGAAAGAGAAAGAAAAAACTATAAAAGAAGTTGCAGAAAATTTAATTAAAAATAAAGAAAATATATATATTAAAGAACAAGAAAAAGCAGTAGAAATTTCAAAGATGATTGAAATAAATCAGAAAGATTACAAGCAAGATAAAGAGAAAATTACAAATTTAGAAAAAGAATTAATTGAGAGAAAAGAGGAAATACCTATACTTGAAGCAAGTATAAAAGATTATACTAATAGAAAAACTTTACTGGAAGAAGATTTACCTAGCAAAGAAGAAGCAGTAATAAATAAAACTAAAATTGCAGATGATAAGGAAAAAGAAGTTGAAAGATTGAAAGCTTTATTACAACAAGCAGAGAAAGAGTTAGAAAGTGCTAATAATCAAAAAGAACTTGCTACCTCAAATAGAGATAATGCTAAAGAAAGAATAGAAAATTTAGATACTTTAATTAAATCTAACAAGGCTAAAATTAACGAAAATAATTATGAGATTATATCTATTCCAAATACAGTAAAAGATTTAAAAAATGGACTGGAAGTTAAAGAAAAAAGCATTGAATTACAAAAAGAAAATTTAAAGACAGTAAATGAAAATGTAAGAGTTAGAGAGCAAGAATATAAAGAAGCTAAAGATACTGGATTGGAAAAAGTTTTAGAGTATGAAAGTTATATAAAATCTTTATTTGAAAAGAAACTTGAAGCAGAAGAACAAAAGAAGTTAGAAGTTGCAGAAAGATATAGAAAAGAAATAGAAGAATATCAACAGAATTTAATTAAACAAAATATAGAGTGGGATAAAATTAATAAATTAAATAGAGAAGTGGCAGAGCAAGTAAGGTTAGAGAGAGAACAAAAAGCACTTGCAAAGAAGAAGCAAGAAGCAGAAGCTAGAACAAAAAGAGAATTTGAAGAAAAAATAAAAACGGATCTTCAGAATTTTATAGAAATAATAGATAAAGGGAAAATAAAAGGGGAAGATTTAATTGAAATGGTTGATGATTTAGATGAATGTGAAAATTGGAAAGATAGTCACAAATTGCAATACGAAAGAAATATTAAATTTTATTTATCAGATTTGGAAACCACTATTAAAGTAAAGAGTGCTTTTAGGCAAACAGATGAAGTAGATAAGATTATAAGTGAAAATGAAAGACTTTTTAAAAGAATTACTAAGTATATGGATAATGTAGAAAAAGAAAAAGTAAAAACAAATACAAAAGAAGTAAATAAAACTATTAAAGAAGTTGAGGAAGTTAAAAAGGAGGATAAAGGATTTGAATATGAATAATTTAGACTTTAAAGGTATGATTGAGGCAAATTATAATGTACTAAGCAATTTAGAGGCAAATATACAAGCCTTTTTCAAGACTTTTGAAAATGTAGATACTAAGATTGTTGAGAAAGAAACAGCTTTTATAAATGCTAAACAAGAACTAAAAAAAATTATAGAAGATTATAGAAGTACATTAGACCAAGTTAGAGAAGATTTTAATTTAGCAATTTCTAAGGAACATCAGAATTTTATAGAAGTTGCAAATACTAATACTGAAAAAATATTGAAAGCTAAAGAAGATGAATTAAAACAGAAGCTAGACCTAAAAGAAAATAAGATAATACTTAAAGCTAAAGATTTACTAGAAGCTATGGAGAATTTTCAAAGTAATATAAATTATAAAATAGCAGATACTATAAAAAATCTTCCAGTAGAGCTGGAAAATCAAAAAGACTTATATATAAATAAAACTCTTTCGGATATAAAAGAAACATCTAATACTTTACAAGCTAGTATAGAAGAATATAAAAAAGTATTAGATGAAGAATTAAGCAAGTATAAAGATACAGTAATAACTCAAGTAAATACTTGTAAAGACACTTTAAAAGAAAGTACAGAAGCTATAAAAGAAGTTGCAGAGGATATAAAAGCCGAAAATTCTAATATAATTAAGAATAGAAACAATTTAGAAGCAGATTATAACAAAGTTAATAGCAGTTTAAATAAAGTGAGCAAAGACACAAATAATCTAATTAAAAGTATAAATAATATAAAGTATACATTTGTAATCAATAAGATTTATATTATGTTATTTTCTCTTTTAAACTCTCTTTTTATTCTTAGAATAATAGTACCTCAACAGTGGAAGTTCAACTTTTATGGAAAAAAAACTTTATGGACTTTAATTATAGTAGCTTCTTTATTAATAATTGTAGCAATAGGAGATTTTATATATCGTACAATATTCCCTATTTTATCAAATCTCTGGGAAAAAATATGTAATTTTCTTTTTACTTCTGAAGAAGCAGAAGAAGATTAATTTTATAAATAGACACATTTTACCACTTGTGTCTATTTTTTTATTTAAAAACATAACGGGGTAAACCCCTATTATACGGCAATTTCTCCCAAGCCACCCCGACAAGCAGGGTAGCTTTTGGGAGGCTTCGGCGATGTTAGTTCTTATAAACCACCACTTCATAGCCACCTTTGTTACTTTTCTTAGCAGTCCGTAGGAAAAAATGAGTATGGTTGCTTGTAATCAGTCTGTAAGTTTTCAAGCATTTTATAAAACTTTGAAATTTTAATATTTTTATAATAAAATATTTAATTTATATTAATACTACAATATTAATACATATTATTAATTTTTAATTTTTATTTTAGTTTAATTTAATTAAATAATATGTTGATATTAAATAATATATTATATCACATAATTAATATACAATATAATTTTATAAGTATTAAAATAGTATAAAATGTATTTAAAATTTTATTTTGTATTTTTTATATATATTTTATTAAATATATAATATTTTATCAAATAAAAATATACAAAAACTTAATGTAAGCTAGATTATATCAGTATTTAAGTATTTTAAAAGTGAAGTCCAATTACATTAAAGTATCAAAATATATTGGTATTATTAATTTTTTTAATAAAATGCTTGAAAGCAATCATAAAGATTACAAACATTTTTTATTGACATATATTTAGTTTTATGGTATCATAAGTTAGTACAAAAAATCGTACAAATTAAAGTACAAAAGGGGGTAAATATGCTTACAGTAGGGACAAGTAATTTTAGAAGCAACATAAAGGAATACCTAGAAAAAGCAACAGAAGAAAATACAGATATTATAATCACTAGAAAGAATAATCAAGCTAGTGCAGTATTAATCAGTTTAGAAAAGTATAATCAATTAACAAAAGGGGTTGATAATAAAGACAAAAAATAATAGTTGATTGAAATAAATCAAAATGATTACAAACATTTTAATTAATAAAGGGAGTGATTAAATGTTACAAACAACTTTTGGATTAAGTAAGGAATATCTACAATTCCTAGACAAAGAAAATTCTACACAAAACGAGGGAGAAGATACTTACAATCTTATCTTCATCAATGGAATAACAGAAACATTTAAAAAAGTTGGTATTAAAAAGGCAGTTATTAATTTCGTAGAATTACATAGAGAAAGTTTAGAAATTGCTTTAAATCAATTAGAAAGCAATCAAACAACTAATGGAGAAGCAGAAGAAAAAGAAAGTAAGCAAGATGAAAGCAATCAAGCAAGCAGTACAGAAAATACAGAAATAGCAGTATTCAATAATATTCCAGTTGCAAGACTTCAAAAATTTTTCACTTTGGAAAATATAGGAATACTTGAAAAGTTGATAGAGAATGAGAAAAGTGGAGTATTGTTAGACCATAGTACAATCCCAGACCATTACAGAAAATTAAGCAATAATAAAAGTGTATCAATTAGAATGAATGAAGAAATATACAATAAAATGAAGCTTCATAGTATTGAAATAGGAGAAAGTATAGCAACTATAACAAACTTTATATTTGATATGTATTTAAAAGAAATGAAAAAATAACAAGTTGATTGAAAGCAATCATAAGGATTACAAGCAATATATAAAAAAGGAGTGATAAAATGGCAACATTAACTTATAACGAAAATGATATTGTTATATTAACAAAGAAAGAATATAACAAAATGATGAAAGAAATAAGAAATTATAGATACTTAAAAAAAATAGAAAGTAGAATGGAAGACATTAAAAATGGTAAAGGAATATTAAAACCAGTACCAACAGAGGTTGAAGATGAATAAAGATTTCAAGCAATTAATAATAAAGGAGTGATTAAATTGACAACAATAGCAATAAATGTTACTGATGAGCAAAAAGATTTTTTAACTAATTATGCAAAAGACAAGAACACAAATATAACAGATCTATTTACATTATTTGTTGAGTATTTAGAAAAACTTGAAGATATGGAAGATTATAATTTAGGTGTAACTAGAATGCTTGACCCTAACAATAAACCTTGTGGAACAATGAAAGAACTAGCTTCAGAGTTTGGAATTGATTATGATGAGCTATAAATTTATACCTACTGATGATTTTAGAGCAGACTTAAAAAAGTTAGATGGTTCGGCAGTAAAGTTTATTTTAAAATATATCAAGAAACTTGAAAATAGTGAAAATCCAAAAGCCTATGGTAAAGAGTTAAGTGGGAATATGGTAGGTATGTATAGATTTAGGGTTAATGATTATAGGATAGTAGCAAAATTTATTAAAGACACATTTATAGTTCAAGGGTTAGGTGTTGGACACAGAAAAAATATATATAAAATATTAGAAAGTAGAATTTAATTTTAATTTATGATTGATTTACAAGTATTTTTTTAATAAATGCTTGTAAACAATCGTAAAGATTTCAGGCAAGAAAGGGGAGAATTTAATAAGTGGAAAAGGGAAAAATATTGAGAAATTTAGAAAAATTAGCATTAAGGGATTTTGAGTTTATAAATGTTGGAAGAATTTTAGTAGTTTCAAATAGTAAAAGCATTACAGAAGATTTAATAAATTCTATATGCTTAAAATCAAATATAGAGCCTAATAGAATACATAAAAAAGATTTATTACAGATTATAGACTATATCAAAGGACTAGAAAATATTGATTAAAAACAGTCGTATAAAAGCAACAAGAAGCAGGAATGAAAAATCATTACTTTTTTAGTATTAAAGACTGTACAAAAAGAAAGGGGGTTTTAAAACAATATGGCAATATATGGTTATGCAAGAATTTCAAGGGAAGTGCAAGACCTAACTAGACAATTAAAAGCCTTAACAAGTGCAGGAGTTGAGCCACAAAACATTTTTAAAGACATTGGAAGTGGCAAAAATTTTGATAGGATTGAATATCAAAAGCTAGTCAATCAAACTTTAAAAGCAGGAGATACCTTATACATTACATCTATTGACCGACTTGGTAGAGATATGAAAGCCATAGAGCGAGAATATCAAACCATAACTGAACTAAGACAGTGTAAACTAATATCAATAGAAGAACCTTTTTTATCTTCCACGGACAATGAAGTAATGAATGAACTCCTAAGACCTATACTTTTAAAATTTCTTTCCTGGGTAGCAGAGAGAGAAAGAAAAGAAATGTTGAATAGACAGAAACAAGCCTATTTATCTATGTCAAAAGACCATAGGGGTAAACTTATTTCTAATAGGACAGGTAAAGTAATTGGTAGACCTAAGAAGTACCCAGACCTAACCAAAGCACAAAGAGATAAAATTGAGGAATGGATAAGAGGGGAAAGAAGTTGCCTATCTGTTGCAAAGGAATTAGGAATATCAAGAACAACATTACACAGAATTAAAATTGAAGAATATACAGAGTAAACAAAAAAGGCTTCTCATTCAAGAGCAGTGAGGGACTACTCATATATTTTTTGAGGGGAGAGAAAAGCCTTTTCTGTTAAAATATTAATCTTATCAGTTATATTATACCATAAATTAAAAGAAATGTAAGGAGAGAATATGCTAACAGATGAATTTTTAGATAAATTTGACAAGCAAATTCTAACATTTGAGGAATGCAAAGAATTATCACATTTTTTACATTTTCAAAATACAAAAAATTCAACTTTTGAAGATGTAGAAAATTGTAATAGCTATCAAATTTTTAAAATCATTAATTTCAAAACTAAAATAGAGAGGTATTTTCTTCAACTTCAAAAAGAAGTAGAGGAATATAGAATTTTAGAGTTAAAATATAAAGGAGCTTCTATGCAATTAAAAAAAGAATTTTTAGAATTATCAAGTAATTTCAATAATATCAACGAAGATAAATTATTATTTATTGGAATGTTTTTAAATTTCTATATATCAAAAAGCAATTTTAAGAATAAATCAGAAGTGCAGGAACATTTAAAATTATATTTTAATACAGAAAAAGATCCAATAAAAATAGTAAAAGAAGTTATAAACAATGAAAATACTGATATGAACTACTTATTAAATAGATTATATTTAGCCCTTGTACATAAAAAAGAAAATAAAACTATTGATAAAAATACTTGGGAACATTTTTTAGAAAATCTTTAAATACCAATAAAAAAAGTAGCCAAAAAAGACTGGCCACTTTTTTTATTTTATACTCTATATGAATGTTTAAAATATTATATCATTTTTCTTTTATATTTCAATAGAAAATAAAAACACTACCTATTCCAGTAAGTAGTGTTTTGTACCTTTCATCTTGAACAGACTATATAATTAATTATAACATATCCAACTAGATAAAAAAGGGGCTGTTGCAAATTGATGATTTGAACTGCACCCATAATCTTGGACACAAGATTGGAGGTGCAGTTTTTTGTGGGTAAATTAACAAGAGAAGAGAAAATTAAAATATTTGAAAGAAGAAAAATGGGTGAAACTATTTCTTCCTTAGCTAAAGATTTTAATATTCATGAGTCTAATATTAAATATTTAATTGCTTTAATTAAAAAACATGGATATAATGTTTTAAGAGAAGATAAAAATAGGGTATATTCTAAAGATTTTAAACTACAGACAATCAATAGAATTTTAATTAATCATGAATCTATTAATTCTGTTGCTATTGATATTGGAT
>ERZ773062.659-NODE-659-length-16935-cov-5.746860_pt1 | contig 16935 bp, 15 predicted proteins | sample MGYA00580626_ERZ773062 | MGnify/ENA primary metagenome ERZ773062 (study PRJEB29015, sample SAMEA2738003) | human oral metagenome | biome: human oral; feature: human-associated habitat; material: dental | place: China | collected 2058 ...
GGTCATTTCTTATACCATGTTCCTAAAAGGGACGAGCTATATCGGTCCGGTGAAATCAAGTCTAATTGCGGCCGTGGAACCCATTTCTGCCGTCTTCTTTGCCTTCCTCATTATGAAGGAGCAGTTTTACGCCATTGATTTTGTCGGAATGGCGATGATACTAGGAGCGGTGGTCTTGATTTCAGTGCGTGACCTTCTTAAAGAACGACGCAAGAATGAAAAAGGAATCATAGACTAATGAATCTATATGAACGAACACTTGTAGGAAGAACCTTACAAGTGTTTTTTGTTGCAGGGAATGAAAAGCCTTCTTAGATGGAGAGGATGACCCCCTTTAAATGAGTGGTTATTCACAAAGTAATCGAGTATCCCTTTAAGAAATAGCGAAGAAACTAAAAGCCATATTGATAAAAAGAGCACAAACGAGTACACTGAAGATGTAGAAAAGTTCAAAGAAAGGAGAGAAAACAATGAAAAAATTAGAAGGAAAAGTAGCCATTATCACGGGAGCAGCTGTTGGACTCGGAAAGGGAATCGCAACGGTCTATGCCAAATACGGCGCTAAGATGTGTCTTGTCGACTTATTACCAGAAGTCGAAGAAACGGCGAAGGAATTACGAGAAACCTACGGCGCCCAAATCGTCACTTATGTCGGAGACGTCTCCAATAAAGACCATATGAAAGAAGCAGCCAAGAAGGCAAAAGACGCCTTCGGACAAGTGAATGTGGCTTGTTGCAACGCTGGAGTTTGTCGCTTGGCGCCATTTGAAGAAATGAGCGATGAAATGCGCGACTTCCATATCGATGTGAATATCAAGGGCGTATGGAATACGTGTCAGGCCGTCATCCCTTATATGCTGGAGCAAGGTGGAGGTAGCATCGTTATTGCTTCATCCGTGACAGGGGATATCGTAGCCGATGCCGGAGAAGCAGCCTACGCCATGACAAAAGCAGCACTCGTGGGACTGACCAAATGCTTGGCCGTCGAATACGCAGACCGCCACATCCGCGTGAACTGCTCACAACTGGGATATGCGCGTACCCCAATGGTTGAAAAGATGGCGATTGAATCCAACCCAGACAACCCAGAAAGTGCCATTCAAGATATCGCAGTCGGAGTGCCAATGAAACGCTTGGCAGACCCACTCGAAGTCGGTGAACTCTTCGCCTTCCTTGGAAGTGACGAAGCTAGCTACCTCACAGGAAGCCAAATCGTCATCGACGGTGGCAGCACCTTACCAGAAACCATGAGCATTGGGACGAATTAGGGGACAAAAATATTTTTAATTAGGAACAAATTAAGATATTCAAATAGGTTATATAGTATATCTTGTAAATGTTGTAATATGAGAAAACAGCACAATTTATATAAGTTTGTAATAATCTATTCTATAAAACAGATTAATGAAAGGAAATTTTTATGACAACTATATTAGAAAAATTAAATGAAAAACTACCACGAATTGTAGAAAGATATGAGGAGTCTGGCATAGATTTAAGAACTGAAACTTTAGATAGAATACTATTAAATTACGATGATATTGAATTTAAACAAAATAAAATTTTAAGTAAATATTCATATGAGGTGATTCTAAATACTAATTATTTTTTACATTACGAACTAAAATTTCATTATGAAAAAATACAACAAGAGCAGACAGATTCTGGTGAATTTATAGAATTCTATTCTAGAGAACTTCCAAAAAATACGGGACAATTATATGAATTATCTCCAATATCAGATGTGTTTATTGCTCATATTCTTAATTACATTTTAGACTCAGATGAGAAAGTTTATCATAATAATCTCAGTATAATGATACCTTCAGTTTTTTGGGATGAAGATAAAGTAGATAGTTTAGAAGATGAGATCATGAAGAATTTTAAAACAAATTTTTTGACTCTGAAGATTAAATCAAAAGAAGAAAGAGATAATCAGTATTTTAAAAATCTTAAGAATAGTTATTTGTTTGATTTTATGTGTAAGTATGGAATACCCTTGACAACACAAAGTTTAGAACAAAGTCGATTATTCTCAAAGCAAAAGAGAGGAATTAGAGGAATTAGGGATGATAAGAGTTTAAAAGTAACGCCAAAGGTTATTTATGAGCCTAATTTAATAATTCATTTTAAGAGAGCGATGACAACAGATGATATTTCTACAAAGTTTTTATCGTTATATCATATAATTGAGTACTATTTTGATACTTTATATAATAAAAAAATTGTTGATAATGTTAAAAATTGGCTTATAGACCCTAAGCTCTCTTTAGATAACGATAAAACAATTTTAAATTTTGTAGATAAAGTTAAAAAATTAAAAGGAAAATCAAAAGAAGATGGACAAGGTAATGAAACAGAAGCTTTTAAATTAGTATTAGAAGAGTATGTTGATATAGATAAATTAAAGGAAAAACTAACTAATATTTCAAAAGAACAAATGAAATCAGTATATCAAACAGAAATTGAAGAGAATAATGCTTGCGATTTTTATAATAATAATTCTGTGTCTTTTTTAGATAAAGAATATAAAATTAACTTTAGTGATGAAAAAAATGTAAAAAATAAAATACAGAAAAGAATTTATACAATTAGAAATTCAATTGTTCATAATAAGGATAGCCATACCTTAAATACTTATAATGCATATGATGATGAAGAAGAATTAAGAAAAGAAATTCCGTTAATTGAAGCAGTGGCTACTGAGATAATTATTAATACTTCCACTACTATAAAATAACTAATATAAAGTTAAACTCATGATGTTAAGAGATTTACTTTAGTTTTAGATATTATAAATATTTAGAATGAAATAGTATACCAAATATGAGTATGAAAGTCAGAGGTGAAATATGGAAAAAGTTATACTAAGAGTAGAAATTTCTCCTAAGGAAACTGATATTGAAGAAGTATTAGATTGGCTTGAAACAGAAAATGATTATGTAAATTACGGTCTGGGTTTTTATAATAATAAAAATGTCATTCTAAGTTCGTTTAATCAGAATAAAGTATTTACGTTAAAAACTGGAGACAAAAATATTGGTTTAGTTGTTTGGTCTGATATTGAGGAAGAGATTGTTGATATAGATATTTTTACTATACATCCAAATTTCAGGAATAGGGGATTTGGGAGGTTTTTTTATAATAGTGTTCTTAGACATTTTAAGAAACTTAATTACAAAGTTTTAAAATTGTTTTGCGAACCTAAAGAGAGTCAGTTATTTTGGGAAAAGATGGGGTTAGAGAAAATATCAGAAGCTATTAGAGGTATTCATAAATTGTCGTACTACAAGATTTTAGTTAAAACTGCATCAGTAGAGGAAATAATTGATAGTGAGAAAATTGAAATATGGAATGTAGATATCACCGAAGTGGAAGAAAATCACCCAATTAAAACATGGTATGTAAAATCTAATGAATATCCTTTGAGAGAACCTTTAATTTATCCCTGCAATCCTAATTGGTATTTGCGTTGGAGCAAAAATGAAGAGGTATTTTTTGAAGGTGAAGTAATAGATTTAACTGATTATGATGAATATTATCGTAGACCATTTTTATTTATAACTGATCTGATTGAGGTCTTCTAAAGATATGTGTGAACTTTTCAAAATTGAAAAGGTATATCCTATAGAAGAACCAATTTATTTGTAGAATTAATAGTTTGTTTGAATTATCTTAAAAACACCTTGTAAATAAGTGAATTGGACCCCAAAAGTTAGACAAAAAATCTAACTTTTGGTTTTTTTTTAATATGAAATTAACTTATGAGGATTAAAATTTATGTAGTCCGAATTAATCGTTTCGAAAATCCATTTATCGTGGATGACGTTACTCGTGTGACAAAAACACCAATTCGTAAATTAGGTTATGACGAACGCTGCATCCGTCCTATCCGTGATTTACGTGAATGTGGACTTTCCTATAACAACCTATTGAAGACTGTTGCGTATGTCTTTGATTACGAAGATGATAGCGATCAACAATCCGTAGATTGCAAGCATTAATTGCACAAAAACCTCTTACAGAAGTTGTCAAAGAAGTAACAGGAGTAAGCGAAGAAGCATTCGTTTCTCAAATTGTGACTTCTGTTGAACAAGTCGTATCTCGCTAAGAGGAGAACCATTCATATAACAAATACAGGAATCAAGCGCAATATTGCTTGATTCCTTCTTTTATTGCTAGAAATATCATTTCAATTGAGAGCTAAAATATGAGATGCCAGTAGCTATTTTTAGAGGTCGGAGGATCTATCATTGTCTTATTTAATGGAAATATTACTAAGCTTGTTACACGGAGTATTAACCATATTATAAGTGTTAGAGACCGATGGACTCTCGAAGCACTGAACCAAGCTTTTAAGAAATTCTATCAAGAGGGTATCATCCAAAAATCAGTGAGAAATGCTTTGATGAGGATGTTGCAAAGGCACAAGTTAAAGGGCAAGAATAAAAGTTGACATATTATAAAAACCAATCTATATTCAATTATCATATAGATTTATAAAAAGTTTGAGGTTTTTATGATGAAGAATATATATATTTCATTATTTCTATTGTTGATTTCGCTATTGGTGTTACCAAGGGCGACAGATTTCCCTGTGGGGTATTTATTTTTATTATTTTTAACATTTGCCTTTTCTATATTAACATTTTATTGGGATTTCAGTATGATATTTGAAGAGTACGAACAATTAAGTTGGGGTAAAAAAATTAGTATAAGTGCTTTCTTAATATTATTGTATATTGAGTTATATATTTTTTTTAGAGTGTACTTGCAAGAAGTTGCTCCAAAAGAAGATATTACATTAATTTTTATCTCACAAATACCTTTAATGTTTTTAGTATTTGCCGAGTTATTTAGGGGTAGTTCTCTAGGAGATATCAAATATCGTATATTTTTCATTGCTGTAGTTTTTTTATTTCTGTTTTCACAAAAGGAAATTTCTAACTATTTAACGGGTGCTGCAGGTGTTTTATTAATTTCTAATATGTTTTTTTCTACAGAATTTTTAAGTTACATGAATAAAACTAATTTTAATGGAGAAGTTCTAAATAAAATCGAAAAAATATTAACTGAAAAAAAAGATGAATGGAAAGTTAAAGTTAATCTAGTATTTATTTCTTATTCAGTTAGTATAGCGATAAAAAATATTATTCCAATAGGTATCAAGATATATATCATGGAAAATATTAAAAGTGTCTTACAATATGAAATAGATAAATGGATAATTGAGAGATTGATTATTAGTTTATGTCTTTGTATATGTTTAATAGGTATATATATAGTATTAAAGAATGTAATAGATGGAAAGTTGTTTTATAAATCTATTTACAATATTATCGATAGAAAGTATAATTTCTTAATTAAAAAGAGATAGAAAAAGCTGTTAGCATATAATGATATAAATATTAGAATAATGGAATTAAAGTAAATTAGTAATGAATTTATATATTAGGAATTAAGTAATACTTAGTACGTATGAAATGCACCCCGAAAGTTAGACAGGAAATTTAACTTTTGGGGCTTTTTTTGTATATTTAGAAAAATTAATAAAATCACAATATTTGCTATCAAATGTTAATGATGTAGGATATAATATGTATTATTAAGGAATTAAATTGAAGGTGTTCTTTTAATCTATTGAATCACTTAAAAGGGTATTAATGTTGTTAGAATTATATATTAATTATTTCTTTTTACAGTCTATGATTTCAATAATGTTGAAAAAATATAAATGATGAAATTTAAATTTAATAAATAACGATATTTTACAGAATAGATTCTCAATGAAGAGCAAAAATTAATATCAAAATTTTAACTTTCATTGTAGTTATTACAAAAATATCTAGAGGAGATTATTATGATAAAAATAGAGAAAATTGAGATATCAAATTATCGTTCGTTTAAAGACAAGAGCAGTATAACAAATTTATCAGACATAAATATTATGGTGGGGAAAAATAATGTTGGGAAAACAAACTTATTAAGGGCCATTTATTTGTTTTTCAATCCTCATATGTACGATAGTACAATCGACAGAAATTATATTAAACAACTAACTAGAGGGCGTTCTTCTGAACCTAAAATAGTACTAACATTTAGGGATAATGAACTAATTAGGAGTAGAGAAACCAGATACAGTATTTCCTGTAACTTGAATCAAAACAAATCAAATATTTATCAAGTTACTTCTAGAATTAAAGAAGTTAATGATAAATTTAATAAAAGTTCAAAGATAGAAAACTATCTTAAAAATAAATTTAAATGTGTTTTTTTGAGTACAACAGATGAGGATATAGATGCTCAAAGTAAAAGGTTATTAAATGATCTTATTCTTAGATATTATAAAAAAAGAAACGGTGAAGTACAACAGTCTATATCGGATTTTGAGAAAAGTTATAAAAGATTACAAGAAACATTTAGAGATAATATAGTTGAAATTGAATCTGATTTAAGTACTCAATTTGAAACACTTACTAGTGTACATGTTATACCAAAATTAGAACAAACTTTAGATAAAGATATTACGAGCTTTCTGATTGAAAACATAAATTTAAGGTTAGATGATGCGTATTCTCAAAAAATAGGTGTTAAAGGAGCAGGTGTTCAGAGAGCCTCACTCCTCTTGCTTACCATGTATCTCCTAAATCAGATCTTCACCAGAGAAAATAAGTTAATTTTACTTGATGAACCTGAAGCATTTTTATATCCTTTGCTAGAAAAGGAGCTAAAAGAAAAATTAGAAGAAAATGTTATTAATCAAGAGAAGATGCAATTGTTTATGACTTCACACTCAAGAACTTATTTAGAAGAAATCAATAATCCAGAATATACATTCTCATATTTTTTACAGAAGCAAGAACCAAAAAGTTATGTTAGAAGTAAAAATGAAACAGATATTAATAAATACACAGTTATTGAAGCTATGGATAGAAAAAATAAGTATGAAGTCTTAAAAAATTATGGTCTTTTAGAGGATGTTAATGATTATGAGTATGTGATTATCTGTGAGGGAGAGACTGATAGTAATTACATAAAGAAAATCTTGGAAGATAAAGAGTTTATACCACAAATAAGGTTTGATAAATACCAAATAGTTTCAAATGTAAAGAGTGTTGATTTACAACATAGTTATGTTGGAAAAGGAGCTATGTCAGCATTACCAATTTTGGCATATTTGGATAGAGTTAGTCAGGTTCAAAGAAAAGTACTTGTTCTTTTAGATGGAGATGAAGAGGGACAGAATGCTTTTCGTAAAATAATTGAGACAGAATATACAAATCTAGATATTTTAAAATTGCAACTTCCACAAAATAAGGAGATCGAAGATGTAGTATTTTCTAAAGAGATGTTTATTAATAGAGTTCTAAGTAACTGTCCAGCATTTGAGCAATATAAAGATAGTTTTACTGAGGTTATAAAAAGAGTACCTAGTGACCAATCTATGATAAAACAGACAGAATTATTTATTACTGGGAATCAGATTGATAATGCAAATATATACAAAATTAAAAGTCTTATTTCTCAAAACTTAAATGATGTCGAATTAGAAAAAGATTACTTACTATCTGAATTTAATTCATTCTTCTACACAGAATAAATTTCTTTGATTTATTAAGCATTCTATTAATTTTAATCTATTACATTATAAAGTATAACAAGAGAAGAGAATTACAAAATTGTGTAGTTCTCTTTTAAACTATTCGCTTATAAACAATGCTACTGGTATAATTAAGTGGTAAAAAATTTATAATAAGGAAGTGTGAATTATGCCTGAGAAATTAGCAAGGTTAAAGCCTTTTACAAAATGGACAGGTGGAAAACGTCAGCTATTACCCGAGTTGACAAGATTAATGCCAAAGAAATATGGAACGTATTTTGAACCATTTGTTGGTGGGGGAGCTCTTTTCTTTGAAGTACAACCATCTAAAGCCGTCATAAATGACTTCAATACAGAATTAGTTTATGCATATAAGGCAATCAAAAATAATCCAGATGAGTTAATTGCTTTACTTCATGAACACCAACTCAATAACGAAAAAAGTGGTAAAGATTATTATTTGAACATTAGAGAACTTGACCGTACAGAGAAGATTCATCAAATGTCTGATGTGGAAAGAGCAGCACGATTAATGTATATGCTTCGTGTTAATTTTAATGGACTTTACCGTGTTAACTCGAAGAATCAGTTTAATGTTCCTTATGGAAGATATAAGAATCCTAAAATTTTGGATGTTGAGTTAATCACTGATATTAGTAAATATTTAAATGAAAATGAAATAACCATTTTGAATGGAGACTTCGAGAAATGCGTTGAAAGTGCTAAATCAGGAGACTTTGTTTATTTCGATCCTCCTTATGCACCAATTTCAGCAACTAGCGCATTTACTTCATATACACATGAAGGATTTGGAACAGAAGAACAAATTAGATTGAGAGATGTATTTGTTGACCTTACACAAAGAAGTGTTAAAGTTATGCTTTCAAATTCAGACGTGGGTGCCGTTAGAGAGTTATATGAGAATATTGAAGGTGTAAATATTACCATCGTAAACGCGACTAGAATGATTAATTCAGATGCATCTAAAAGAGGGAAAATCAATGAATTAATTATTCGAAACTATCAATAAGGAAAAGTTAATAGATGAAGAAATATATTTACTATAGCGATGATAACAATTCGAAGCTATTACTCGGTGATACCTTTAAATTAATGAAAGTTATACCTAAAGAATCTGTTGATATGATTTTTGCGGATCCGCCTTATTTTTTAAGCAATGATGGCTTTTCCAATAGTGGAGGAAAAATGGTTTCAGTTAACAAAGGTAAATGGGATAAAAAAGAAACTCTCAAAGAAAAACACGCTTTTAATAGAAAATGGATAAAAATGATGAAGCGAGTGTTAAAGCCTAATGGAACTATCTGGATTTCAGGGAGTTTTCATAATATCTATTCTGTAGGTATGGCTCTTGAGCAAGAAGGTTTCAAAATATTGAACAACATCACTTGGCAAAAGACGAATCCTGCACCAAATCTTTCTTGTCGTTATTTTACGCATTCTACAGAAACTATTTTATGGGCACGAAAGAATGATAAAAAAGCGCGCCATTATTATAATTATCCACTTATGAAAGAATTGAATAATGGAAAGCAAATGAAAGATGTTTGGACAGGAAGTTTGACTCCTAAGTCTGAAAAATGGGCTGGCAAACATCCAACCCAAAAACCAGAATATCTTTTAGAAAGAATTATACTTGCTTCAACTCAAGAAGGAGATATGATACTTGATCCTTTTGTTGGTAGTGGGACGACTGGTGTTGTTGCTAAAAGATTAGGAAGAAAATTCATCGGTATTGATGCAGAAGAAGAATATTTAGAAATAGCAAAGAAAAGATTAGAAGTTCTGTAATTGATATTTTGAGAAGGAATTAGGTAGATTTTACCTGATTCCTTTTTATTACTTATAGATGTGCACTAAAATTTGTACGTATATAGATCATCTTTAAAAACTAATATATAATGTGATAAGTATCCATTTTTATTAAAAATCGGGAGATTATACTAAAAAGGATAGTTTTCATATAGAATATTTGGCTTAAAATGTTTTTGAAGGGGAGATTGTAGATGAAGACTTTTGCGGAGAAGAGTCATTATTTAAAAAAAGACAGAAACCGGAAAAAAATATATGATTTTGTTGATGGTTCATCGATTGAATTTAATAGAGGAAGCTTTGATAATTTTAGAGTGACTTATGTGCCGAATATGGACAACATAAATTATGGTTACTCACCAAAAGATGAAGATTATTTTGCTGATCTATTAGAATTAAAGAACATATTGGGATATGAAAAAGTATGGAATGATTATTTATTGTTGTCTGATTTAGTGAAAGACAATGGTTTAAAACATGATGGTGAACCTGATACGTCGGAAGAAACTATAAATCAAATTAGAAAATTTTTAAACGAAATGGTATTAAATTATCCAGAAAGATTAAAAAGTGATGTTTATAAATTATTTATGACATTATGGGCAGTGATGATTTCTGAGTGGTACCATACATATAATGATACACCATCCATTTTAAAACATACTCCAAAAACAATAGGGGTATTTCAAGTTCTGAATGAATATTATTCACCAAAAGAAGCAGCTGAATTCAGTAAATTTGATAAGATGATAAACGAGGTTCTTATAAAACATGCACCTGATTTTAATTTGTCAGCACTTAAGAATAAAAAATTAAAAAAAATAATGGATATTTATGGTATTGAATATGAATGGCTAAATAGGCGCAATAATAAATAGTATAAATTTGAACGGAGAATGTATGATGCGATTAGAAGAGTATAAAAGATTGAGTGCTAACGAACGTCTAAATGAATTTTTATCTAGTTTATCCATTACAAATCGAACACCAGAATATTATGTAAATTGGGAAAAAGTAGAACGAGAGACAAAAAAATTCGAACTAGAATTAAATACATTAAATTATTTGATAGGGAAAAAGAATATCTTTGATGAAACCTTAAAGTTATTCAAGCAACAGCCTAATTTAATTAAAGTTATTCCGAGTCTTATCGCTAGTCGTGATAAAGTACTGGATATTTTATCAATTGATGAGAATGATAATATGTCATTCGAACGTTTGGACTTTTCTAAAATTGATACTGAACGTATTGAAGATTATGTTATTTTTGCTGAGCATTCTGGTCTGCTAGATTTCCTTCAAAATAAGGCAAATCGATCATTAGTCGATTATGTCTATGGAGTAGAGGCTGGTTTAGATAGTAATGCTAGAAAGAATCGTAGTGGAACTACAATGGAAGGAATACTAGAACGTCATGTTTCTAAGTTGGCTAGTGAACTTGGGCTTGAATGGAAAGCTCAAGCAACTGCAGCATACATTAAAGAGAAATGGAACATCCAAGTACCAGTTGATAAATCTGAAAGACGTTTTGATGTTGCTGTATATTCAGAAAAAAATAATAAACTTTGGTTGATAGAAACAAATTATTATGGTGGCGGAGGCAGTAAATTAAAAGCTGTAGCAGGTGAATTTACAGAGTTAAGCCAATTTGTTGTTCAATCTAAAGATGATGTTGAATTCGTATGGGTAACTGACGGACAAGGGTGGAAAACGGCGCATTTACCTTTATCTGAAGCTTTTGGACATATTGTTAATGTTTTTAATCTAAATATGTTAAAAAATAATTATCTACATGATTTATTCAATTTATAGATAATGTTTCGAAAATACGATGATGGACTGTTTTGGAATTAAGTAAAGTAATTTATACTTAATTCCTTTTTTGTTTTTAAGGACAAAAAATTGAAAAATAAAATCGACTATTTTTATAGGATTAATTCCTAAAAATGAACTTTTACTGTATATTCCTACCAGAAAGAATATAAAATAGAACATATAATAAATACACAGAAAAGTAGCCAACATTTTTTAAAGGTAATTATTTTAATAAAATTATTAATTCTATAGAATTTAGTAAAAATGCTATAAATACTTTTTTAAGAGTAAAACATACTGATGAGGGAAATTTTTATTAAGACATTTATATACAATAATGTTTTATTATCTGATGCTTAATATTGAATGTTTATATAAAGATATTTTGATCAAAAAAGTGCTACAAAAAAGAAAAAAGTAGCATATATGCTACAGTAGCAAATATGCTACAATTAAGAAAATGGAGGTGTTCAAATTGGGAAAGAAATTTAAGATTACAATGGACATGGCAAGGCAGTTAGAAAACTACGAATATAACGAAATTATTCGGCTAGCTGCAGTGTTAAAAATCTTACAAGACGATGGCGTAACGCCAGAAGTACTAGAACATTGGGGATTCAAGAGAGACGGGGAGTGGTATTTAAGAATTCCATTATCAGACGTTAAAGAGGGGGTGGACGGCAGTGACTTCTTCTTTGAACAAAGTATTCACGATGTTATCTTCAAAGTATCCTAACTTCGAGAAGGATCTATTAAACGAAGTAACCCTTCAAAAAGTTGCGCTAAATCTTATTAAAATGCGACTTGAACAAGGCTTAAATCAAGAACAATGTGCAGAGAAAAATGGAATAGTACGAAGCGTACTGAATAGAGCCGAAAGTGGTCATCATAATCCAACGATTCTAAGTTTAGTCGACCTCGCACGGCAAAATGGGTATGAGGTTGAGGTTAAAATGAAGAAAAAGAAGTTTTAATATCTAATTCAGTTTATAAATCATAATGAGTGCTTTATTATATTTGAATTATAAAGAAATTTAAACTTTATGTAGGAAATTCTGTCAGATACAAAGAATACTATATGGTAAAGAATAAAGGAAAGTAAATATATAGACATTGACAAGGATAGTAAATTATGGTAGGCTAATGTCATAAATGAATATTGTCAATAGAGTTGTAATAGTAATCTTCAGCACTACACAAAGCCTATTTAACCTTTTTTAAAGGGTTAAATAGGCTTTTTTTGATTAAAAAGGGGGTGAAAAAGTGATTATAAAAAAGATTTTGAACAATAATACGATTATTACCAAAAATTCAAAAAAACAAGAAATTATTGTAGTCGGAAAAGGTGTGGGTTATGGGAAAAATATTAATGATCCAGTTGATAAAGAAAAGATAACGAAAATCTTCGTTCCGGAAAATAAAGGAGAACGGAAAAAAATTCTTGATATGATCGATGAGATCCCAATTGAGTATATTGATATTTCTAAAAAAATTATTTCTTATGCACGTCGTAAATATAAATTGATTTTGAATGAAAACATATATATTACTTTGACAGATCATATTTATTCGAGCATTGAGAGAAAAAAGGAAGGAATCGAATTAAAAAATAAGGTTTTATGGGAAATTAAAAATTTCTACTCAAATGAATTCGCTATTGGAAAAAAGGGCTTGGCAATTATTAAGGAAGATTGTGATGTTCAATTAAGTGAAGATGAAGCTGGATTCATTGCCATACACATTATTAGCAGTGAGATTGGTGGTGATGTAGAAGATTTTTTTGCACAAACTTCTTTTGTTCAGCAGACAGTAAATATTGTAAAATATTATTTCTCAATGGAGTTTGATGAAGATTCATTAGAGTATTCTCGCTTTATTACACATTTAAAATTTTTCTGGTATCGCATTAGTAAAGATAAGAATACAGCAATAGAAGATATGGAAAATGATATTTTAGAAATCATAAAAAACAAGAAAGTCGATGCTTATCTGTGTGCTCTAAAGATCAAAAAATTTGTAGAAGATACTTATCACTATAAATTAGGAAGTGAAGAAATTTTGTATTTAACCATTCATATTTCAAGAATTACCAAAAATGATAAGATGGAGGACAAACAATAATGGATTATAAAAAAATGAGTCAACAAATTATTTCTAGTGTTGGAGGAGAAAAAAATATCTCATCTGTCGTACATTGTGCTACACGATTAAGATTTGTTCTTAAGGATGAATCGAAAGCTAATGATCAAGATGTGCAAAATATTTCTGGGGTATTGTCCTTAGTAAAAAAAGCGGGGCAATATCAGTTAGTAATTGGCAATAATGTGGATGAAGTGTATCGAGAATTAACTCATAGTTTGAAAATTGAAGATAAAAAAGTAAAAGATGATCGCAAACTTTTCGATAAAATTATCGGCTCAATCACTGGCTCCATTGCTCCAGTGATTCCATTACTGGCTGGCGCTGGGATGGGTAAGGTGTTACTACTTGTTTTGACTTTAACAGGAATACTTACTAATAAATCTCAGACCTATATCTTTTTGAATATGATTTTTGATACAGCTTTTTATTTTATGCCCGCCTATGTCGGTTTTTCAGCTGGGAAAATATTTAATACTAACCAATATCTAGGGGGATTTATCGGATTGATTACGGTTCATCCAAAATGGGCAGGTATTGTTTCAGCCGGGAATGCGTTTTATTTTCTAGGAATCAATGTTGACTTGGTAAGCTATTCATCAACTTTAATTTCAGCTATCTTGTCTGTATGGATTATGTCTTATATTGAAAAAGCAGTTAAGAAGATTACCCCCGCTATGGTAAAAGTTTTCCTAGAACCTTTACTAGTTATGCTGATTACTGCTCCACTTACTTTTATTGTAATTGGGCCGATTGGCAACTTCATTTCACAAATGATTGCCAATTTCAGTATGTTATTATTCAATCATGGGGGTTTTATCGCAATTCCAATTTTAGCTGCTGCCTATCCATGGTTAGTCTCAATGGGAATTCATAAAGCCTTAAGTCCCGTTAGTATCTCTTTGGTAGCTGAACAAGGGTTTGATCCAATTATTCGTGTAGTTGCGCTATGTTCAAATATTTCTCAGGCTGCCGCTTCTTTAGCAGTTTCCTTAAAAACTAAGAATAAGAATTTAAAAGCTTTAGCAATGTCTTCTAGTATAACAGCGTTTCTAGGTGGGATTACTGAACCGGCTATGTATGGAGTCAATTTAAAATTGAAGAAACCTATGTATGCAAGCATGATTGGTGGTGCAACTGCTGGATTATTTGCTGGTCTGGTGAAAATGAAGGCGTTTATTTATGTGACTCCAGGTTTTTTGAGTTTACCTATGTGGATCTCAAATGATGAAAACTATGTTGTTTTAGCAATTATTACTATGATTATCGCGACGATAGTTACTTTTATTGCAACTTGGCTTATAGGTTTTGATGATTCAGAGTTTGGAGAAAAAACGGTTAAAAATGGGCTGCCAAAAACGAAATTAACACAACAACTTTTAAAAAGTCCAGTTGAAGGAAAATTAGAGGAACTAAAGAATGTCTCTGATCCTACTTTTTCATCAGAGGTCATGGGAAAAGGAATTGCTATTGTTCCGTCAAAAGGTGAGATTGTTGCTCCGGGTAATGGGGTAGTGACTGCTACATTTACAAGTAAACATGCAATCGGTTTGACTTTAGAAAACAATATAGAGTTATTAATTCATGTAGGAATTGATACTGTTTCTCTGGAAGGAAAGTATTTCAAGTCATTTGTAAAAAAAGGAGATCGAGTTGAACAGGGAACAAAATTATTAGAATTTGACTTAGAGTCTATTAAAGAAGAAGGATATGATCCTACTGTAATGGTTATTGTTACTAACAGTAGTGATTATTTAGATGTTTTACCTGCTACTGATGATGAAAAAGTTTACACCAGTACAGATTCTTTATTAATTGTATAATCAATGGAAAGGAATAAAGATGAATAAAAATTTTCATGTAAAAGATAATTTTTTATGGGGAGTTGCCACTTCTGCTAGCCAAATTGAAGGGGCATGGAATGAAGACGGAAAAGGTATGTCAATTGCTGATTGTCTTCGTTATCGGCCAAAAATTGATGTTAAAAATTACAAAAAAGTAAATGATGTAGATACAGCTGAGATTTATGCAGCAATTGCCGATAACAATGAGAAAAATTGGGCTAAGCGGCACGGAGTTAAATTTTATCATCATTATAAAGAGGATATTAAGCAATTGGCTGAAATGGGAATCAACACTTTTCGTTTTTCAATTTCTTGGACACGCATTTTCCCTAATGGTGATGATAAAGTTCCAAATCAAAAAGGTTTAGATTTTTATCTAAATGTTGTAAAGGAACTGAAAAAATATGCTATTGAACCAGTTGTTACTTTGTCACATTATGATATGCCTTTAAATCTAGTTTTAAATCATAACGCTTGGTATGACCGGGAAATAATCGATTTATATCAACGTTATGTTGAAGTTGTGATTGATTATTTAAAAGATTATGTGCGTTATTGGATACCATTTAATGAAATTGATAGTATCACTCGTCATCCTTTTGCTTCGGCGGGACTTGTAAAGGATCGTTTTCCAGACAAAAACTTTAATGAAGTTATCTATCAGGCAATGCACCACCAATTTGTCGCTTCTGCGAAAGTAGTTCAATATTGTCATGATAATTATCCATCTATGGTTGTTGGAAGTATGATTACGAAAACGACTGTGTATCCTTATAATAGCGATCCTAATAATGTGTTAAAGAGCATGCAGCAAATGCGTGATGTTTATGCTTTTAGTGATATCCAAATCAGAGGAACTTATCCTGCGTATCTTTTAAAGAAATATAAGAACGAAGGAATTAAGCTACAAACAGAAGTAGAAGATAAAAAACTGTTAGCCGAAAATACAGCAGATTTCATTGCATTTAGTTATTATTCATCTGTTTGTGCAGCAGTAGATTTAACTGGCTTGCCAATCAGTTTAGCTAACACTACGAAAGGTGTTTATAATGAATTTTTACCGCAGACAGAATGGGGATGGCAAGTTGATCCAGTAGGAATACGTATTTCATTAATGGAATTATCTGATCGTTATGATAAACCTTTGTTTATTGTTGAAAATGGCCTTGGAGCTACAGATGAACTAACTGAAAACAAAGAAATTCATGACAATTATCGTATTGATTACTTGGCTAAGCATATTCAGCAAGTATTAATCTCAGTGGAAGAAGATGGAGTTGACCTAATAGGATACTGTACTTGGGGAGCTACAGATATGATTTCAGCTTCTACTAATCAAATGTCTAAACGGTACGGATTTATTTATGTTGATTTGGATGATTTTGGTAATGGAACCTATCATCGTTATAAAAAAGATAGCTATTTCTGGTATAAAAAGTTATTGAGTTTTGGTAGGAGTATACCTCAGGATTTTTTTGAAAATATTTGAGTTAAATTTTGAGAATAGTAAATTGATTAGAAAGAGTAACGTAAATAGGTTCTTTATCAATTAGTGTTGATATCCAAATTTGAATAAACAACGTCGGAGGAAATTTGGTGAAAAATCAATCATCAAGTTTCCTCTTTTAATTCTTCCACTAACTTTACAACCACTTGAGGCGACACTTCCTTTCCAATTCCTTGTATTTTTTTAATATTTCTAATTCA
>ERZ773062.664-NODE-664-length-16880-cov-26.638217_pt1 | contig 16880 bp, 9 predicted proteins | sample MGYA00580626_ERZ773062 | MGnify/ENA primary metagenome ERZ773062 (study PRJEB29015, sample SAMEA2738003) | human oral metagenome | biome: human oral; feature: human-associated habitat; material: dental | place: China | collected 2058 ...
ACGCACTCATTCCTGCGACAGCCCTTAAGGGGATGCTATCCAGCGCATATGAAGCCGTGACCATGTCGCGCCTCCGTATCTTTGACAAGCAGCACACACGAACACTCTCACACCGTCCACCGGCGAGAAAGGCGCAATCAACCTACCCAGCATTCCTCACAAGCGACGGCGAAAGTTGGGAATTGGTCTTCACATTCAAGAAAAAGGTCTTTGACGCTCAGTTCTGGACGGGAAACCAGCATCCTCATTCCGTTGGACTCATCGACTCAACAGCGGGTGAGGACGGATACTCCGACGTGGCACAACTCCGTCGCGATTTGCCGCACCTCACCGCTGTCCAGTACCGATCCAGGAAAGTCAAGATCCAGAAGGACACTACTCGTGAGATTGCAACAGAGGTTCGTTTCCGCGATCGCGCCGATCGACAAGTTGACTTAGATCTGAAAGGAGCCAAAAAGAAGCGGAAATACTTCCCAAATCGCGGTTTTGTCGTTCGAACACGCAGCGACGACCATACTATTAGCGAGTCTGAGCGTAAACGCTATGAGTTCATATTCCCATTTGTAGAAAAGGGTAGCGAGAAGGAAGCTTATAGAGTCCAAGTAGACCGAACGATAATGGGGCAATTCCTATCCACCCTACACGACTACGCACGGAATACACTCGACGAGGCGCAGCGACTCGGGTACACCGCTCGAATGAATACCCGCGATGGTAGGGACGCAGCCGCACACACCGCACTATCCAACACACCACGCCTCATTCACAACTATCTCAGTCCTCAGCTATTGGCAGGTGAATCATTCGAACGGATTGACATCACGGATGGAGCCATTGAATCATATCTCAAAGAGCACCTCAAGGAAGTTCACGATAAGAATGCGCCAGGAATTCCTGTCTTTGTTTCGATTGATGTTAATAAGGATGATGGAACATGGAAGCTGGCGTCGATCAAGATATCACCAGTAGGAAGAATGATTGGAAAGGATTCGGTGTCTGCCTACAAGCTGGCACAGGATCAGGATCGCGATCCAGCTAGCTCGCTTGACGTAGCAAGTCCAGGTGACAGCATGTGGGGATTTGTCCCTCAAACCAAAGATAACAGGGAAACACCTACTGGCGGACTAAGCGGCAGAATCCTGCTGGAACCCGCTTACTTCAGCAGATCAAGCTCAAGTTCACCCGAAGCAGATAGACAACTACTGGAGGTTCATCACCCCGCTCACTTCATCACACTCGCAAGTCCGAAGCCGCGAACTGGTGTGCCGTATTTGCGTGACTCAGAGGGATACAATCTGGAACGACGATCTCCGGGAGCGGATCGCAAGAACCCGGTTCCCCGTGAGCGCGCATTCTTAACTGGGCAAACGCTTATTCGTAAGGTTTACCCAACACACCGCGAGCTGATTGACGAGAAGGTTACGCTGCCAGAATCCACAGCAGATACCGCCATGGCGTCAAAGATTACCTCATGGATCGAACCAGAGGCCGTGTTTCTCGGCAGGATTCACTTCATCAACCTATCCGAGCGGGAGCTCGCCATCCTCCTCTGGTTATTGAAACCAAATATGCTCTCTGGAGGCGTCAAGAATATCAACGAAGGATACCATCATCTCGGATTCGGGAAACCACTCGGCATGGGAACAGTAAGAGTAGATGCCATCTCATGCTGTCTCGTCAGCGGATCAATCTTAGCGCAGCAGTACATCTCCCTTAACGGAGTAATTGGCCATTTCGGTGAGATTGCGCTCGAGAATGGTCAAATGAAGAAGATAAAGAATATCAAGATTCAAGGACATATCAACAAGCACCTTCCCAAGAAGTTCACAGATTCTCTCCCTGTCAAGTGTTATTGCAGGCAGGCCTGTGGTTGGAAAGATGGACAACCTGTCTACTATCCAACCGACCAATCGAAGTCTGCAGCCTCGTCAAGCACTTCCGACAATCCAACACTCACCTGGTTCCGGAACCGCGAAGATAACCGCGTCAAATTAGCTTCACTCTACGATAACGCCAATGTTGAACCAAAACAGATTGAAAATGCGGAATCCCAGTTTGGACGGTACAGCTTCCCGACTCTGGATGAATAGCCCCTCACCACACTCCCCGACACAACCCCACGTCGTCGAGCGCTATGGCCGCACCGAGTATGTCGGCGCGGCCGGCGCAGGATGAGCAGATGGGGTAGATGTGGATGACGTCTTCGGCGTCTGTGATGGTGGAGGTAAGGAGGTGGCGCACGTGCGCCAGGGAGTCGGTGTCGAGGCGCAGCTGGAACACGGATTCTTGGATGCGATAGCCCCAGGATTCCAGGATTTTCGCGACGCGGAGCCGTCGCCGGTTGTTGGCGATGTCGTAGGCGACGATGTAGATCATCGCCAGGCGATCCCTTGCCACCGGTAGTCGGGTTCGACGATCGCTCGCGCGAGCATCTGCGCAGAGTGAATGATGTGCCTGCGCCACGATCCCGAGTATCCGGCCAGAGCGCCGGTCACCGAGCGCTGCGCGCAGGCCTCGTACGCGTCGACGAGGATCTTCTTTCCTTCCGCGCCTAGCCACACTCCCCCACCGTCAGGTTCGGGGGAGGCATGTTCGAGGCGGAGTTTGCGCGTGCGCAGCAACGCCATGACGGTTTGGTCGACGAGGAGCGGACGGAACTGCTCCATGAGGTCGAGGGCTAGGCTGGGGCGTTTGTCGGTGGGCGCGTGTGCGACGCCGAGGCAGGGGTTGAGTCCGGCGGCGTGGAGTGCGCCGACACATTCGGAGAGGAGGATGGCGTAGCCGTAGGACAGGGCGGCATTGGGTAGGTCGCGGGGCGGGCGTCGGCTGCGCCCGTCGAAGGGGATGTCGGCGGGGACGCACGCGGCAAGGGCGTCGAAGTAGGCGGCGGAGCTCGCTCCTTCGATGCCCATGATTTCGTTGACGGATCGAGCCTCTTGAAGACTGCGTCTCCATGCGTGCATGTGTGCGGTCGTGTCGGCGACGTGCACGTTGTTGTCTCGTCGCGCGATGCGCGTGAGGACGTGGATTTGGCCTCGGATTTTAGCCCCGATGAGAGCACCGGCCAGGGGAACACGGCGAGTTTCGTCGCGAGTCAGGGCAACTTGAGCGAGGAGTCTGCTGGCGTGCGTTCCCCTGTTTGCTCCGACAAGGCTGCCTTGGTAGGAGCCTCGCCGCGACAGGCAGACGACGTCGACGCTTGAGCGCATTGCCCAGGAGCGCGCTCCGGCGGAGAGTCCGACGTTTCCGGACAGGACGATTCTGCCGACGTTGTTCTTGGGCAGGCTGGTTGCGGGGATTCCCGCGGGTCCGTCGACGAGGAGGCGTCCCCCTTTGACGTGGACGCGCGCGCCGTCGCGCCCGACGTAGAGGATGCGGTCGGCCAGGTTCGTGGGCTTCTTCTTGTCGGATGGGGGCACGTGGTCGATTCCGATGCTGGCGAGGGTCGCGTCGGCGTCGACATACTGGGTCGCAAGGTCGCAGATCCGCACCCCGAGCGTGACAGCAGCGCCTGCCACGGCATCGATGGCCTCGCCCAGGCGCTGTTCGGTGGGTGCGGCGAGGACGAGAGTGGATGCGACGCGCGAGTATGGGAGGCCTTGACCAGAGGCGTACCTGTCGAGGTCGAGGAGGGCCGCGTCGGCGAGAGTGCGGGTGATGGGATCGTCGGGGTTTGAGGGGTGGGAGAGCTCGCCAATGATGGTGAGGGCGTCTGCGGGAACTCCGAGGCATTCCAGCCCGGCGCACGTTGCATGCTCGGGGTGTGCGTGGCGGATGGTGGCACGGGCAAGGTGCTGGTTGCCGTGTTCGTAGTCCTCAATGACGGTCCTGGTGAACGCTTCGTGACCGTCGGGGGTGTCGTCGTAGCTGCCGTGCGGGCGCTCGAGGGCGAGCAGCCGGGCGAGCGTATCCGAGAGGGATTCCGAAAGGAGTGCACGAAGTATTGGATCCGCGCACTCGATCACGCGGGTGTCAATGTTCTCTATGACGGGTGGGGTCCAGTCGGGGGCAGCGAGTTCGCAAAGTTGGTCGTCTGAGAGCGTTTGCCCTGCAGCGATGCCTGCGCTGTTGGTGAGAAGTCGTCTGCGTGCGCGGGTGAGGGCATCGGGGGTGCTTGGATCCCTCATGAACGAGGCGGTGGTAGGTTGCGTCATTGTCTGACCTTCCGGAGCATCAACTTGAAAGTTACCGTACAACCAGCCAAGGTGTTCGCATCGCGACACGCCGATCTATCCCCTCGTTTCCGGGATGAGGTCGCCACATTGGCGCGTTGGTGGCGATGCGAGGAACCGCAACGACAACCCTGATATTCTGATCCCGTGCTTGCAGGTTGGAAGGGTGCTTTTTCAACTGCTGGCGATCCGGCTGCCTGTTTTGCCTGTTCACTCAGGGAATGACACGCCGGACCGTCATAAAGCACCGAGCGCCAAACGGTGCATTAAGACGCGCGGACACGGCGTTCAGTGCGTCCGAAGCTGCCGGGGGTCATAAAGCACCGAGCGCCAAACGGTGCATTAAGACCTGGAACTGCTTGCCAGTAGCGGTCCACTCACCTTCATGTCATAAAGCACCGAGCGCCAAACGGTGCATTAAGACACACGAGCCAGCCGCCACCGCAAACTCACGCCATCCACGCGCGTCATAAAGCACCGAGCGCCAAACGGTGCATTAAGACACACTAGAAGTGTGGTCCAAAGGATCGCTGCGCTGGGTCATAAAGCACCGAGCGCCAAACGGTGCATTAAGACCCCTTGACTTTTCCAGCAATTTCAGCTGCCTTTTGAGCGTCATAAAGCACCGAGCGCCAAACGGTGCATTAAGACTCCAGGCCGCTCTGCCCTACAAGGACATGTTCATCGGCGGTCATAAAGCACCGAGCGCCAAACGGTGCATTAAGACGCCGCCTCCCTCAGCGCCGTCAAGAGTGCGCTTTAGTCGGTCATAAAGCACCGAGCGCCAAACGGTGCATTAAGACATAGTGACGGCCATGTATTCGGTGTCGTTGGTGGCCGGTCATAAAGCACCGAGCGCCAAACGGTGCATTAAGACCCTCCACGAAGGCGGCGCTCGAACGCGTGCGGGCGGGGTCATAAAGCACCGAGCGCCAAACGGTGCATTAAGACGACAAGCGCCTGCGCGGTCAGGACGGGGCCTGGGGGTGTCATAAAGCACCGAGCGCCAAACGGTGCATTAAGACCCAGCGGCGGCGAACGCTGACAGGGCGCCCGTGGTTTCCTCGTCATAAAGCACCGAGCGCCAAACGGTGCATTAAGACTGACGTTGACGCGTCCGTCGGCGTCGCGGAGGTGGTCCGTCATAAAGCACCGAGCGCCAAACGGTGCATTAAGACACGATAATTTCGTCAACAACCAGGGCCAAGGCATCGGCAAGTCATAAAGCACCGAGCGCCAAACGGTGCATTAAGACGTCGTACATCTTGCGCTGCGTACGGGACAGTTCGACTTGTCATAAAGCACCGAGCGCCAAACGGTGCATTAAGACCCGGAATAGCCACCAGAGCGCAGTACTTGAGGGTCATAAAGCACCGAGCGCCAAACGGTGCATTAAGACTCCGACGCGCGAGCCACAAGCCGCTCACCATAATCCAAGTCATAAAGCACCGAGCGCCAAACGGTGCATTAAGACGACGGCCATAGGAGCTCTCGATGAACTCACGCATTAGTTCGTCATAAAGCACCGAGCGCCAAACGGTGCATTAAGACCAAAGGGTGGCTCGTCTGTATCAAACACAGTACCCAGTCATAAAGCACCGAGCGCCAAACGGTGCATTAAGACCTAGAAATGACCCGCTTCATCGAAATCGAGTCTGATCCGCGTCATAAAGCACCGAGCGCCAAACGGTGCATTAAGACCAATTAAGGCGGTGATAGCTGTCGCGAGCCGGATGGGGGGTCATAAAGCACCGAGCGCCAAACGGTGCATTAAGACTCATCACGACCAAGGGGCTTAGCGGCCTGGTAAGCAGTCATAAAGCACCGAGAGCCAAACGGTGCATTAAGACCGCCGTCGTCTTCCCATTCGCCGGTCTGTCGGTTGTCATAAAGCACCGAGCGCCAAACGGTGCATTAAGACATCGGCCCGCCCCTACGCGCCGTGAACACCAGCTCGTCCGGTCATAAAGCACCGAGCGCCAAACGGTGCATTAAGACGACGCTGGAGGAGCTGGAAGCGTCTGCGGATCGTCGTCATAAAGCACCGAGCGCCAAACGGTGCATTAAGACCTCGATCTGGGTGCGATCAGTGATAATGATGAGGTTGTCATAAAGCACCGAGCGCCAAACGGTGCATTAAGACTTCTTAGCCTTGGTCTCGTCCCATTCGACCTTCTTGAGTCATAAAGCACCGAGCGCCAAACGGTGCATTAAGACTTGGAAGACTTACAATCTTCCTTGTAATCGACAGTGCCGGTCATAAAGCACCGAGCGCCAAACGGTGCATTAAGACTGTCAACCGTGATTCCTTCCATTCCGGACCCCGCCATGTCATAAAGCACCGAGCGCCAAACGGTGCATTAAGACCGAAGAGAAAGTGAATCAGCAGTGACCACGACTATTTCGGGTCATAAAGCACCGAGCGCCAAACGGTGCATTAAGACATTCTTACCCATTATCCACTACTTCCTGCCCGAGCTCGTGTCATAAAGCACCGAGCGCCAAACGGTGCATTAAGACTCAACATGGTCAGCATTGTCAACTGACCGGAGTCCCACCGTCATAAAGCACCGAGCGCCAAACGGTGCATTAAGACGCCCGGCTCCGTCACGACCCACACCTGCTGTGAGGTCATAAAGCACCGAGCGCCAAACGGTGCATTAAGACTTCAGTGCCCGGATCAGGTCGAGGTTCTTGGTCTTGAGTCATAAAGCACCGAGCGCCAAACGGTGCATTAAGACATCCCATTCAGTTGGGCACTCAGCGTCAATATCTTGCTCAGTCATAAAGCACCGAGCGCCAAACGGTGCATTAAGACATGTTCTGAGGTTGTGTCTAATGGGGGGGTGGGCGTATGCTGCGTCATAAAGCACTGAGCGCCAAACGGTGCATTAAGACGCCGCACAATCCTGCGGCTCTAACCTGGCCCAACCACGATGTCATAAAGCACCGAGCGCCAAACGGTGCATTAAGACTTGGTGAGCGAAGATCTCAACCTTGGAGGGGGTGCGTCATAAAGCACCGAGCGCCAAACGGTGCATTAAGACCACGGCAAACGTCACGTTCGTGTCGCCCACCATAATCTTGTCATAAAGCACCGAGCGCCAAATGGTGCATTAAGACATGTTCGTCCAGCCCGTCAACGCCTGTTCCTTATTCGTGTCATAAAGCACCGAGTGCCAAACGGTGCATTAAGACAGCTGGCACTCATAATCAGCCAGTGCTCCTTGTGCGTCATAAAGCACCGAGCGCCAAATGGTGCATTATGACTGGGCGGGCAACGTTGCGGCGACCTTCCTTGCAATCGCTCATAAAGCGCCGAGCGCCAAACGGTGCATTAAGACTAGTTCGCAATGGTCGGGGTCTTCGCGTTACCCGAATCACAGGTCATAAAGCGCCGAGCGCCAAACGGCGCATTAAGACCGATTGTGGGTTTTCCGGTCGCTGTGAGCTGTTGCAAGGTCATAAAGCACCGAGCGCCAAACGGCGCATTAAGACGTGAACGTGTAGTCCTTACCGTCGATGGACAGCTTGTCATAAAGCGCCGACCGCCAAACGGCATATTAAGACGGGGTTTCGTAGACACCCGCTCGAATGGAGGCGTAAGCAGTCATAAAGCACCGAGCGCCAAACGGCGCATCATGACTCCTGGCTGAATCGCATCGTCACCTGTGCCTTGTGTCAGAAAGCACCTAGCGCCATGAGGTGCATTGAGACGACCACAGCGGGCTACTCATAGCCGCTCACCACCATCGTCATAATGCATCGAGCACCAAACGGCGCATTGTGACGTGAGGGCTTCGATCTGCCGGATGAACGGATCTCGGTCCGTCATAACACACCGAGCACCAAACGGTGCATTAAGACCGATACTGGCTGTGCGTTCCATCGAGACCGACGTCGGCGAGTCATAAAGCACCGAGCGCCAAACGGTGCATTAAGACCCGATCTCCGGGATGGCCTGAATCTGCTTGATCATGGCGTCATAAAGCACCGAGTACCAAACGGTGCATTAAGACGTTCCGTTAAGAGAAGAATAGTCGTGAAAGTGCACGGAGTAATAAAGCACCGAGCGCCAAACGGCGCATTAAGACGTCACGCCGCCACCGCCGGGACGGTTGAGATCCGCGGTAATAAAGCACCGAGCGCCAAACAGGCATTAAGACATGGCATCGGCGAGGATCTGACGGTTGAGCTGGTCGAGGGTTACATAGCACCGAGCGCCAAACGGTGCATTAAGACCCACCGGCGATCTCGCCGCGCTCGTCGATGGAAGCCTGTCATAAAGCACCGAGCGCCAAACGGTGAATTAAGACTTGTCGTTGAGATCCCACACCAGGGACTCGCAGCGCGTGTCATAAAGCACCGAGCGCCAAACGGCGCATTAAGACCGGTCGTTCATCGCGCCCAGGATGACAGTTTCCTCGGGTCATAAAGCACCGAGCGCCAAACGGTGCATTAAGACGCCTTGTCCGCACCATCAGCATTAACGTCAATGTCGATCTGTCATAAAGCACCGAGCGCCACACGGCGCATCACGACGCGGCACTCCGCGAGCTTTTGACGGTACAAGCCCAGTACGGACTAGCACGCACGCATCCGAGGCATCCCCGATACACCCGGGGAGGCCTCGTCAACGATGTACGCGAAGGGCAGCTACGGCCGCGAACCCGAGGGCCGCTTAGACGGATGCCCCCTGCCCTCTCCCCTCCACCACGGCATCCACGCCGCGTAGCCGTCCGTAGGCGGCGTGGGCGAGGCGGGCTCGAAGCACAACTCCTCCGGCATCTCGGGGATGCGATCCACCAGGAAGTACTTATCCCTGTCGTCGCAGTGCTCGCGCACGATCGTGCGGAACTCCGCCAGCTCGCAATACAGGACCCCCGTGATCGAATTCCTCCTAAACACCACGATCTTGTACAGCCCGTAGGCAAACAGCGCGACGTTCGCCGCGACCGCGAGCGCCGCACACGCGACGTTCGCGCGCGGGTCCATGGTCGCAAAGTTGAAGATGTCGGAGGGAAGAACCAGGACCTAGGGCAGGAGGGTGTTCATCGAGATCTAGAAAACCAGGGTGAAGCAGCGGAACCAGATCCACTGGCCCTTCGCCCAGGTGAACGCCGGAATCGTACAGGCCAGCAGCAGGGCGAGCGTGCAATACCACGTCTAGTCGGCCAGCGAGTTGTACAAGAACGCGTGGTTCCACAGGTCGTATGCGATCACCCACGGCCACACCATGTCCACCCAGATGAGGCCCCGCACCGATACCGACACGCACGAGGGGCCGCGCACGGCACGGTGTGCGGCCCCTCTCTGACGCTCGACCGGGAAGGATCCCCGGCCTCATCGCGGCTACTGCAGCAGGCGGCCCTACTCCAGCGAATCAATCAAGTCGCGGACAAGCTGCGACGGCGTCGTACCGCGCTCCTGAGCCACTTCAGCGAGCTTGGCACGACGAGAACGATCAAGACGGAGGGTGAACGGCTTAGCACCAACACCAACGCTAATCGGGCGTCCGACCACAGACGAACCAAGATGCTTCCCGTCGTAAGGCACACCGTTGTCGGCCTCGTTCCCCCAACGCTCCAGATCCTCATCAGTGAAGGTCGCACCATCAGCTGACGTATACGCCGCCATCATTACCTCCTCAAACCAACCTCTGCGAGCACCGCTCGCGTTACCTGCATCGCATGGAAAACATGCCATCCATCAGGCTCATCCTCAACCGCAATATATTGCAGAAGCCGACCCTTGCGGTCGAGGCCAACTCCGACCCACTGGATCGGGTGCGTATCGCGCGCACGCGAACGCAACGTACCCTCGAAGGTCACAATGACATCGTCGTCCTCAACGTCACTATGTCGTTGATGGACGCGAGGATGAACCCGGACTCGCACGCGATCACCCCCGTCGTTTCGTATAGACAATAGTGTAGTACGAAATAGGCCCCAAGGGAACGGGACTCTCACGACATCTCTCCCACGACGTCTCTCCCACGCAGGTGCGACACGCACGAGGGGCCGCGTCTCATTGCGCTTTCCTCGTGCATTGACGAGGCCGGGGCTTGGTTCTGCACGTTTGTGCGGTTTGCGTGTTCTGGGTGGGAGGATGTGCGTGATGGTTGTGCAGCATTCTTGGTGTTTCGTGTCGGTTCTGCGCGTATCCTGACGGGTACGGGTCCGCCTCCAACGGCGGGGGCGGACCACCACGCATCTCACCGTGGAGGGCGCACCATGGAGAACTCATCCCTGTCCGATCGACCCACCAGCGAGGAAGATGACACCGTCTTCCGTGGCTCGGGCTCGCGCCGCGAGCAGCGCTCGCTCGACCGCGAGCTGCCCGCTCGGGCTGCCACCCACACGCACCCAAAGGGAACGCGCAGCCGGGTTCGTTCCTGGATGCGTGCAGGCGCGCTTGATTGGGGTATCCGCATCGCAGTTGTGGGCCTGGTGATTGGCGGCTTCTTCGCCATCTACATCAACGGCGTCAATGAGGGCTGGTGGCACCCCTGGGGTCACACACCCACCGTCACAACCACAGGCCCCACAGCGCAGCCAACCCCCGCGCCCACAGCGTCGAGCGAGCCCGCCATGTCGGGCGGTTACCAGATCGGCCCCGACGGCGTGCTGGTGAGACCGGCCGAGTATGCGCCAGAGACCTACACCAAACCCGAACTCCCCGACGCCGCCAAAGAAAACACAGAACGCGGAGCCGAGGCCGCGGCGGAGCACTACCTCGCCCTCATGGTGTACGCGTGGAACACCGGAGACACGCAACCATTCGCTGATATGTCCGCTAGTGACTCGAAATTCGCGCGTGAGATTACGCAGAAGGTCAGCGATCTCTACGGTAATGGATGGGCATTTGACAACAGCTCTGTTGTAGAGCGTGTTCTCAAGCTTGAGCCTGCAAGAGCAGCGGATGAGGAGAGTAGTCCCAATACGGTGAATGTTGTGTTCGCTATCAACTCATCGGACGGGACAATCTGTCAGAACAAGAACATTTATCTTCGCGATCAGCAATACCATTCCGTCTTCGCGTTAGTGATGACGTGGGAGAACGACCGGTGGGTTGTGACTCAGGCAGGAATGGAAAAGACGAATGCTTAAGAAAGTCCTCCGCTTCTCTCTATCGACATCCCTAGCTCTTTTGTCTTTCGTATTCACTACCGAGTCGGCGACTGCCGAAGACCCCGGTCTCCCTCCGTTCTATGAAACAAATGCGCATGACGATGCCATTGCGGTTCTCCTGAGGGAAGGAATCAATCAATATGATCCGGCCACTCAGGCAAGTAACGAATCGCCAACTGATGACACAATTCGTCTTTCAAACGAGACTGACGCGGGTCCTGGGGCGCTGGCTTACGCCAATGATGATCTGTGTGACGGCACGACGTCGCACACCGAGGTACTGCCTGACGGGACCGAGTCTAAGCCATTCGTGTGCGCACACTTCTCCCGCGCAGGCACCACTGCCCCCACCGGGTACGTGCCCACCACGCGCGACATCTTGTACTACGCCGCCACAACCATCCACGCCGACGGCGCTGGCCTGCACAAGCGCCCCACCGACGTGTCCTACACCAACAAGTACGTCCCCACGCTCGTGGCAGCAACCCACCCCACACAAACCCACACCATCAACCTGCTGGGCCACGACATCACCATCACCCTGACAGCCACGAACTACCAGTGGAGCTGGGGAGACGACACCCCAGACCTCGTCACAACCTCACCGGGCACCCCCTGGCACAAAGGCATGGACCCCAACACCAACCCCGCCCTCATCCGCCACTACTACACCCCACCGGGCGGCTGGCACTCCCGATTCGACGGACCCTACCCCAACGCCACGCGCACCATCACCCTGACCACCACCTGGGCAGGCACGGCCACAAACCCCTTCACCGGAGACACCCAAACCATCAACGGACTGGTCACCACCACCGAAACAACAGGCCCATTCCCCCTCTCCCACCTCCTCATCAGCAACACCGACACCTGGGAAGAAAAACAAGGACACTAACCCACCCAATACATCTGGGCACGATGCCCGAGAAGGCGGGATATACCTCCACCAGAGAAGGGTCTGGAGTAGCGTTCTCGCACCAAGAGGCTCCGAGAACAGGGCTATCGAAGTTCCTCCAGAAATTGCGGACGTGCCTTCATCGCATGAATGAGGAGTTCGCCGCCACTGTCAAAAATCAAGACGACCATTTCCAGAACGCGTCCAGATTGGTCAATGCCCACCACGAGCCACCGCCTGGGGTCATCCTCATCATCGAGGGGGCGAGAGTTCAGGGCATGCTCATAGGCATACAGGACGGACTCATCGGTGAGCCGGTCGCGCCCAAAATGCTTGCGTGCACTGGCGTGCAGTTTAGGCGACATGGGTCCACTCGCGTACCGCTGCACGTATCGCGTCGGAACGACTATCGATCCCCTCAGAGGCAGCACGTTCCATCAGCGCGCTGAGCGTCTGCTCATCCAATCGCACCGTGACGGCCACCCCCGGCCCCTTCCCGACCGAAGGGCGGCCCGGACGAGGGGACGCCAGCTTGGTCAGGTCATAGCCGCGCTCAGCCTCATCAGCCCACGCCTGAATCTGCTCATCGCTGACGGGGTTTCCATGAAGAAGACGCTCACTCATAAAATTATCGTATACGAAATTCTCGCCTTGCACTATCGATTGCATAATGGCGATTCAACAAGGAAACCACCTTCTCCACGCACGAGGGGCCGCGCACAAGAAAACGTGCACGGCCCCTCTATGACGCTCAACCGGGAAGGATCCCCGGCCTCGTCGCGGCTACGGCAGCAGGCGGCCCTGGTCGTCGAACACGTAGCGAGTGCCGTCGATCCAGCGCTCACCCGTCACCATCTCCCCGGAAGTCGACAGGTAGAACCAGGAGTCCCCGTCCTTGAGCCACCCGGTGTTCATCGCGCCGGAGGGGGCGAAGTGGTACCAGGACGAGCCCAGGCGCACCCAGCCGGTAGCCATCGAACCCGAGTCGGACAGGTAGTACCAGGTGGAACCCTCACGCAACCAGCCGGTGCGCATGGCACCGGAGGACCCCAGGTAGTACCAGGCGTCGCGCACCTTCGTCCAGCCGATGGCCATCTCGCCGCTAATGGGATCCAGGTAGTACCAGGAGCCGCGCACGCTGCCCCAGCCCGAAGCCTGCCCGCCGGAGGGGCCGTAGTAGTACCAGCGGCCGCCCTCACTGACCCAGCCGGTCACCATGTAGCCGCGCGCGTCGAAGCGGTAGATCGCCCCATCGATGCGCAGCTGCGTCGAGGTCGGGTAGGTGCCGTTCTCGTAGCGCCACCACCAGCCGAACGCGCCGGACACCCAACGGCCCGAGCGAGCATCCTCTGGGCCGACCTGGTCGGAGCTCACCGTAAAGGGAACCTGGAGCGTCGCATCATCGTCCGCGCGGGCATCGTTGTTACGTCCCATGGCTTCAACAGTGAGCGTCGCGGCGCCCGCATAGCGCCCCTCGCCCTTGAGGTGGGACACGTCCACACCGTCGGCCTGCAGCGTCACCGAGTTGCCCTCGAAGGAACCGTTACCGGTGCCGGTCGCGACCTCGCGTTCCCCGACGAGGAGGCGCGCGGAGGTCACAGGTCCGGTCACGGTCACGCGGATAAAGACGCGCCCGGCCAGGGTCTCCACGGCCAAGGGCCGCCACGTGGTGCCATCGGTCGAGTACTCCACGGCGCCGATCTCAGGCTTCGCCTGGTCCTTGAGGACCGCGTCCAGGGCGTTAGGCAGGCCCGCACCCCGGTACTCGCGGCCCTCCACGGGCTTCAGACGCCCCCAGTTCGACGGGTCGCTCGCCTGCTGCTTCGCCAGGGCGATGATCTGCTCGGCGCTCATCTCAGGGTGGACCTGGCGAAGCGTCGCGATGACGGCAGCCGCCAGGGGCGAGGCCTGCGAGGTGCCGTACAGGTTGCCGTAAGCCTTGCCATACCAGCTCGTCAGGGGCGCGTAGATCTTCGCGCCGGGAGCCGCAAAGTCAATGCTGGTGGCACCCCAATTCGACCAGGACGTCGGCTCGAGCATGCCGGTGGCCGGGTCCTCCCCCTCGGGCAGTTGCAGCGCGGACACCGCCAGGGTCGAGCGCAGCATCGAGGGCATGTACACCCCGCCCGTCACGTCGCGCTGGTACGCCCCCCACGTGTCTCCGGGCGAGGAGTCATCGGTGGCGGGCGGGTTGTCCAGGTCGGTCGTCCAGTTTCCGGCCGCAACCACATTAATGACGTCCTTGGAGGCGGCGTAGTCGGCGGCGCGCTGCACGGCCTCCAGGCCAGCGGCCTGCTCCGGGTCGTTCGGCATCCAGTACTTCCACGGGTTGACGAAGTAGGAGCCGTTGGTCACCGAGATCCCATGATCGGCCGCCCACACGAAGCCACAGGCGATGTACTCGGGGTAGAAGTATCCCCCGTTGCGCGAGGCCACGTTGATGGCGGCGATGCGCAGCGTCGGGTTCACGCCGTCCACGCCCACGCCGTCGTGCTTGGCGGCGATCGACCCGGCGACGTGCGTGCCGTGGGTCGCGTCGTCCCAGCGCCACGCCTCGGGGTCCCGGTTCGGGATGCCGTTGACCGAGCAGGACACCGACTTGGAGTGATCGACCTGTCCGGCCAGGTCCGGCACCGTGTCGTCGATGGACTGGTCCATGACGCCGACCGTGACGGGTGCTCGCATGACGTCAACGTCCTGCGCCTCAAGGGCGTGCAGGGCCTGCAGGTGCCACCCGTTGTTCGTCTGGGGGTCCGGCGTCAGATCCGCATCCTGCTCTCCCTGCGCGCCGTCGGATCTCGGCGCGGCGGCGATCGCGGCGTCAGCAGCGAGGCGGGTCTTGTAGTCGACCGGAACCATGACCTCGTTACCGCCGACGGGCGCCTGCCGGGTCGGGCCGATGGAGTCGTAGCCGATGCCCTCCTTCACGAGGGCAGCGCCCAGGTCGGGTGAGAAGGTGGGCGAGGCGGCCTGCACGAAGAACGTCCCGAAGGCCGGGTACTGGGCCAGGACCAGGCCGTGCAGGTTCGAGGCCTGGGCGAGGGCGCGCTGGAAGGTGGCGTGATCCGTTCCCTTGGGGAGGTTCACCGCGTAGTTGGCGGGGAGCTGGTCGTTGCTGCGCGCGGGTGCGGTGATGCCGGCCTTGGCCGGGCCGGAAGGCGCGGGCGTCGCATCGGCGTCGGGTGCGGGTGCCGGGGGCACCGCCGCATTCGGGTCACGCGAGACGGTGAAGACGGCCTCGCGGCCCGTGTCATCATCGGCCTGTCGGTCGAGGTTGATGCCGGTGGCGCTGACCTGGACGCGCGCGGTCACAGAGTCTGTGCCCTCGGGCAGGAGGCTACTCAGATCCAGGTTCTCAATCGACACGCCCAGGGAGTCGTCTCCGTACTTACCCGACCCGTCGCGGTCGACGGAGGCCAGGCCGGCGACGTCCATGTGCAGGTGGCTGATCGGGGCGATGGCCTCGGCGTAGAAGGTGACGGGACCGGCCGGCAGGTTCGCGCCGTCCACGTCCTTCCATTCGCCCTTACCGACCCGGTACTGCAAGGTCTGAACGGTGGGCTGCATCTGGTCACGGCGCATGGTGGTCAGCGCGTTGATGAAACCGTAGCCACGGTATTCCTTGCCGTCATCGGGCGCTTCCAGGCGCGTGTATTCCATCGCGGCCTGCTTGCGCATGAGGTCCGTGATCTGCTTGCCCCGGAAGCCCGGGTGCGTCGCCTTGATGAGGGCGGCGATGCCCGTGATGTGGGGCGTCGCCATTGAGGTGCCGCTGGTCTTGGCGTACCCGGAGGCATACAGTGACGTGGGAACTGTCGAGTAGATGTCCTGGCCCGGCGCGGTGAAGTCGATGCTGGTTCCGTAGTTGGAGAAGTCAGCCCGCTTGAGGTTCGCCCATTCGGGCTTCGTCTCCGGGTTGGTGCGCGTGGCGGCGCTGACCTGGCTGACGCCGTCAACCATCGCCGGGACCTTCACGCCGCCGGAGGCGGGACGGTCCTTGATCGGCGTATCGAGGTCGGTCGGCGACCCGCTGTCGGTCGTGACGTTGTCGTTGTCCATGCCGTCGTTGCCCGCCGAGGCGATGACGGCGAGCCCACGACCCTGCGCGTAGGCGATCGCCCGCGTCGCGGCCTCCAATCCGGCGGCCTGCTCGGGGTCGCTCGAGCTCCAGTAGACCCACGGGTCCATCGAGTAGGAGTTGTTGACGATGTCAACGCCGTGACTGGCCGCCCACATGAAGCCGCAGGTCACGTACTCGGGGTACATGAGCTGGTCCTCGTTCGAGGCCTTGATGGACACGAGGGTCGTGTCCGGCGCGATACCGTCGATGCCGATGCCGTTGTGGTTGGCGGCGATGATGCCGGCGACATGGGTGCCGTGGAAGTAGTCGTCACGCCATGCCCCGTAAGCCTGGGAGGCGATGCCATTGTGCCCGCAGGATACGGACCGGGAGGTGTCCACGCGCCCCACGAGATCGGGGTGGGTGTCGTCGATACCGGTATCAATGACGCCGACCGTCACGGGGGCGTGCGCGACCGGCACGGCGGCTGCGTCGGCGGCGCTCATCGCCTGGGCACCCCAGTTGACGACCTCTTCGGGCTTATCGGCCTCGTTCACGCTGACGCCGCGCAGGGAAGACGGGCCACCCGACTGCGCTCCGGACTGAGCGGGGCTCGCATCGCC
>ERZ773062.665-NODE-665-length-16872-cov-13.693822_pt1 | contig 16872 bp, 11 predicted proteins | sample MGYA00580626_ERZ773062 | MGnify/ENA primary metagenome ERZ773062 (study PRJEB29015, sample SAMEA2738003) | human oral metagenome | biome: human oral; feature: human-associated habitat; material: dental | place: China | collected 2058 ...
CATCATAGCCCTGCTTCTTTAGCGTTTTAGCGATGTAGTTTTGCGTCAAGGTTGATTCGGTAAAGATAATTGCTTTGCGAGCAGCTTTTGATTCCAGTGCACTAAAGCCAGTACTGATCGCTTCGACCAATTTTTCAGCCTTGACGTTTTCTTTGATAGAATCAGCAAAATCCGCGTATGATTTTAGTTCGTCAATTTCAGCTTGAAACTCGGCGCGCTCTTTGGCTGATTTGATTATATAGTCATCGTAAGCGCCAGTCTCCTCAAATGCCTCAATCTCTTCATCGTTCAAGTCACCCAATTCATCAATCAAGCCGCCACGGTTATCGCGAACCTTACCCGCAGCGTACTCCTCCTCCATACGCCGTACAATATTCCGGAGCGTACTAGCAACTGCGAACGTAGATGAACCGAGGCGTTTGCGAAGAATCAAAGCCGACAAATGACGCTGAGACGACGCGAAAGCATACAGCTTGTCACGATGTAGGTAATCATCCACTAGCTCATATAACTTCCGTTCATCGCCTGACGGTTCAAAACAAACAGTCTTAGCAATGCGATCGGTGTATTTAATATATTTCTTGACCTCTGAGCGTAAGGTACGCTTGGCGATTTTACTCATGCGTGAACGAAGCTCGTCAAGCGCAAACGGATGATTTGACTTTATATAGCGCTGACGAAAAACATCAAGCTTATAAAAATACTTAGGATCGACGACCGAGACTAAACCGTATAATTCTTCGAGTCTATTCTGCAGAGGTGTGGCTGTGAGGAGCAGCGATTTTTCAGAACCCTTGGCAATATCAGAGACCGCACTGGCAATGCCCTTCTGGTTGTTATAAAAATTCCTTAGCTTGTGCGCTTCATCAAGAACTAGCAAATTCCAGCCATTTGAAAGTTTTAGTGAATGGCGATTCGCAAATTCGTAAGAGCAAATATAAATACCGTCTTTCTCGATGGTTCTTTTTGCCTTCATCCACTTGACATCAACAACGGTTGCCGGTAAATTAAACTTTTCCTGCAGTTCTTGCGCCCACTGCTGACGCAAACTTGATGGCGTAATAATCAGAATCTTTCGTTTGCGCTCGGAGTAGTATTGCATAATAACGATGCCTGCCTCAATGGTTTTACCGAGACCGACTTCATCCGCCAGAATAATACCGCGAGCCGTTGGCGAGTTTAATGCAAACAATGCCGCGTCAATTTGGTGCGGCGTCGGAATAATCTGAGCATCAAACATTAGACCCGACAACTTCGCAACGTCATCGTTAGCATAGACGCGTTCAAGCTCATGGGCAATATACTTTGCCTGATAATCAGAGGTAATCATCAAGGTTATTATAACATTTTCTAGTTGATAATCCGGAAAGATTGTTTGGTAATTAACAGGTGATAGACCAGTTGTACGCCAAGTAGTTCACCCGCATGCTTAAGGCGTTCAGTCGTTGCTATATCGACTTGGCTTGGTCTTAAGCTCCCGCTCGGATGATTATGCGCCACGATGATTGAGGCGGCGCGGTCGGCGATGGCATCGGCGAAAACCTCACGCGGGTGGACTAGACTAGCGGTCAGCGTGCCGATAGTCACTACCCGCTTGGCGATCAAACGATTCGCACCATCCAGCGTCAGGCAGACAAAATATTCCTGCTTTTTGTCGCGAATGTCAGACAGCAACTCAACCGCTTTTTCTGGGCTGTCAATAATTGGCTGGTCGCTATCCAGCAAGTACCGCCGCGCCAGTTCCAAACTCGCCACAATCACCGGAATTTTCGCTTCGCCCAAACCAACCACGCTGCGTAGATCATCATACGAAATATCGCCGCCCTTTTGGCGCAAAATTTTCAGCACCTCGCGCGCAATTTTACCGACATCCGCCTGTTTATTGCCACTGCCAATAATCGCCATCAACAGCTCTAAGTCGCTCAGCCGCGCCGTCCCGTAACGCGCCAATTTCTCGCGGGGACGGTCGTTGGGATGACGATCAGACAGCTTCATATATAAAATTATACTATGCTAATGAAATTATTACTTCTCTACACATACTTAACTTCTAACGATATACCAAACCATCCAATAAAATGACCAGCTACCAAACGTTACCTTTTGGTAACGGCAGGCTATCGTAAATAAACCTACTCTAATTTTATAAGGACATGGTCGAGAGATTGGCCCTTCAGGGTTAGGCGCAGGTATATCGTTATCAACTTGTACGGTTGCAGGCTTGCCGGCGTAACCGTCAGCTTTGATGCCTGTCACCGTGACTTTTCTGCTCTTCGATACGTCGACATCGGTAATATCAAGTTGTCGCTGTTCACCAACAGCCCAACCAAGATTATTGTCATCCAGACGAATCAGCCAGCGCGAGGACAATTCGTCAACTGGCTGCCAATTTAGCCTAATCGTCGCCTTATTGCCATTTCGCTCAATAATTTTTGCCGAAACCTGAGGCGCTCCAGGTCCAACAGGCAAATTAGGTTTTATACCGACTTTCACAGGCGCCGATATATTTGACACTGTGTCGTTATTAGCACTCATCCGCACCTGCATGATGCCATCAAACTTTTCATTATAGACATGGCTGGCAACCGGACTTGTTGTCGTTTGATCGATCTTACCATCACCATCAAAATCCCACTCGTACTTTGTGATACTACCATCAACTACGTACGAATCACCAGCATCAAAGGTAATCTTCTGTCCAACCTCCGCATAATATTCGCCAATTTTCAGTTTGGCGTTCGGACGATTCTTAATTTTAGTTAAGGCTTTACTTAGCGCAGCAATGGTGTCATTTTCACCACCGCTAACAATTACTTGGCCAGTGGTCTGGCTGGCCATATCCTCATACGAACCTTCCAGGTGTTTTTCTACAACTGGATAAATATTGACTGGATCTATCTCCAACGAACGCTTAGCCACAGCCGCCAGCGTCGAACCATCAACCTTATCTGGCTCATGATAGCCGGCATCAGTCAATAGAATGATTGCTTTTGTTGCTCCCTTCTGCCACTTCATCTCGTTCATGGCCACCATACTAGCATGCAACGCCGCCTCTGGATCATCGTCACCACCTTCAATAGAGATATCTTCAAGCTTACCAAGCATGTCGGTAGTATCTGACTGCAAATCTGATAATTTCTTAGCAGTATACTCATCACCAGCATCACGATACACCACCAGCCCAACTCGTCCGTTCATTTCTTTAATCTTTGAGCTATAATTCCTGATGAACGTTTTCATCTGGTCAATATATAGCGACATTGACCTAGTGGTGTCCAAGACAAATACCACGTCAGTCCCAGTCGTTCCCATATTGTTATTTAGCGGTTTATCGTTAATTCCTGGGTCATTTTGAGAAGCAAGTTTGGCGGCATTTTTTAACCTATTAGCCGCTTCGCGAGCACCATCGTCAATCGGTCCGTTGTTGTTAGCATATTTACCATGACCCTCGACGTCCCACACAAATTTTGAACTACCGCAAACGTAATCGTTAGCTAGACACCATAACCCAGTTTTTGAGTTATCTTCGCTCGGCAAAAACGGTTTTCGGGCACCAAGTGCGCCGTTGTCAACGTGGCAATTAGCAATTTCGCGCCGATAAGCTGATAATTTCTCGTTACGACAAGCTGGCGGAAATATCCCTTCGCCCTCTGGCAAATATAATTTAGGATCGCCAAACAACATGTTAAAGACTATTTTATTCTTGACGCCAGACGAGATACTTGGCAATGCTTGGCCAACTACCTGCGCACCCTGTGAAACACCACCTAGAATGAAAAATTCGTTAGGACATTTTCGATGGCGAATATCTAGATAAGTACGTAATTCTGCGACACCTTCTTTCACGCTTTTGCCGTAAGTGTTTCCCATACCACCACTAATCTTGGCGCCAATAGCATTGCCATTCCAAACATTACTGACGTCAACCGCTGGATATTGATTGCCGCCATAACTTTCACTACCAAGTTCGTAGAAGTTTAACTTAGATTCGTCGCCAATTCTAGATAGCAGCTGACTCCTAAAACGCGAGGTTTCATTTCTGTCTTGACCAACCTTTTGACCAGACCCTCTAGCAAATACACCCGTAACTAGCGTGCATTTATTGTCAACATTCGCTGCTAAAGCATCAAAATTAGATACAAACACATTAAGAATCATAGACGCTATGAGTACGTAAATTATTGCAATTTGCTTATTCATAAAACTTCCGCTCCCACAATTTGAAGTAATCTTAAGTATTAAAGTATATAGTTAGTTGACATTATCAACAAAACCCCCTTTCCTTACGTTTAACCCTACGTTTGTCACGTTGTCACGACGCGAAACATGTATTCTATACTGGTATCCATTTCTTTTTCCGCTAAATTCACAGACATTAAGATTGTTGTTTTTGCACCTATCGTCTACGCCTAACAGCTCATCGTAACCAGCAAATTTTTTAATATCGTCATAATCTACAGATTTTTTATACTTCCACGACTTATAAACTTCTGGACAATTTCCCATCAAACATATTATTTTTGGCGTCACAACCTCACGCTCCGCCTCTTGCCAACCATCTAACGGTTTAAAACTATCCGCCACCGCCTCAATGTCCTTCGTATCACCTTGCCAAGACAACGCATAAACCAACACTCCTGCTAAAGTCAGCAGGATAATAGCTGCAGATAATATCACTTTTTTGAGGTTAACCTTTTTATTACTACTCATACTATACCTCCTCGCAATTAAAAAGCGCCCAAGGGGCGCTAAAAATTCAAAATAGTTGGCGTATTCACTGGTGGCGTACCATCACAGGACATACATTTATTATAACTTAAGGTTTTTACAATGTCTAATTAGAAATACCAAGCGTACCTTCCCGCCTACTGCAAGCCACATAAACTGCTACTGCACCAACCAATTTTGTCAGCCACGAAGTAACACTGGTACTGCTACCCTTTGAGATTTTATTATTTTCTGGATTTAGCCGGCTGTCATCGGCCCATAACGCCGCTAAGGGATGAGCAAAAGCAACCTCGTGTAGTTTTTCCGCCTGGCTGCCGCTATTATCATTTAGCTGGCAATTCAAGTCATTATCATTATTCATTTCTATTTGATCCGTATAGTCCGCAGTTGGTTGACTGTGCAGACTGTCTACCTCGCTGTTAGCATGCTCATTCCTCAAATCAACGTATATTGTGTCGTTTTCGTTTGGTTGTGTCATTCTTGTTTGCTGAGCTTTTTGACGAACTGGTTTGTCGTCTTCAAAGTCCGCTTGATCAATCAATCGATTTGACGCCTCATCCGGCTTAGGCCATAGTTCAGAGATTTGTCTCTCGTCATGCTCTTGCAAGCCGCTTGACGTCTCATCCGGTTTAGGTAATAGTTCATAATTTAAAGACCTGCTCTGTGGCAACACTGAATTTACCATCTCATCCAATTTTGGCCATCGCTCAGAGGACCGATCAGAACGCAATTGAATATTTATCTCAGTAGTATTTTTCGGCTCTGGATCTTGCTTAACATTAACTTTTGGCGTTAGTTCGTTCTGTGGTAAAGTCGGCAAGTCGTTATCGCTATCTATTAATACTGCCTCACACTGCATAGACTCGTCTCTATGGTTATTAGCAAAACTTTCTTCCCGGTCAACTACAAAGATTTCATTTTCGCTAGCCCAACTAGCAGTTTCTGCAGGCAATTTTACAGCAGGAGTATTTGCGACCGTTTCTACCTGCTCTATCTGATTAAACACACTAGCACTATCACTGTAATGTATATTATGATTTTTAACAACTGCTTTTTTTGACGGCGCACTTTCCTTCTCGGCAGACTCTACGGCTGAATCCTCTCCATCTGATGTATTTTGTACAGCGTTTACCGGTCGAGTTTCTGGCAGAGTTTTTCTGAAATAATCAACAGATTCAACCGCGGAAGGAGAGCTAATATTATCCTTTTTATCGTCAGCTAGCGGGTTTTGCTTATCTATCGACGGAGTTTGAAACTCTAAAGACATCTCAGCTGAGACTTCAAAATCTGTTGATGAATCACTTTTAGGCTTAGTTATAATATTTTTGGGAGTAGTTTTTTTAAGTAGATTATTCTTTGTTCTAATAGGTTTTGGTTTTAGAGCTGGTGGCTCTTGCCTATTGCCTACTCTGTCGACCGCAGTAGAAGTCCCGCTGTCGGCTAAAGTATCATTAGCATCAATTAGCGTGCTTGATACTTTTTCTATCACTGGATCTTTCTGAGAGCGAGCTGTCGCAACAGTACTGCCAGTATCTTCTGGCTTAGGTATTTCAATCGCCTGATGAGTGTTGGCTGACGAGATTTGTTCAGTTGTATTAACAGCTGACGGCACCTCCTGGTCGGCATGTTTGTTTGAACGTTGAGCTGTTTGGGTAGCACGACGTATTGTTGCTGTTCGCTGATTAATAAGCTTATCCGAGTCATCCGCTGCACGGTCTGCTGCTAGCGGTAATTCATCTTGTTTGATGTGCTCATTGGTATTATCGCTGTCGATTTGCGCAAGAGGCTCTTTCGATACTTTAACAGCCGAAATGGAATTAGCCTCAAGATTAGCACCGCCATCATCGCTGCTCGTTGTTTTTTTCACTACGTTAGCTGTAGGAGCTGCAGGCGATTGTTCTTCGTCTTTGCTATGCTTTTCATCGGCTTTGTAGTTCAAAGGTTCTGGTTCTTTTAACTCTGCAGTCTGAGACAGCGCTGCAGCCGGTTCTTTTTGCTTGTTAGACGACCGAGGAGATGTTTGAGTGTCTGTTAGCGGCTGTTTTTCTTCGGGCTCGGGTTTAGTCTTAGGTTCAGGTTCTGGCTTAGGTTCAAATACGCTTGAGCTATCGTTTATCGACTGTTCCTCCTCGGCAGCTAGCAGCTGCTCTCTACTGGCATCATCATCTGGCGTAGACTGCGCCCAGACAATCCTGCCTGGCTCTTCATCTTCGTCTTCTTGGAGTAATTGCTCTAGTGTACTGAGCTGCTCAGGTTGATCTTCGTTGTTTGATGCCATCATCTCTGCTTGACGTCTTTGGCAATCTTGCGCGAAAATGCAGCCAACACAGGCAATCGTTCCGAAATTTTGACACATTGCTGGATTGACTGAATTCGATGTTTCTTTTGAATTATCACTATTGTTTATCGTGGTATCAAGCGTTTCTTCGCCATTTGCCACCGCCACCAAATCAAAATCGTCCGCGCCAGCGGTAGTTGCCTCACTATCAATCCCCGTTGAAAAATCCTCATTTGCTGAACCGCCTATCGACGATGAAAATACATTAAACCCTCCGCCAGCCTCGCCTATTGTCGGCGCTCTGTCCACAACTGGTGCCGCCACCCTGCTCATTGCTCAAAAAATGTCTCCGTTGAAATATGTGATTCATCGACACCAGCGGCGGTGAGTTTTTGCCAAACATCGCGCACAAACGGCAAACTGCCACAGACCAGAAAGTGCGCTTTACTCGGCACTTCACTAACAATCTTCGCCACCTCAAACCGCCCGTTATGCCAGCCGTCTCGTTCCTCAACCCGCTGACGAGTACTAAACTTGTTGACCTTGATGGATGAGGCTGACAGCTCCTCCGAGAACACCATATATTCCGGCGATTTTTGACTCAAATAGAGAAAGGTCGGTTGCTTGGCGTCCGCCAAAATACTCCAAATCGGACTGAGTCCGCACCCCGCCGCAATGCCGACCAGTGGCCGCTCGGTTTGCGGATTGAAATCACCATACGCCCGGCTAATGTGCAGCTTATCGCCAACTTGACACGAACACAAATAGCTCGAGAATTCACCGCCCACATCCTTGACGGTAATTGACATCAGCTCTTCACTCGGGCGCGAGGAAATACTATAGGCCTTGCCTTCGCGCACCTGGCTGCCCTCAATAAACACCGTGATATATTGCCCCGCCATAAAATCAAACGGTCGCACGAAATACAGTGTCGTCACCTCAGGATTTTCCTGGCGCACCCGCACAATTTCAACATTTAGTGAATCACGCATTCCTCGACATACCTTTCCATTATTTTTTGGGCAGTTCTAAACTCTTCATCAGTAAAGGTGTGGTAATTGGCAAATTTCGGGCTAATGGTGGTACCGGTGCGAAAATGCTGCAAGGCAAATCGCTTGGCGCCTTTAACCAACTCGCCAATCTTTTCAAAATCCGCTACCTCCAGCTGCTCGCGAACGATAGTCGTCCGAAATTCATGACCAATCCCTGAATCAATCATCAGCCGTACATTGTCTTTGATTGCTACCAGATCAATCGGCCGCGCCGCAATCTCCACGTATTTTTCCAGCGGCCCCTTGACGTCCATGGCGATAAAATCAATCGTCCCCTCCTCGACCATACCGCGCACCATGTCAGGATGCGTGCCGTTAGTATCCAGTTTGACATCAAAACCCAGCTTTTTAATCATCCGGCACAGCACTGGCAAATCTTCGTTGACCGTCGGCTCACCACCAGAAATCACCACGCCATCTAGCCGGCCAATGCGCGATTTCAAGAATATCATCGCCTCCTCAACCGGGATGCTCGGTGCTAACCGCTCGGGTAGTACCAGCTCCGGATTATGGCAATAGCCGCAGCGCATATTACAGCCAGAGAGAAACAGCGCTGCCGCCACGTGCCCTGGATAGTCCACCAGCGATAGCTTCTGAATCCCGCCAATTGACACCTTAAGCTGGGACAGCGACGGCGTTGGCTCGCTGATGTTCGGCGGCATCGTCATAATGCTCCCTCATGTCAAATTCAGCTTGTTTGCCATTGTTCCACTGAGCAACCGGACGCAAGAAACCGACTACCCGCGAGTAAACCTCAGTCGCTTCGCCGCAATTCGGACACTCTGGATGCTCTCCGACGATATAGCCGTGATTGGTGCAAATCGAGAAGCTTGGCGTGAAGGTAAAGTACGGCAATTTGTAGTTTTCGCAAATTGTCTTGACCAATTTCTTGAGCGTTTGTGGATCATCCATACGCTCGCCCAGGAAGAAGTGAATCACCGTGCCGCCCGTGTATTTGGTCTGCAAATTATCCTGCAAATCCATCAGCTCAAACAAATCATCGGTGTAATTGACCGGCAAGTGGCTGGAGTTGGTGTAGAACGGATGCTTGACTGCCGCACCCAAACCATTGGCAAAGTGTGCTCGATCCGGGAAGCTGGCTTTGTCAATTTGAGCCAAACGGTAGGTTGTACCCTCAGCCGGCGTTGCTTCCAAATTGTAATTATTGCCCGTTTCTTTCTGGTACTCCACCAAGCGGTCGCGCATAAAGTCAAGCGTCTTCTCGGCGAACGCCTTGCCCTTTTCGGTACCGATATCAACGCCCAGCAAGTTCAACGCCGCTTCATTGGTGCCAATCAAACCGATGGTCGAGAAGTGATTCTTCCAGTACTCGTTGAAACGCTTTTTAATATCGCGCAGATAAAACTTGGTGTACGGGTACAGGCTGATATCTGAATCGGTCAGCTGTTCCAGCACCTTGCGCTTAGTCTCCAGACTGTCGCGCGCCATATCCATCAGCTCGCCCAAGCCCTTGAAAAACTCTTTCTCGTTCTTTGATTTCAGCGCCAGCCGCGGCAAGTTAATCGTCACCACACCAATTGAACCGGTCATCGGATTCGAGCCAAACAACCCGCCGCCGCGATACTCCAGCTGGCGATTATCAATCCGCAGGCGGCAGCACATCGAGCGCGCATCCTCTGGGTCCATGTCAGAATTGATGAAGTTCGAGAAGTACGGAATGCCGTATTTAGCGCTGGCTTCCCAAAGGTTTTCAATGACCGGATTATCCCAGTTGAAATCCTTGGTAATATTGACCGTCGGAATCGGGAAGGTGAAGACTCGGCCATTGGCGTCGCCCTCAGACAACACCTCCAGAAGCGCCTTATTAAGCATATTCATCTCTTCTTGATAATCGCCGTAGTTAGTATCCTGCATCTCGCCGCCGATGATCACCGGGTTGCCAGCCATGTGCTTCGGACATTCCAGATCAAGCGTGATGTTGGTAAACGGCGTCTGGAAACCAACCCGCGTTGGCACATTGACGTTAAAGACGAATTCTTGCAGCGCTTGCTTGACCTCGTCATAGCTCAGCTTATCAGCGCGAATGAACGGCGCCAGTAAGGTGTCAAAGTCAGAGAACGCCTGAGCGCCAGCCGCCTCGCCCTGCAGAGTGTAGAAGAAATTGACCACCTGCCCGAGAGCCGAACGGAAATGCTTAGCCGGCTTGGAGGCAACCTTGTTTTTAACACCAGTGAAACCTTGACGCAGTAAATCCATCAGATCCCAGCCAACACAGTAAACACTCAGCAAATTAAGGTCGTGAATATGCAAATCACCCTCTTTATGCGCCCGACCGATTTTCGGCGAATAGATCTTATCCAGCCAGTAGGTCTTAGTAATTTCCGCCGAAACGTAATTATTCAAACCCTGCAAACTATAGCCCATGTTGGAATTTTCTTTGACTTTCCAGTCCAAGTTATTAACGTATTTATCGATCAAATCGACGTGCGCATTGGACGTAATTTCACGCAATTTTTTGTGCTGGTCACGGTAGATGATGTAAGCCTTGGCAGTTTTCTTGAATCTGGAACCAATTAAAATATCCTCGACGACGTCCTGGATTTCCTCAACACCCGGCACTAGACGCGTCTGGCGAGCTTCTAGCTGTTTAAGTACTTTATCGGTAAGCTTAGCAGCGGCTTTTTCGTCGAATTCGCCAGTTTCAGCGCCAGCTCGAGCAATCGCTTTAGTAATCTTGGAAGCGTCAAACTTCACTTTACGGCCGTCGCGCTTTTTGATTGTTTGATACATATTACCCTCCTGAATGCATCATTAAAACGCTCCGGATCTACCCCTGCGGAGCGACACTTAATCGTGTATTTGTTTTACGAAAACACCATATGTAGTGCTTACATACAAATGTACACCCGATATATAGTGCTAGTCAAGGTTTTTACATTGTATTATTTACATTTGCACAGTCAACTAGTTTAATCATATTCGCTTGGTAAATATCATCGCTCGGCGATCACGGGTTTGCGAGTTTTTTATCCACTCCCCAGCGCAGGTCATCAGATTCAAGCCTTCAGGCACGCCATCAGCTGGACGCATAAAACTATTCATATCAACATCAGATAGCTTAATTATTTGTTTTTTAACCACCTGGTAGCGCAACATTTGGCCGTTGCCGCGTTCAACACTGACCGTATCGCCGACATTTAGCGACTCTAGCTTATTAAAAACTCCACCCAAAGTCATACCAGATGCGTGGCCAATAATAATAGATGCTCCCGGCTGCCCCGGCTTGACGCTGCCAGTATACCATCCTGTATCAAAGATATTGACAGGTGATTGCATTGAGCCGTCAGCATTAACGCTCATCGGCAATACTCGAGCTTTAACCCCTAACTTCTCAATAGTAATCACTCTCGGTAAATCTGCAGCTACCTTGTATTTAGCGATGGCGTCGCCAGAAACTTTTGTTTCGTCTTTACCTTCATTGCTCCGTCGATCATTCGGGTTATCGCTGCGTGCAGCCACCGTCGCTGTATTTACAGTATCTTTTATCCGATTGTTTAACAGCCAAGAGTCAACCAATGAATATACCGAAACCAGCAAGAGAATCGACGCCGCAACACCAGATAATTTCTTGCGAAAATTACCGCTCATGATTTCTTTTAAGCGCCGCTTGGTGGAGCGTTTTTCGCCGCCCATCTGGCTAGCAGCTGTTAGTTTTTCATAAATAATAAGCAAGCGAGCTGTCCGAGCCAGCTTTCTATTAATTCTCGTATAATCTCTAGGTTTTTTGTTTTGGAGAGGCTGCTCTTTTGGACTTGGCGAGGCAGGCTGCACTGCGATATCCATAATTCGCTTCATACTCGGCTGGCTAGCAGCGCCCGCTACAACATCATTCGCCAATCTGCGCCGCGGTACGACTACCCGGCCTCGTGCTTTTGGCAGTACCTCCAGACTACGAGCAACTCGTTCTCTTTGCGTCATTGCTTGCTTCATTATAGCTAACAGGCACGCCTCGCGTCAAACCGCTTACGGCGTGCCTGCCTCCAATCTTAATCGTTATAAGTCTTGGTTATTTCTTGCCAAAACTCTTTCGTTTTGCCATGAATAGCAGGATTGCTGCCGAAGCCACACCAACGATAGTTCCAGCCAAATTAACTGCTACATTTTCGCCGCCCGTATTTGGAGCTTTCGGACCTGTCGAATCATTCTGCGCCGTTAACACAACGTCATTGCCATCGCCGCCGACATAGCTAATCTTGAAGGTTGCGCCATCCACAGCGAACTCTGCACCTTCAGGCAAACCATTGAATGTCCCTTGAACCGGAGCGCTACCGTTATTGTTGATAATCGTAAAGGTATCACCCTTCTTGATGGTACCGCCAGGCAGATATACCAGCTCTAATTTTGAAGAATTACCACCGTTGCTAAGCTGGACGCTCTGCGCAACAATCTGATCATAATGATCTTTGTCTAGAATTTCTGCCTTGTATACGCCAGTACCCTGCATAGAAAAGCTATTCAGTACAGTAATCTTACCTGGCGAATTACCTGGAGCAACGACACCTGCCACACTAAGACTCTTTACCGTAGCATTGCCGCCGAATACACCGCCCTCATCGACATAAACGTCAGAACGACTGCCGTTTAGCAAGACTGTCTCACCCTTTCTAACGCTTACCGACTCATTAGGTTTATCACCGTCCAATTTTATCAGCTTAGCTTCGTGGGCATTACCGTGCTGGCCATTCGGCGTACCGCTAGTGTTGTCCGAAGATTCGACTAGCAGAGTACCCTTGTTATCCTTGTGAGCAACCAGTTTACCAGGGCCACTGAGCTTGCCGGTAATCTTCACTGTCACATTCGAGAGTAATTTATATTCAACATTGCCATTGAGTACAATGTCGCCAGATAGAACTGTTGTCACGTTTGAAGAACCGCCACCAGAGCCAAAACAACTTATTCCATGGGAAATCATCGCGCCGTTTTCGAAAGTAATTTTGCTGGCGCTTGTTTCGTTATCAGCATATTTAACTCCTAGCTCGCCACTACTTTTAACTGTAATGTTATTAGCACCTTCTAGCGGTACGCTAGCGTTTTCGCCAACAACTTTCTCTGGAGCATTTATATAGTAACTTATATTATTACATCCGCTATTAGCGACCTCAAAACGGTTAATCGTCGGCCCGCTAGTGAACTTGCCGTCAAACCCGTTAGATTTCAAGTTTGACAAGCCAGTAACAGCACCTGTAACGTAAATGTTAGGGATCTTACCCTCTTCATCATCAGCGCTAGTGTGTCCGCCGCTAAACTCAGCATCCGATGTAAATTTCAGCGTATCAATCGTATAGCTAGCACATGTCGGAGCAGCAGTAACATTGTTCATTTTTTGAGCGTCCAAGCCAGACAAAGCAACGTTCAAATCATTCTGAATCTTCTCGCTAGCTCCGTTGGCACATGTAAATACCAGCTTAGCGCCCTCTGTTGGTACTTGGCCGTCTTTCCAGTTGCCAGCAGTTGACATTTTGTGGTCGCCAGCAGCGCCCGTCCACGTGAATGCAGTCGGCGCAGCATTGGCTGGCGAGTTAAATACCACTGCGCTAACAACGGCTGCCACTGACACAGCACTAGCCAATTTGACATAGGGAACACCCATATTGTTTTTCTCCTGTACACATTTGTGTTTTAATTTAGTTTACGCTTTCATACTAGCATTACTTAACAATTTTTTCAAGTATTATCGTATAAAATACAACGAAAATTACACGCTTACCCTAATGTTTGCTGCAATAGTAAACTATTTTTATAAAATATATTTAAAAAGGCCTTGACTTAACCTGTCGAGGCCGTTTGCCCAGTATATCAGGCAATTCATCTATCAATTTGGCTCCGGCAGCTGGGCTCGAACCAGCGACCTAATGGTTAACAGCCATCCGCTCTACCACTGAGCTATGCCGGAATACATTCTGCTATCGCCGCAGATACCAGTATTGTAACTTATTATACAAAAGGTGTAAAGTCTACTGCACTCGCAGCGCATCAAGTTGTTTTGCCAAATCAGCAATCGCTTCCCAACTGGCACCATCAGTCATAATTGACAGTACGTACGTACCGTGCGAACCATAAACAATCGCCGAGTCATGCAATAATCCATTCATAAAGCCAACCTTATCGGCAACCGTCCCCGATACACCTGCTGGAATACCTTTAAGAAACACGTTTTTCTTCATAGCTTCTAGCAAGCGCTGCTGATTGGCGCTCGAAAAGTTTTGGCCGGTTGCAATCATACCTAGCAGCAGGGCTTGATCATTTGCTGTCGTATACGGTCCGCCTCCTTTCATAAATGTCGAGTTCTTAAGGCCAATGGCATTAGCTTCGCTAGTCAAAGTACTAACTCCAATTGCGTTCAAGAAACTTTCCGCGCAAGCATTATCGCTCAAACTAATCATTTTATTAAAGCATGCTTGATCGCTATCCCAACTGCGCGCACCGCTATCAATACGCTTTAGCAAGCTATAAGCCACTAGCAATTTGTAGGTGCTAGCTGTTACAAATTGCTTATCGCCATTGTATTCAGCGCGGCGTTTTTTGCCGTCTAACTCTATCATCGACACGCCGTAAGTTCCTGGATGGTCTTTGGCAAAATTCTCCATCAAAGCCGACAAGCCAGCATCGCTAGAGCTATATGTCCGCGTATATTCTTCGCGCGGCGGCACAGCCTTGGTAACAGCATCAAGCTGCAAACTGCCGCCGTCGATTGTACTTTGTAATTTCTGCAGCATTACCGCCACATCAAGTGCTTGCCCTGAACTACCTGTCTGCTTACTAACAATAGTGAAGTCATACGTAGTAATTTTCGACACCCCAGGCGCCACAGTAACAATTTTCGCTACCTCATCATTCAGCCATTTGCCAGTATGTTCAGCATTCAGCGTAGCCACCAATTCTTTATCTTTAGCGGTAAAATCAAGCCAAGCGTAGACCGTCTGCGCATCGACCGCGATAGTTTTGTCTCTAGCTTTAATTTGAATACCTCCCGCTAGATGTTTGGTTAGCTTTCGCGCCAATTGCTTAGCTTTTTCATCGCTCACCGCTGGTTTGATATCTATTTTATTGACATTAATAGTTGTCGGCTGATGTAATTTTGGTTTGATATCGCGAACAGATTGCTTGATTTTAGCCTCATCGCATTTACCGCCAAGTCTGGACTTCTGCAGCTCGAGCTGCGCTCCTTTGGCTTTAAGCGTGGCATTGGTCGGACTAACTTGGCAGCGAGCAACTATTTTGTCGTTAACAGCTGCATCCGTTTGGTTGGCAAATTTAGGGGTTGGCGGCGAACCATAATTCAAACCATACCAAAACAATGAAGTTGGCACTAATCGCACATACCAAGGATAATCATACTGCTTGATCCGCTGCGAATTATCAACCGAGATAGCAATATCACGCAGCTTGATACTCACCGCTGGCTTGTCTGAATTATTCATCTTGATGTTAAGAGTATAGTCGCTATACGCCTGATTGGCTTTTTTAGCCGCCGCATCTTTAGTCATACCGCCAATTGCTAATCCGTCAACGTGCGCAAACGGCAAAGTCTTATCGCTTGGATAAACCAACTGTACAATTACTAGAAGAAAGGTCAAACTTGCTGCCGCACCGACTGCATATTTACGGAAATGCTTATGGCGTAACAAACGTTGTAATTTTATCTGCAATGAAGCAGCTTGGTAATTGACCTGCCGATATGCGCCATAAACTAGACGCCGCGATTTCAATCGCCAAGCGCTAGATTTAGTAGATTTAGCGGCATGGACCGCCGCTTTAGTACCAGTATAACGCCGGCGGTAAGATGGTTTACGCGCTATCCGTCTCACGCGGCCCCTCATAACCAAGAATTTGTAATGCCGATTGCAGCGTTTGAATATCCCGGCGTGCCTTATCGTCGTCTTGTTTCTGCAGGTTAGCTATTTTAGCGCGAATACAGCGTTCAGTTATCGCGTCTGTCGAATCCAAAACTTCTGGCGTGGTTTTTGGCGCCGCAGCCACATCGATCACCTCTAGCGACCGCGCTGAATTGTCACGCTTACGCAAGTGGCCGCGGGAGATCAAATTGTCAATATGCACTGCTACTGTCGAAACGCTTTTGTAATTAAGCGCCCGCATTATCTCGCGATAGCTCGGCCCGTAGCCGTTATCTTTTATAAAGTTATCAATAAATAGTAAAAGCTCGTACTGCTTCTTGGTCGGATTAATTGCCGCCGATTGAGCTTGTGCTGCCATACCTTCACTATAACGAATCAACTAGCTCCCGGTCAAACGGTCTTGCCACTATCAGCGCCGATAAGCCCCACCAAACTAGTGCTATTACATCATCAGCAAATACTGGCAAGAACAAACTAGCGATGCTCAGGCCAACTCCAGACAAAAACACGCCAAGCACCAACCAATCGTTCCGCTGCCACCATAACCGCCGCAAAACTATAATCACAATCATCAAGTAAATCACCAAACCCAGCCAACCAGCTTCGTGAACGATGAATAAATATTGGTTCTCGATAATCACCCCTGAATCACCTAATAACGATGCCGACCCGGTACTGCCAATACCAGCGCCAAACGGCTGTTGCGCTGCCTTGATAACACCATCGCGCAGCGACGAAAGGTGGTCATCATTTGAGGTTCTAGCAGCACCCGTAGTAGGATTATCGTGCAAAATCACATTATGCATAAAGCTGGTATCGCGCAGCAAATAAGCTCCGCCCGCAGCTACAGCTAAAACTCCCGCAGCAATCGATATCCAAGCTTTTTTAGGTAATTTCCGGCCATATTGATGAGCAAAAAGCCCGCCTAACGCTGCTA
>ERZ773062.668-NODE-668-length-16851-cov-32.715647_pt1 | contig 16851 bp, 27 predicted proteins | sample MGYA00580626_ERZ773062 | MGnify/ENA primary metagenome ERZ773062 (study PRJEB29015, sample SAMEA2738003) | human oral metagenome | biome: human oral; feature: human-associated habitat; material: dental | place: China | collected 2058 ...
CGGCAGTTCCATCATCTACACCCCCGTCTACCTGCAGTACGTCTTTGAGGACCCGTTGGGTAAGGCGCTGATTGCCTCGGGCGGTGCCACCTCACGATTGAGGACGGTCCCGCCATGGTTGCCCACGATCTGACCCGCCCGGGTCTCATGATTATCGGCGATTCCGCGGGCTTCACCCTCAACACGGGCCTGACCATCCGTGGCATGGACCTGGCGGCTGGCTCCGCGCTGGCGGCTGCCGAAGCCATCGAGAAGGCCTTCCAGACCATGGACTTCGGACAGCAGTCGATGGACCAGTACCGCGCCCTGCTCGACAGCAGCTTTGTCGGCAAGGACATGGCGACCTACGCGAAGGCCCCGGCCTTCCTGGAGCGCCCGCGCATGTACAAGGACTACGGCAAGCTCGCCGCCGGAGTGTTCTATGGCATCTTCAACCATGACCTGACGCCGAGGCGCCACATCCGCAAGGTCGGACTCGACGCCCTCAAGGCATCGGGCCTGAAGCTGACGCAGATCATGGGCGATATCCTCGCGGGCATCCGCGCCCTATGACGAGATTTCTGAAAGGAGGACGAGCAATGGCTCAATTCGTCATCGAGAGTGCCCCCGCCCGCCTGGCTGGGAACACCTACTACCTGGATGAGGAAGAATCCCACATCGAGGTCAATCAGGAACTCGCTCGCGCCACTGGCGCTGGCGCTCTGCTTGAGCGCGTCTGCCCGGCAAAGGTGTACTCGGTCGAGGCCGACGGCACCGTCGGCGTTGAGTACGCGGCGTGCCTCGAGTGCGGCACCTGCCTGGCCGTGGCACCGAAGGGTGTGCTCAAGTGGCACTACCCGCGCGGTAGCTTCGGCATCATGTTCCGCGAGGGCTAATAACCCCACAAGGTGCGGCCGCGAGTCGTGCCTGCGGTGAGGCGGTGGGAGCGTTAAGCTCCCGCCGCCTCACTGTTTGATGGGACGAGGCCGGGGCAGGCTGGCCCGACAATGCGTGTGCGCTGGAGGGAGAGAACTCCGAAGCGCTCTGACTGTTGGCTTAGGCCTTGTATTTCTTTAGGAGGTCTTCGAGGTCGTATTGCATCGCGTGAGTGACGGGCACGGAATCGGATGGGCTGCTTGAATAAAAGCAGACACTGGGATCCTCAATGCGGTGGTAGAACAAGGCGGGTGGCCACTGAGTCTTCTCGGCTACCCATGAGGGGTGAAGCTGATCGAGCCTTTCGGGGAATCTCGGCACGTCGAAAGGCAGAGCCATGGCGCGCATCGATCCCAGCTCTGTCGTTAATACGTAGGCAGCGACAGAATCACAATCAGTCTTAAGGCCGGGACTCGTCGATGGTTGTCTTTCTGACCATGAGAAGAATGTGGTTCCGTCCTTATCCCAGACAGTGAAATAGAGGGTGCCATCATTCGTAAAAGTCCAACCCCCGTTAAATTCACTTGTTCTGGTCAATGAGTCGCGTAAAAGGCGTTCGATGAGCTCAGTGTGCTGTTCGAGCATGGTGGTGGTCCTTCCGCTTCGATCAAAGGATGCTTACATGGTTGCTATTGTTCTGGAGTTTCGCGCCAGTGGTTGTGGATGTGGGTGAGCGGTCGAAGAGCGCGGCGTATTCGGCGTCGGACGGTTCGAGGACGAGGGAGAGCAGGTCGTCGCTTGGCGTGTCCATCAGGTACGACAGAGACACCAGGGCAGCTGGCGAGAAGGTTGTGAATGTTTTGGGAATGGGGGAGGCGTTGCTTGTCAGCAGGTAGCTAATCGGCTCTATGAATTCGATGGAAAAACCGGGGTGAACGTCGGTCACTGCTGGGACACTGAGGGGTGGGAGCTGGTGCGCTGCGCGAACGTCGGCGGCGAAGTGCATGATCGCGAACTTCTTGAAGATCTCGAAGGACGCGGATCCGAAGAGTGACCCGCCGAATGAGTACTTATCGACCTCGCCGTAGGCGTAGTACTCCTCGACCATGGTGAAAGCGTCGTAGATAAAGTCTTCACCCGGCTCGACCAGGATTAAGTCTTTCTTGATCCGGGTTGTGTGCCCGGAGAGTTCACACAGACGAGTGATGTATGCGGCGAGTTCTTCGTTCATGTGATGGTTGCTCCTCCTGGGTGCGCACTTCCGACTGCCTTGATTCTAAGGCTCCAGCGAATCCCGGGAGGGGGTCGAGGCCTCGGCGATAGCCCGAGCGCATGCGAATGATCGGCATTTGGCGGATACCGTGGGATCGATAGTCGACGTGAGATCGAAAAACGGTGGGGAATTCTTCGAAATGGTGAATGCTGTGTGTGGGACGGGTCCCAGGAGATCCTGAGGTGTGTAGGACATGTCCGTGAGCGTGGCTATCCCGTCGCGTGCGAGCAGAGTGAGACACGTGGTGGCGAGTTCGGGAGATTTGGTTATGCAGAACGGGACCACGGTGTTTCGTTCACCCTCGTAGGCAATGATGATTCCCCTCTCGGCCTTGGTGAGAACGTAGCTGCTGTAGTCACGCCTGCTGGTGAAAACGATGTTGCCGCCGTTGTCTTTAATGAGTTCAGGGGGAAAGTGCTCGCCGAGGAGCGGGAGCGCGAGGCTTCGAAACTGTTCCCATAGCATGTGTTACTCCTGTCTGTCCGTGGGGCTTAGCGAAGGGGACGCGCGGCATGCCGAACAGGGCCTGGCAGGCTTCCTTGGTGCTTTCGATGTGGGCGATCTCGAGGAGTCGTTCGGGTGAGTGGTTGAGGAACCAGGTGAGCGTGGTGGCTTCGGGTGAATTCTTCCCCATGAAGATGCCGGTGGGCTCGTTGTTGTGGCACAGCTCGACGGAATATTCGGTCGTGCCGGGAATGTGAGACCAATGCTTCGCGACAAGCAGATTTCGGGATCGGATTCCGAGCTGTTCGAGGCCTCGGTGCCAGCGCAACAGATCAAAGTTATCCATGACGAGCCACTGCTTAATCGGTGTCAGAGAGTTCGCACAGATCTCGGTGCTAGGGCCACTGAGTCGTTCGCTGAACCCGCTTAAGTACTCCTCGCCCTCGCGCCACACGTGAAGCAGGATGAGAGGGTCATAGCTCGGGAAGCGGACGTGGTCCTCATTTTCTATATACAGCTCTCGCTTCAACGAAGTCACGAGAGGCTGGATGAATGTGTCTCGGGCAATTGATGTCGTCATAGCTGGGAGCGCCTCGCTGTTTCTCGGCTAGTCGGAAGTGCATTCGAAGTTGCGCGTCGCGAGGCTGAGGGCCTCGTCAGTGTAGTCGTTGGCCTAGGCCATGTATTTCTTCAGGAGGTCTTCGAGATCGTATTGCATCGCGTGAGTGACGGGTACGGAATCGGATGGGCTGTTTGAATAAAAGCGGACGCTCGGATCGTCGATGCGGTGGTACAGGAAGGTCTGTGGCCATGGGGTCTCGTCGGCTACCCATGATGGGTGAAGTTGTTCGAGCCTTTCAGGGAATCTGGGCAGGTCGAAATGCAGTGCCATGGCGCGCTTCGCTCCCAGCTCCGTCGTTAATACGTAGGCAGCGACGGAATCGCAATCAGTATCAAGACTGAAAGCAGTCGATGGCTGTCTCTCCGACCATGAGAAGAACGTGGTTCCGTCCTTGTCCCAGACGGAGAAATAGAGGGTGCCATCATTTGTAAAAGTCCAACCTTCGTTGAATTCACTTGTTCTTGTCAAAGAGTCGCGCACAAGGCGTTCGATGAGGTCTTTGTGCTGGTCGAGCATGGTGGCGGTCCTTCCTGGGTGTCGTCTAGCACCGTGGTTGAGAAGTCTACGCTTGTGGGTATTGCAGGCAGTAGGCCTCGGCGAGAGCACGAGCGCATGCGAATGATTCACACTGCGCAGATAGGGTGGGATCGATAGTCGAGGTGAGAGCGAAGAACGGTAGGGAATTCTTCGAAATGGTGAATACCGTGTCGGGCACTGGGCCCAAGAGCTCGTGCGGCGTATACGTAATATCCACAAACTTGTCCATGCCGTCGCGTACAAGAAGCTCGAGGCACACGGTAGCAAGCTCAATTGAGGGCGTTGAGCAGAATGTCTCGATGGTGTTGCGTTCACCGTAGTAGCCGATGGTGATTCCTCGTGCGTTCTCGGTGAGGAGAAAGCGCAGCCGTTCACGCCTATCAGTAAAGACGATGCTGTCGCCGTTGTCTTCGATGAGCTCCGGGGGGAAGTGCTCGCCGAGGAGTGGGAGCGCGAGGCTCCGAAACTCTTCCCACATGACTGGCTCCCTTCGCTAGGTAGGGGCCTGCTCCGATTGTGCCATCGAGGCAGGCTATCCCCATCCTACCTAGGCGCCGCGTGCCGAAGCTGCGTGTGCAATTGCGCGGGCGTATGTAAAATAGTCGCAGTATGCGCGTAGTGTGCTGTCGGTTTTGTGGGTGAGGTGAAATCCGCTGGATCTGTCTTCCGTGATGCTGTAGTCGGTGCCCGGCACGGGGCCTAGAAGCTCGTCCGGAGGATAGTCCATATCGACGAGCTCGCCGAGCCCCTCGCGTACGAGGAGCGTCAGTGCTATGGTCGCCAACTCAATGGAAGGGCTCGTGAAGATAATACCGACGGTATTGCGTTCTTCGTAGTCACCGATCGTAATTCCTTGTGCGCTCTCGGTGAGAAAAAAACGTAGACGTTCTCGTCTATCAACGAAGGTGAGACTGTCACCGTTGTCTTCGATAAGTTCAGAGGGAAAGTACTCCCTGATGAACGGGAGCGCGCGGCTCCGAAACTCTTCCCACAGCATGTGTTACTTCCGTCTGTTCGTGGGCTTAGCGAAGGGGACGCGTGGCATGCCGAACAGGGCTTGGCAGGCTTCCTTGGTGCTTTCGATGTGGGCGATCTCGAAGAGGCGCTCGGGTGAGTGCTTCATGAACCAGGGCAGATTTAGGGCAGCACGTGTAGATATTTTCGCGATGATGCCCGTGGGCGACCCCTCGTAAAATAGCTCCCCAGTCTCGAGATTTTGAGACCACTTTGGGGCGGGAGATAGACGCCTGAATGCGATCCCGATGTCTTCCAGGTGCAGGCTCATTCGGAGAAAGTCAAATAATTCCATCACGAGCCATTGTTTAACTGGGGTGAGATCGTTGGCGCGAACATCAGCTCCCGGATCGTATGATCGCTCGCTTGTGCCGCCGAAATAAAAGCCGTCCTCGTGCCAGACGTGCATCATGATTTGAGGATCTGGACCGTGGAAGTAGACGTGTTCTTCGCTCAGTGCCTTCACAGGCCTGTTCATGAGTGAGGTCAGGTTCGTGATGAACTTGTCGTCGCTGATTGTTGTAGCCATGTGAGACGCTCCCTACTCTCTTGTGTCGATCAGGGCTTTCTGTTGAATGATACGTTGGGTGTCCTACGCCTCGGCGGTGCTCCTCAAAGCAGCCAATAGTGGCCCGTTCCTTCCTTCGTTGATGAGGGCGTCGATCAGCGTTGTGGTATCGACATTGAAGAGCCGAGACAAGACGGCATCGTGCGGGGGATACGTTGTGGAGTACGTGAGGTTCTCATCGTGATTGCACGTGATATCAAACCACGGCGAATCGAGGGCCGAGCGCCTCACAGTCCAATCGGACTGGAGGCGGCTGAGCGTTTTCACGGCAGTGGGTGGCAGGCCGTTTAGTTCTGGGTTTGCCTCGCCGAGGACAAGGGCGAGGCGTGCCAGCAATATCTTGTGGTTGTCGCAGCGCAGCATGTAGGAAACCGTACCGCTGTCATATGTTTTGTTGATGACAAGGAGGTGTTGATCGGTATGGAGAATTGCTTGCACGTCGTCCGATACCGTCAATCGCACTTCGTGTTGTGAATCGCCTGCCGATACCCGAGTCGTTGGAGTAAACAGTGGAGTAAGCATCTCTATCGACATGTTGATACCAGACCTCTCCGATTAGAAACGGGCGTAGCAATTGTGAACGCGATCGAGCGTGCCGAGAGGGGGCGCTTCGGGGTCGAAAAACATGTCTAGCACTGTCTTGACCGAATAGCCGGTGAGCGAGGGAATAGGCAAGTATCGCTCGATTGTGTGAGTCTCATAGCTCCACTCGGGCTGGCTATCGGAAGTGACACGCATGTAGTCGTTTCCTGTCACCCGTTGGATTGTCCAGCCTGTGGGGAAGGAGCGCCACCCGTATTCCATGTTGATCTGTCGGTAGCTCGCGGCCATTCGGTAGAGGGACCCAACGAGATCGATCAAGGCCAGCGACGCGATAACAGGAGACGCCGTCCACATATTCGAGGAGTAGGTGGTCGCTCGCTCGTCGGCCCCAAAGTAATATTGCCCGTCTTCAACCCAAAAGTGCTGGCTCATCAACGCCTCGTATCCGAAGACGCAGTCGTTGTCTCCGATGAGGTCGGCAGAGACGCCAACGCTTTTGGCTCGTTCGATCAGCTGCTCGAGTATATCCATGATGACGCCTCCTGTGGCTGACACGCGTTCGTTGTTGCGAGCAGCGTGTCCTCTGGTTGTCTGCCTTGGTGACTGGTGGGGTGGTCGTGTTGAAGCGTTACCCCACGGGAACGAGGAAACGTTCTGATGCGCCTTCGGGCAGGTCGACGCGCTGGCTGCGAGCAGCACGGAGTGCGGGCTCAAACTCAATGAGAATGGGCGTCCAGGAGTCGAGAACGCGTGTGGGGGTGAGGCTCTTTCCGCCTTCAGTCAGACGCATTTCCTCGTACAGCTGGATGGTCACTCCGAGGAGCTCCTGAACTGGATGAACATAGAAGTAGGAGCCGGGCATGTAGGTGACCTCTTCGAGATTGAAAGAGGGGGCACCCATCATAAGTCTGCTGAGGTCTCGTCCATTCTGGCCGATAAAAATAGCGACCTGCGGAACCGCCAGGTTGTTTGTCGCAATCGAAATGTTATGCGATGTTGCCGTGAGCACGGGAGAAGCAATCGCACGCGGCTCCGTGATGGATGTGTCGACATATCCTCGGAAGGTCACCGACGGGGTCGGGGGTAGTGACTCGAGAAGAGTCAAGAGACTTTTGATGTTGTCTTCGTTCATGATTCCTCCTGTGGTTTCCAATCAAAACGGGCAATGAAGTCGGGCGTGGGGACGTACGGTGATGTCCAATCGCTGAGCAGGCCTGCGTATTGGACGATGCACGTATAAGCGTTGCGCTCGTCGAGAGTGTTAGGACCGTTCCAAAAACTATCTGGGTTGCCTGGCTCTGGCTGAAGAAAATGCTTCCACCAAAGATACTCTGGTTCTTTCCACCACACGGGGACATCTTGAACCTCGATGCGTTCTTCTGCCGGGGTTGGTAGCTGTGTGAGTGAGCCGTACAGGTCAGGATCGTCGGGGTATCGATCCACGTAGATCGTGCGCAGCTGCGCAGGCGTAGTCCGTGGTGGCACGGTTATCCCGGTGAATGGCAGAATGTCAGGAGAGCTATGTTCCCAGGCAAGAACTCGCACCCAGATGGACCCCACTCGCGTGTTGTCTGCCCAAGGATTGGCGTGCCAGGGACATCCGTCTGCGCGGACGACAAACCAGGGATTGCCCCAGCCTAGATCCACGAGGAGAGCGAACGTGTCAGTCCCGACAATGGGGTGATGGGACACAATAGAGCCTCCAGAGTTGCGTATGCCGTGCCGAAGCTCACTGCGCGTACCGGAACTGATAGGCATCACCCAGCCCTGTGGGCTCGGGGTCCCGAAAGGCTGGTAGGGCACCCGCGGCAGCGCCTCGGGCAGGCCCGATAATGTGCGGAGCGTGGCTGAGAAACGACGGATGACGTCGCGTTGGTGGGGGAAGAGGCGCTCCCAGTCGAGCTGGCCGTCTTCAGGGCGCTTGGGGAGCTTCCAGATCATTGGGCAATCCCACCAATGATGGTCGGCAATCCACAACTGTGCTCCGTTAACGTTTCCATTCACAGCGACGGGCATAGCTGCATCCTACTCTCTCTGCCTGAGTTTGATGGTCCAACTTCCATCAGGATGTTCTGTTCTCTTTACGACGTCGAACTCAACTCCGGACTTAAAAAGGATTTCATCTTGCGTGGCATACATAGACATCGGGCGGATGTTCGATGCCGAAGCTTTTTCAATCTCAAACAGGACTCGTGTTTCCCCAGGTTCGGGTTTGAGCCTCTTCATGAACATCTCTGCCACTTCAGACTTCGTACTAGTTGAGAAGAATGCAGGGTCGCGGTAGACACCGGTACTGACTTCCTCGTCGCGTCGTTGGTTCCGTGTTGAGTGGCTGAGTCACTACACGGGCCACGGTCGTGCCTGCGGCGAGGCGGTGGGAGTGTGAAGCTCCCGCCGCCTCACTGTTTGTGGGGACGAGGCCGGGGCGTGAGTGCTCCGGAAATCGGCCTAGGCCATGTATTTCTTGAGGAGGTCTTCGAGGTCGTATTCCATCGCGTGAGTGATGGGCACGGCATCGAATGGGCTGCTTGAATAAAAGCAGACACTGGGATCCTCAATGCGGTGGTAGAACAAGGCGGGTGGCCACTGAGTCTTCTCGGCTGTCCATGATGGTGGGAGTTGATCGATCTTTCTGGGGAATCTCGGCACGTCGAAATGTAGCGCCATGGCGCGCTTCGCTCCCAGCTGCGTCGTTAAGACGTAGGCAGCGACGGAATCACAATCAGTCTTAAGGCCGGGACTCGTCGATGGTTGTCTTTCTGACCATGAGAAGAATGTGGTTCCGTCCTTATCCCAGACAGTGAAATAGAGGGTGCCATCATTCGTAAAAGTCCAACCCCCGTTAAATTCACTTGTTCTGGTCAATGAGTCGCGTAAAAGGCGTTCGATGAGCTCAGTGTGCTGTTCGAGCATGGTGGTGGTCCTTCCGCTTCGATCAAAGGATGCCTACGTGGTTGCTATTGTTCCGGAGTTTCGCGCCAGTGGGCGTGGATGCGGGCTAGCCCTCAAAGAGAGCAACGTATCCGGCCCCGGAGGGTTCGAGGACGAGGGAGAGCAGGTCCTCGCTTGACGTGTCCATCAGATATGACAATGAGAGCAGCGCAGCTGGCGAGAAGGTTGTGAATGTTTTGGGAATGGGGGAGGTTTTGCTTGTCAGGAGGTAGCTAATCGGTTCGCGGAATTCGATGGAAAAACCGGGGTGAACGTCGGTCACTGGTGGGACACTGAGGGGTGGGAGCTGGTGTGCTGCACGAATGTCGGCGGCGAAATGCAGGATCGCGAACTTCTTGAAGATCTCGAAGGAAGCGGATCCGAAGTCTTCCCCGCTGAATGAGTATCTTTCGACGTGGCCGTAGGCGTAGTATTCTTTGACCATGGTGAATGCGTCGTAGACAAGGTCTTTACCCGGCTCGACCTTGACCAAGTCATTCTTAATCCGGGTTGTGTGTCCGGATAGCTCACACAGGCGAGTGATGTATGCGGCGAGTTCTTCGTTCATGCGAGAGTTACTCCTCCTCAGCGTGCGCTATCGACTGTCTCGATTCTACTGCCGTGGTGAGTCCGGGGAGGGGTCGAGGCCTCGTCATCTTGAAGGGAGACGCGTGAGGGATCGCCGGACGGACTTCGTATAGCAGATTCCGTAGATCGAATTTCGTTCAGCCAAGATGCCGATCTTAAGTTGCTCAGCGTCGCCAGGCAGGACGTCTGTCAGTGTGTCGTGAGCGCGCTTGAACTCGTGCGTATTCAGTGATCTGGATGCTTTCTGAGGGGCGCGTGCCCCTCTCGTGTCACTGATGAATTGGTATCGGGGCTGAAGGTCATTGGGAGGTTTCGCGTGCTGAAGCGGCGACTGCAATTGCGCGCGCGTATGTAAAATACGCGCATTCTGCGCTCAGCGAGCTGTCGGATTTGTGGGTGAGGTGAAATCCGTTGACGTCTTCATCAGCGATGCTGTAGTCGGTGCCCGGTACAGGGCCTAGAAGCTCGTCCGGAACATAGTGCATATCAACGAGCTTGCCGAGCCCCTCGCGTACGAGGAGGGTAAGACCCACGGTGGCGAGCTCTAAGGAAGGGCTCGTGAAGATCGGGTCGATGATATCGCGTTCACCGTACCTTCCGATGGTGATGCCTCGTGCGTTCTCTGTGATGAGGTAGCTTGCCCAACTACGCCTATCAGTAAAGACCAGACTGTCACCGTTGTCTTCAATGAGCGCAGGGGGAAAGCGTTCGCCGAGGACTGGGAGCGCGAGGCTACGAAACACTTCCCACAGCATGTGTTATTCCAATCAAACAGGCTATTCATGTCCCCTAGGCTAAGTGAGATGTCAATGCGACTCAGCCTATCGTCTTGTTAATGAAGAAACCGCGTGACTGAGTGATGCCTATGAGGAATGGGGAGTAGCATGCGAAGAACGCACTGTCTTGGCATTGTCTCGATGTGTAAATATGCCAATGCTTGATCTTGATATTGTCTGCGAAAAGGTCCGGACACCAGAATAGGTGTGAGAAAATGATTCCCGTGGTGTGCTCATGTGAGTGAGGCTGTCCGTGACAAATGTGCGCGCAATTCGTCACGGAGAGCTTTGCCAGATTCGCTCGACAATTCTCCGTTTGAATTCTGCGTCTTGAAAATTGCGTGGATTTTATGGGTTGAGGGGGCGTGTCGCGATGTGAGCTGAATAGGAACTGTCATTTTGCTAGACGTAATGCCGAATCTATGCGTTTGGTCGCAAAATTGTGTACTCTAAGATATTCCGCTATTTCTCATTCCTTCTCGAAGGGGATGCGTGGCATGCCGAAGAGGGCCTGGCAGACTTCCTTAGTGGTTTTAATGTGTGCGATCTCGAAGAGTCTTTCGGGTGAGTGTTTCAAGAACCAGGGTAAATTTAGGGCAGTGCGTGTTGATATATTTGCGACGATACCCGTGGGTGACGCATCGTAGAGGAGTTCTCCTGTCTCGAGATCTTGTGACCAGTTTGGGGCAGGAGCGAGTCGTCTGAAAGCAATCCCGATATCCTCCAGGTGCCAGCTAAGTCGAAGGTAGTCAAACAATTCCATCACGAGCCATTGTTTAACTGTGGTCAGATCGTTAGCGCGAATTGCGCCTCCGGGCCTGTAATTTCGCTCGCTTGTTCCGCTGAAATAAAAGCTGTTCTTGTGCCAGATGTGAATAATGACTTGAGGATCTGGCCCATTGAAAATAATGTGTTCTTCGGACAGTTGAGATACTTCCCTGTGTGCGGAGGAAACGACTGCTTCAATGAACTCATCTTCCCTCAGTCGGGTATTTCTGGTAGTCATATGTAATGATTCCTTCCTCTTCCCATCTTTCTAATGGGAGCTCAATTAGATCTCCTGTAACTTTGTCACGTTGCCAAATCTGTAGCTGTATCGCGCCTCCTGGTTGCCCGAATGCGGGCGCAACCGTCCCGTGCGTAGCTATGCAATCTTCGGGTAGCTTACCTGTGAGATGAGCGCGCATGTCGGGTGAACCGAGAGAGTAGGGGGCATAAAGTCCGCGTTCGGCGAGAGAAGGGATGCTCCCATCCTTATTCAAAGCTGCCGCGTACAGGCCACCCGGATCGCCTAGTCTGCACAATCCTGAACCGTAAGCATCTATGAATGGCTGAGTTGAAGTGTACTCGTGGTAGTTTTCGTCTAGTAGTGCTCCATTCTTGCGGTATCCCTCGACATCATAGGGCCAAAGCGGTCTTCCTTTATGGTTCGGATCTTTATATGCCTCGATATACTGTTCCAGCGAGCGATGGGTGCCATCAGGGTTGTATCCGAGTGCCGTTTCGGGGTTTACGACATCATCCAGTCCTGTTCGTCCGCTATCCCATCTCCATCTATTCTTGTAGCTCGTACCCGGTCTGTATTCGCTCCAGGCTTCCAGTGCTTGTTCGAGCTGACGGCGTGTCTTGACCGGCGTTGTAAACGGGTCGACTCCCTCAGGGAACGGTTCTGTCTGATCGATGGATGGGTCCGGTGGTGTGTCGATGTCAGGGTCCGGGTGGCTGTGAGGATCCGAATCTGGGTCGTAAGAAGGATCGTGCTTGCCATCTTGCGAATGATCGTGTAGATCCTCGTACTCTTCGTTGTTGTCGGAGTCGTCCGTGTCGGACTTGCCGTCGCCCTCCCTGTCGGACTTGTGCGTGTCGGCCTCGTCCTTGTGGGACTTGGTGTCGGCGTCGTCGGTGTTCTTGGGGTGTTCGTCGCCGTTGTGGTGTGCTGCGTTGTCTTCCTTGTGGGACTTGTCCGACGTGGGCTTGTCGGCCTCGGTCTTGTCGCCGTGGCGCGCCGAATCGGCAGCGTCGTCGGCCTTGCCGTTGGCGGAGTGGTCCTTCGCCTTGGGGTCAGCGTCCGCGTGCTCGGCCGAATCCTTGTCGGACTTGTGCGTGTCAGGCTCGTCCTTGTCGGACTTATGGCGTTGTGATTCGGATGAGTTTTCCTCAGTGTCCTTGTGGGACTTGTCCGACGCAGTCTTGTCGGCCTCGGTCTTGTCGCCGTGGCGTGCCGAGTCAGCAGCGTCGTCGGCCTTACCGTTGGCGGAGTGGTCCTTCGCCTTGGGGTCAGCGTCCGCGTGCTCGCCGGAATCCTTGTCGGACTTGCCGTCGGCGTCCTTGTCGGACTTGTGCGTGTCGGCCTCGTCCTTGGTGGACTTGGTGTCGGCGTCGTCGTTCTTGGTGGTGTGCTTGTCGTCGGTGTCCTTGGGGTGTTCGTCGCCGTCGTGGTGTGTGGCGTCGTCTTCCTTGTGGGACTTATCCGACGTGGGCTTGTCGGCCTCGGTCTTGTCGCCGTGGCGTGCCGAATCGGCAGCGTCGTCGGCCTTGCCGTTGGCGGAGTGGTCCTTCGCCTTGGGGTCAGCGTCCGCGTGCTCGACGGAATCCTTGTCGGACTTGCCGTCGGCGTCGTCCTTGTCGGACTTGTGCGTGTCGGCCTCGTCCTTGGTGGACTTGGTGTCGGCCTCGTCGTTCTTGGCTGAGTGCTTGTCGTTGGTGTCCTTGGGGTGCTCGTCGCCGTCGTGGTGTGCGGCGTCGTCTTCCTTGTGGGACTTATCCGACGTGGGCTTGTCGGCCTCGGTCTTGTCACCGTGGCGCGTCGAATCAGCAGCATCGTCGGCCTTACCGTTGGCGGAGTGGTCCTTCGCCTTGGGGTCAGCGTCCGCGCGCTCGGCGGAATCCTTGTCGGACTTACCGTCAGCATCCTTGTTGGACTTGTGCGTGTCGGCCTCGTCCTTGGTGGACTTGGAGTTGGCGTCGTCGTTCTTGGCTGAGTGCTTGTCGTCGGTGTCCTTGGGGTGTTCGTCGCCGTCGTGGTGTGCGGCGTCGTCTTCCTTGTGGGACTTGTCCGACGTGGGCTTGTCGGCCTCGGTCTTGTCGCCGTGGCTCGTCGAGTCAGCAGTGTCGTCGGCCTTGCCGTTGGCGGAGTGGTCCTTCGCCTCCGGATCGGCGTCCGGGCGATCGGCGGAATCATGCCCATGCTGAGCATCGGTATCGGCCTTACCGGAGCCACTTGCGTCGCTGGAGCCGTGGCCAGCCTTGCTGGCGTCTGCGGCCTCATCCGCGTGGGTAGCGGGCGTGTCGGCTGCATGCTTCCCGCTATGTGGCTGCTTGTCGCCGCCCAGGGTGTCCCCGGCAGGAGTTTCCTTCGTGGGGCTGGCGGGCGCGTCGGGTGTGCCGTCTCCACCTTGTCCTGTCCGGGGGGTGTCACCGTGGCCGGGGGTGGAATCAGCGCGCGAAACGCCGTGCGTCTCACCGGTGGAAATGCCGATCTGCACGGTGCGGACCCACGGCCTCGGCCCTTAGAAGCCTTCCTATCGGCCGGACATCGGGGGACCCATCCGTGAGGTGTCGACGCCCGCGTCGCTGAGCTGGCGTAGATACAGCTCGAATGATGTCCTGAACGGGGTGAGTGCTGGACTTGCGTCGGCGTTGAGGTAGGAATTGAGGCAATCCTCGACCGAAAACTGCACGCCAAACTGCAGCTGTCGAAGCGCGGCGCAGTTCGTCGAATTGAGGGACAGTTCCGGGTTTGCGATGTACTGATAGTTCGCGATGCGAGGCCACCGGGTGGGGGAGTAAGCCCACCGGCTGCGCAGCTCATCGGTGAGGGTGGCAGGCGAGATAGCGTCTTGGAAAAGTTCCGCGCGGCGCAGCGCTCCAACCGCAGCGATAACGATGTAGGAGGCTATCGTCGCGCTCTGGGTGTCGATGCAGAATGCGGCGCTTGGGTGGCGTTCGGACCAACTAAAGCAAAACCTGTCTTCGATGGTCCAGACCGCAAAGAAGTCGGTGTTGTAACTCGAGAACGCGTAGCCGTTCTCAAAGTTCTCGGGCGTTACGGAAGTACCCGAACAGAGCTTCCCAATCAGGGGCTTTAACGTCTCCAACATGGGCAGACACTCCTTCAATGATGTGTTGCGTGACGAGCTCGTCGATCGATAGCGGAGAAAGATTATTGAACGTGACTCGCTCCAAGAAACGAACCTGCGGCGCATACCCTCGCGAACCATGGTCCTCGGCGAGGAGGCAAATCTCGATGAAAACCCCCTCCGGTAGCGGGTCAGCGGTGAATTGATATTGGTGGTACAGCTCGTTCAACTGTGCGGGCGGAGCTGACCTGCAATCTGCGGGAATGATGCCGTTGTCGATGATTGGGGTGAGGGAAAAGGCTCCGACGTGCCCGATGTGATCGAACCCCGTGATGTGAAAGTCCTCGATGAAGCTCTCTTTGTCGGAGTAGTAGCGGTCCGACCGGGGAAGCGCCCCGTGGTCGATGTCGTCACGCCATGTCGGAGAAATGCTGCCCGGAACGGAATACTGTGAACGCATCCAATCAGCCGTCGAGCGCATCTCCGGGTGCGTGCCGTGGGCGAACTGGCCCTTGAGGTCAAGAGCAACATCTTTGCCGATCCGGTAGCGACTCCCCAGCCCGCTGAAGGCATGCATGAGGGCATCGCCCGGTCCTGGCGCCCGTACGGGGAAGAAACGGGTTTCGGGATCGAGCGGACGACCGACAATGGGGAGAGGAGGATTGTCTACCAATTAAAGCCTCGTTTCAAAGGGTCAGTGTGTAACCGTAGCATGTTTGGTGACCTGTGAGTCGCGTTGTCTCTTTCGTCTTAGGGAGACGATAGTAATCATGAGATTCCGCAGTTCAACTGAACTGGGATTAGGCCTTGGAAGCGACGCGTATGTCATGGCTTCCCGCCACAGGTACCCCCTACGTCAACAAGAACGACTCCGCGCAGCCTTCACGGTAGATGAGGTGCTATCAGTGTCGAAGTCGCCTACCACTGCGCCCAGCAAGTGCGAGACTTCTTCGGTCTAGCCGCCCCCACCCAAGGCCGACTCCTGGCCGCTCGTCTTGTCGAGAGCCTACCAGCGTGTCTCACCCGCGAAATCGCTCGCCTGGTCCGAACCCCTGCGCAAGTGGAAGGACGCGTTCATGGCCTACTTCGACACGGCCGGAGCCAGCAATGGCCCCACCGAAGCCATCAATGGCATCATCGAAATGGGCAGACGTACCGCCAGAGTCTTCCGAAACCTCACCAACTACCGACTCCGAATGCTCCTCATCGCAGGAGGCCTAGACACCTCCACCGCCGCTCAACTCTGAAGAGCGAGTAAAGACGATGCTGTCGCCGTTGTCTTTGAAGAGCTCCGGGGGAAAGTGCTGGTCGAGGAGCGCTAGTGCGAGGCTACGAAACTCTCCCCACATGATTGGCTCTCTTCGCTAGGTTGGGGTCTGCTCCGATTGCGTCATCGAGGCAGGCTATCCCCATCCTACCTAGGTGCCGCGTGCTGAAGCGGCGACTGCGATAGTGAAGAACAGTCTGCCGTCTCGTTCCTTGCGCCCGATTGAAGAGTTCGCGCAGAGCGTGGATATGAGATCGTCGAATTCTTTCAGCATGGGCACTCACTCCTTCGGGTCGTTGCCTCTGCGGAGATCGCAACTGACGGGCGAGCGCGAAATGGCACACCTCCTCCCGTCGTACGAGGGGAGGAGGTGTGACCGACGCTCTCGTCCTATACTCCGTGAGCACGAGGCGGGAGAGAGGGGTGTCAGCTCTGCTGGTACAGCGCGGCGTATCCGGCCCCGGACGGTTCGAGGACCAGGGAGAGCAGGTCCTCGCTTGACGTGCCCATCAGGTACGACAGAGAGACCAAGGCATTGGGCGAGAAGATTGTGTATGTCGTGGGAATGGGGGAGGCTTTGCTTGTCAGCAGGTACGAGGTGGGTTCGTGGAATTCGATGGAAAAACCGGGGTGAGCGTCGGTCACTGGTGGGAGGTTGAGGGGTGGGAGCTGGTGCGCTGCACGAATGTCGGCGGCGAAGTGCATGATCGCGAACTTCTTGAAGATCTCGAAGGAAGCGGAGCCGAAGCGTGGCCCGCCGTATAAGTATCTATCGACGTGGCCGTAGGCGTAGTACCCCTTCCGCCTGGTGAATGCGTCGTAGATAAAATCTTCACCCGGTTCGACCAGGATCAAATCATCGTCGATCTGGGTTGTGTGTCCGGATAGTTCGCACAGGCGAGTGATGTATGCGGCGAGTTCTTCGTTCATTTGATTGTCTTTCTAACTAGAACAGGGTTCGGGCCTTCAAGGAGTTCTCGGACGCTCAAGTAAGAACGCTCTCCGGAAAATTCGTTAACGGTGCATAGTCTGACCTGTCTTGATCCTCCGGGTGAATCAAACCATGGGTACACAATTCCTGTTTCTACACGCGTTCCTGGAGGTAGCCTGTCCGGGTGGAACTCGAATTGGCTGTATGGAGCGTAGAGTGAATCTGCGTGAATTGATCGTTTCTGGAAAGAGTCCGGCCCGTCTTTGCCAACTAGAGCGAAGTATTCGCCGTAGTCTCCTCCAATTCGATCAAGGTTTCCGGGGTATTCCTTAATGAATTCGTCGACTGCCATATCCTGGAACGGAGGAATTCCCTTTTCTGGATCTCCATGAAGGTAAACGCCATCTATCATGTCGTCGGCTA
>ERZ773062.669-NODE-669-length-16806-cov-17.304459_pt1 | contig 16806 bp, 16 predicted proteins | sample MGYA00580626_ERZ773062 | MGnify/ENA primary metagenome ERZ773062 (study PRJEB29015, sample SAMEA2738003) | human oral metagenome | biome: human oral; feature: human-associated habitat; material: dental | place: China | collected 2058 ...
TATCTTTAATGCTAGCCCTATAAACAACTATAATTTCTTTATTCTTATCAAATATCTTTTGCAGCTCTTCATCAGTAGAATTGTTTGTAGAAGAATAAATAAAAATACTATTTACTAAAAAAATTAAAAAGATAAATAAAAAATTTTTTTTCATAGTCAGCTCCTTAAATTTTTATTCTTTACTTCTCAACATCTTTGTTGAAAATTTCTTTTACAAGTTCTCCATTTTCATCTAAACCTTTACTTACACTATCTAGTACTCCATTTTTATAATTAATTATTGAAGTTACTTCTCCTTTTTCATTAAAAACTTTCATTTCTCCATGAGCTAGTCCATCTTTCATTTTTCCTTTAGATAAAAGAGTTTTATTAAGCCAAGTTTCAATATTTCCTGTTGTAAGATTAGAATCAAAGCTATAGATAAATTTTAGTTCATGACCACCATCAAGATAATTCGTAACTATAGTTTTATTCCCTATATCTTCTTGTTTAGTAAGTAATTTTCCATGTTTATTGTATAAATCTAATTTTTTGTATTCAATATCTTTTGGACTAACTTCTACTAATTCACTATCTTTAGTCTTTGATGAAGATTTTTTTATTTTACTTTCAAACTTTATTCTAAATTTCTCATTATTTTCTAAATATGTTATATCTGCATATTCAAAAGCACCTTCTTTCTTATGAATTTCTTGATACTTCATTTCAAATGGTAAAAAGCTATTTGAAATATTCTTTGAAAGTACTTTTTCATGAAGTAATTTACCAGTCTTATCTTTAACTATCATCTTCTCTTTTTCTATTTTTACAGAAAATATTAGATTTTTTTCTTCTACTCCTTTTTCTATATAAGCCTTTAAGTTTTTACTACTTTTAGCTTCTGATATAACTAAAGTTTTAACTGCATTCATGAAATCTGCTGAGGCAGTTTCATAAACTTCTGTTGAGTAAGATACTAAACTAGAAAACATAAATAATCCTAGTATAAAAATTAAAATTTTCTTCATTTTTCCTCCACTTAAATCCATTTTAAAAATCTTGCTAAACTTAGGACACTACCAATTACAAAAAATGCAACACCTACTATAAATGCTGAAAGTAGTCTATTAAACCAATTTAACCACTCTTTTATAGAATTAGAATAAGATGATTTTATTATTTTCTTTCTCAAATATTCCCATAAAGGTATATTAACTACTCCTAAACATGCAAACACAAAAGGACACACCCCTAAAATACTAATCCCTTTGTAATTATACTTATAGGCACTAATAATCCATATAGCTGAAAATATCCAAGCTAAAATAATTATTAAAATTCTTATTTCCACTTTTAATCTTAATAACTTATGATAAAATTCTTTTTCTTTGATTAATACAGATTTTTTATTTCCATAATATATAACTAAAATAAAAGCTATTATACATAAAAAAGTATAAAACAAAAATTTTACATCCATACTTTCACCTCAAAATAAAAAAAGTTAACTTTTAAACTAAGCTAAACTCGAAAACCAATATTATTAATTAATATTTATCTATTATTTTTATTATATAGAAATTTTATTTATAAATCAATCTATTTATAAATAAAAAAAGCTAGGTAATATTAACCTAACTACTATTAATTATATGGCGGTGAGAGAGGGATTTGAACCCTCGGTACCAGAACGGTACTCTGACTTAGCAGGTCAGTGCATTAGGCCACTCTGCCATCTCACCAAACTTACCAATATTATTAATGCTGGAAGGTCATTTTCAACAACCTTCCATGCATTAGTTATAATATCATACTTATTATATCTTTGTCAAGAAAAAAATTATAATGCAGATTTAGCAGTTTCTACTAATTTTGTGAATTCAGCAGCATTGTTTAAAGCTATATCAGCAAGAACTTTTCTATCTAATTCAATTCCAGCTTTTTTAAGACCATTGATTAATACAGAATAAGAAACTCCATTCATTCTTGCAGCAGAGTTTATTCTTGTAATCCATAATTGTCTCATTCTTCTTTTATTAACTTTTCTATCTCTTGTTGCAAAAGCCATTGCTCTTCTAGTAGCTTGTTTAGCTTGTTTAAAAGCGTCTCCTGAAGCACCTCTAAAACCTTTAGCAGCTTTTAATACTCTTTTATGTCTTTTTCTTCTTATAATTCCAGTTTTAACTCTCATCTTCTACTTCCTCCTAATGAATAAATGCTTAATTAATTATCTTCCTTCTCCATAAGGTAATAGCCCTTGCATATGTCTCTTGTAAGTTTCAGTAACCACAGCATCTTTCTTTAAGTGGTTCTTTCTTTTTCTATCTTTCTTAGTTAAAATATGGCTTTTTCCTGAGTGTTTAATAACAAATTTCCCAGTTCCAGTTACCTTAATTCTTTTTTTAGCTCCTCTGTGAGTTTTCATCTTTGGCATATTTATTCCTCCTTATTATCCTATAATCAATACATTTAGCTAATTTCTAAAAAATATGTAAATTTAAAATTATTACTTCGCCTTTTTAGGTGATAAGATTAAATGTTTTTGTTTATCAGCATATTTTTTCTCTACTTCAGCAGTTTCGGCAAATTTTTCAGCTATTTCATCCAGTGTCGTAACTCCTAAATTAGCATGCATTTTTTCTCTACCAAATAACACTAAAGTTATCTTTACTTTATTTTCTTTTTCTAAGAACTTATTAACTTGATTAAGCTTAGTCTCTAAATCGTGGCTATCAATTCTTGCTGTTACTTTAATTTCTTTAATAATAACTTGCTTTTGATTCTTTTTAGCTTCTTTCAGTTTTCTAGTTTGCTCATATTTATATTTACTATAATCCATTACCTTACAAACTGGTGGAGTCGCTCCTGGAGCAATCTCTACTAAATCATAACCTTGTGATGAAGCTAAATTTAAAGCTTGTTCAGCACTCATAATCCCTAATTGTTCACCATCAAAAGAAATAATTCTGAATTCTTTCCCTCTAATCTTTTCGTTTATTCTTGTCTTGTCAGAAATAACACTACACCTCCATTGAAAAAAATAAAACAGGCAAAAGCCTGTTCTAAATACAATATAAAAAATTAATATAAAAATTAATTTATTGATTTATATACTATTGAAACCCGATGAAGACTTAAAGTCCATAAGGTGAGAAACAGGCTTGCTTCTACTTTTACATTATTTTTTAATTTAATACTTAATAAGTATATAGTATTCTTTTTAAAATGTCAAGATTTTTTTAAAATTTTCTTATATTATTACTTTGTTCCTCCTCTTCTTTTTGCATTTTTGATATTTTTCTTTTACTCCAAAAATATCCTACTACTGCAAAAATAATAAGTCCTGTCATAAAAATCCAATACATAACTAAATATTTTCTTGACCATTCTTCTTTTAATATATTTTTTAAAAGATCTGTAAAAACATAAGCGAATGTATTATCTTGATAATTATCTAAAATAACTTTAGTCCAAATTAGAACTTCAGAAATATAAACAGATACATATGAAACTACTATTGAAAGAATAATTGTGAATTTACTTATATCTTTATATTCTGAACCTTTAAATTTACTGAACCTACTTTTTTTAGTCTTAGTTAATTCATTAGTATTATTGGACCAACTATCTTGATTATCTACTTGTTTTTCTTTTAACTTCTCTAGTTTATTGTCTACAAATGTAGCACAACCTATTGGAAGCCCCAATGCTATAAATGAAACATAGATAGAACTCCAACCAAGTCTTCCTAATATATATAGAACAAGTGTTGTAACCAAAAACATAACAAACATTAATATTGACATTTTTAATTTATTTTCTTCTTTTTTAAATTCAAAACCTTTTACTTGTGACAAAATTTACAACTCCTTTTATTTTTTTTCTAATGTTGAGATTATAAGTTCTAGTAAATTTGTTCTATGAATTAGGGCATCTGGACCTAAACTTAAGATATTTGTTCCATCTTGTTCTTTAACTATTATATTTCCTAAATTTACAAAAATCTTATATTTATCCCATTCATAAACTTCATTGTCAAAAGTTATGCTTTCTCTAGTAACTGTTATCTTCATAGCTTGTTCTAATTTTTTCTTCATATAATTTTTTCTACCAAAAGCCCTTATTTTCTTTTTAGGATCATTGAATAAAAACTCAATTTTCTCATTATTTTCAAGACACTTCATAGCTTTTGGATAATTTACATTTACAAAGTCTTGTTGGAATAAGTCAAAACCATTAGTAGGATAACCTTGTCCTGGTATAGCTTTCCACTCACCTTCATTATTTGTGTATCTTATTTCCAAGAAAGTTTTTCCTTTTATAAGACCAGGTATAAAAAAATAATCCATTTTTTCATAATAAATAAAGGCTCCATTTTTACCACATGTAAAACCTTCATCATAAAAATAAATCTTAGGATATAATTTTGCTACAAAGTAAGGTATTATAAAAGCAAAAAGTATTAAGAAAAAGTTTACTACAGCTATCCCTAAAATATATGAATTTCCCGTTACTGAATAACCTCTTTCAAAATCTCTAAGAAAAAATTTATTTACACTAAATAGTCCATAACAACCTAAGGCTAAACAAGCAAATAATATAATATTCAATCTTAAATTTCTTCCTATAACTTTTTTTGGTTTTCCATTGTTTTCCATTTTATCACTCCCATCTATATTTTATTTTAATCTCTTTTTCTATATATTCTAGGTGAAACTAGAATTAAAAGTGGTATTATTTCTAAACGTCCTAATAACATTCCTAAAGATAAAATAAACTTTAAGAATGGTGAGAATATTGAAAAATTTGATGTAGGTCCTGTAGCATCAAGACCTGGTCCTATATTATTGAATGTTCCAAAAACTGAACCTATAGCTGTTAAAAAAGTATCTGACTCTAAAGATGTAATTAAAAGTAAAACAAGAATAGTAAAAGAGTAAAGTATGAAGTAACTGTCAATTCCATCTAACATTTCTTTATCTAAAGTTTTTCCTTCAAAATTAATATTTACAACTTTATTAGGATGACCAATTTTTTTAAATTCTTTAACAACTTTTTTAGCAAGTATAACTACTCTTGAAACTTTAAAACCTCCTGCTGTTGATCCTGCACAACCTCCAGAAAACATCAAGAATAAAATAAGAGTTTTAGAGAATGTTGGCCAAGTGTTAAAATCAACAGTTGAATAGCCTGTTGTGGTTATAACTGAGGTTACTGTAAAGAACACATCTCTTATCAATCTTGAAACAGATGTATAAGTTGGGTAAATATTTACACAGATAAGAGCTGTTATTCCAAAGATTATAAGAAGATAGTATTTAGCTTCCTCACTTTTAAAAATTTGTTTAATATTTCCTAAAATTAAAAGATAGAATAAGTTGAAGTTAAGCCCAAAAACCAACATTCCTACTGAAATTACATAGTCTATGTAAGCACTATTATAGTAACCTATACTTGTATTTTTAGAACTGAAGCCTCCTGTTCCTGCTGTTCCAAAAGCATGGATACAAGCATCATAGAAGGACATCCCTCCAGCTAATAACAAAATTATCATAATTATAGTCATAACAATGTAGATTATATATAATATTCTTGAATTATAACTCATTTTTGCAACTAATTTACCAACAGTTGGTCCAGGAACCTCTGCTCTCATAATATGTAGAGCTTGGTTATTCCCTTTTGGTAGTATAGCTAAAACTAAAACTAAGACTCCCATACCTCCAACAAGATGGGTAAAACTTCTCCAAAATATGATAGATTTATTTAGACTTTCAACCTCAGATAATATTGTAGCTCCTGTTGTTGTAAATCCACTTACGCTTTCAAAAAAAGCATCTATCATATTTGGAATATCTCCACTTATTACAAAGGGTAAGGCTCCAAAAAAAGAAATTAACAACCAAGATAGAGCAACTATTACCAAACCTTCTTTTGAAAAGAAAGACTGATTTTCTACTACTTTATTTGATAAAAAATAGCTTAAAATTCCTAAAATAATTATAGGAATTATATATGCTAATGAAAGTTTAAAACCTTCTTTATAATAGATACTTACAGCAAGTGGAAATAAAAGTAAGAACATCATTAATTTTAATAAATTTGATATAACATAAGATATAATTCTGGTATTCATTTTTTACTTCCTTTTATTTTTTTCAATTAATTTATCTGACATCTCTATAAGAGTTTCTACATCTATCAAAGCAAATTTTTCTTCAAAAGATAGTTTATCAAATTCTTCTCTTGAAATACCTTTTTTTTCTAACATATCGCTGGGAGAAATTCCCATATTTTTATCACTAGGAAATGGTAGCCATTCCTTTTTCTCTGCTGATGGATTAAAAATAGCAAATGACGGTATTCCTACTCCTTGAGCTAAGTGTCTTGCTCCACCTTCATTTCCTATATAATAGTCACAATTTTCAAAAAATGGTACTAAATCCTTTATTGTAGGAGTTTCAATAGAAGAAAATATATTTTTATTATCTCCTAATTCTCTATGTATTTTCTGTATTTCATCTTTTTGATCAGCTGAATAAAAAAATATTATTTGTGCTGAATATTTATCAATAAGGTGTTTCACAAGAATTTTCATCTTATCAATAGGATAAATCTTACTCATTACTCTTGAATATATTGAAAAGGCAATAAGAGGTTTTGAGAAATCTACTCCTGCTTCTACCATCTTTTTTCTATATTTTTCTTTTTCTTCTGGCTTTGCAAAAAATCTAAAGTCATAATCTCTTTTTACATCAAAACCAGCTTCTTCTAAAGGTGGAAGAAGTTGATTTAAAAATTTATCTACTTTATTTAAAGAATCTTTTTCTTTCATCTTATAATTATAGAAAAAACCTCTTTTCTTTTTATATCTACCTATTCTAAAGGCACTCTTTCTTGAGAACATACAAAATAATTCGCTTTTAGGAGTAGACATAATATCTATAATAATATCATATTTTTTTCTTGTCACTTTATATACTTTCTTTATGTAGCTGAAAGGATTTTTTTGTTCCTTTTTACTTATGGTAATTACATTTTCTATATCAGGATGATCTACAAAAAGAGGACTTGCTTCTTCATAAAGTACAAAGTCTAATTTCGCATTTGGAAAAGTTAATTTTAAAGAACGGCATAGAGGTAAACTTAAAATTGCATCTCCTATTCTTTTAAATCTCACAACTAAAATATTTATATTATCATTTTGAGAAAACAAATTACCCCTCTCTTTCGTTAGTATCTTCTTCTACTTCAACATATTCTTCAACAGATGTATCTTCATCTCCACTATTACCAAACCTTTTATAAAAATATGCTAGTAAATTTAATATTACATAAGTATAAGAAATAATAAATACACTATAGTATAAAGTCCAATACATAGAAACCAAAAGTCCTAAAATAAGAACTACTGCTAATTTTTTAGGGATAAATGCAAAAGTTTTATCAGGAGTTTTAAAAGGTATAGTACTAACCATCAAACTTGCTGATATAACTGATACAGCAATAAAGATATTTATATGGAATAATTGAATTCCAAATGTTTTATCCATTACTTCACAAAACATAATATATGATACAACCATTGCTGCAGCATTAGGAATAGGCATACCACTGAAGTCTCCTTTTTCACTTGATGCCACATTAATAATATTAAATTTAACCAATCTCATTACTCCACAAAGAGCATACATAAAAGAAACAGGAACTATAAAAGGACTTCCTGGAACTCTTGATACTAAGATTGAGTAAATTAACATAGATGGAGCCAATCCAAATGAAACTGCATCACAGAATGAATCAAATTCCTTTCCAAATTCACTAAAAGCATCTAATTTTCTTGCTGTTTTTCCATCTAAACCATCACAAACCATAGCAAGTAAAATGAATAATATTGCCATAGTATAGTTTTCCTTTATTGATTCAGTTATACTTAGATAACCTAAAAACATATTTCCTGCTGTAATAAGATTAGGAGCAATGTATTTCTTCTTTACCATCTTTTTGTACCTCACTTTTTATTAATATAATAATCTTTATAATTATACCATCTTTTTGACTATTATAGAATATTTTTTATTTCACTTACCTCATTTAAAATTCTTAACAAAAATTTTAATAATATGATACAATAAGAAAAAAACATTTTTAGAAAGGAAACGATATGTATTACAACTATAATCAATATGTAAATTTAGGAGCTTTTTTAGATAAAAATGCTTGTACTTTTGCTATTTATGCTAAAAATGTTAGCAGTCTTATTCTAAATATATTTCATTCTGCTGAAGATGTTATTCCATATATGCAATATAGACTTGATCCCACTGAACATAAATTAGGAGATATTTGGAGTATATCATTGGAGGATATTCATGAAGGGACTCTATATACCTGGGAAATAAATGGATTTTCTGTCTTAGACCCCTATGCTCTTGCTTATACAGGAAATGAAAATATTAAAAATAGAAAATCTATTGTTGTTGAAAGAGTGGGGACAGAAACAAAACATATACTTATTCCTAAAAAAGATATGTTAATCTATGAAAGCCATATTGGTCTATTTACAAAATCTACTAACTCCCAAACATCAACCAAAGGGACTTACTCTGCTTTTGAAGAGAAAATTGAGTATTTAAAAGAATTAGGTATCAATGTAGTAGAATTTTTACCTGTTTTTGAATGGGATGATCGTACTGGTAACTTAAATAGAGAAGTTGGAGTTTTAAAAAATGTTTGGGGATATAATCCAATTAACTTTTTTGCTTTAACTAAAAAATATTCTTCATCAACTAATGAAAATTCTGCTGATGAAATTAAAGAATTTAAAGAACTTGTTTCTAAGCTTCATGAAAATGGTATGGAAGTTATTCTAGATGTTGTGTATAATCACACAGCTGAAGGTGGAACAGGTGGAGAAGAATATAATTTTAAAATTATGGCTGAAGATGTTTTCTATACTAAAGATAAAGATGGAAAGTTTACTAATTATTCTGGTTGTGGTAATACTTTAAATTGCAACCATAAAGTTGTTAAAGATATGATAATCCAATCCTTGCTATATTGGTATTTAGAAGTTGGAGTTGATGGTTTCCGTTTTGATCTTGCACCAATTTTAGGAAGAGATGCTGATAGTCAATGGGCTAGATATTCTCTTCTTCATGAATTAGTTGAACATCCTATTCTTGCCCATGCAAAACTTATAGCTGAAAGTTGGGATTTAGGTGGATATTTTGTTGGAGCTATGCCTAGTGGTTGGTCTGAATGGAATGGTGCATACAGAGATACTGTAAGACGTTTTATAAGAGGAGATTTTGGACAAGTTACTGAACTTATCAAAAAGATTTTTGGTAGTGTTGATATTTTTCACTCAAATAAAAATGGCTATCAAGCTAGTATAAACTTTATTTGTTGTCATGATGGTTTTACTATGTGGGACTTGGTCAGTTACAATATAAAACATAATCTTCTTAATGGTGAAAATAACCAAGATGGTGAAAATAATAACCATTCATATAATCATGGAGAAGAAGGATTAACTGAAAATCCAAAAATTTTAGCTCTAAGAAAACAACAAATAAAAAATATGCTTCTTATTTTATATATTTCACAAGGTATCCCTATGTTACTTATGGGAGATGAAATGGGAAGAACTCAATTAGGTAACAACAATGCTTACTGTCAAGATAATCCTACAACTTGGGTTGATTGGGATAGAAAAAAAGACTTTGAAGATATTTTTCTTTTTACAAAAAATGTGATAAATCTGAGAAAAAAATATTCTATTTTTAGAAAAGATAGCCCTTTGAAAGAAGAAGAAATTATTTTACATGGAATAGAATTGTTCAAACCTGATTTAACTTATCATTCACTTTCTATTGCTTTCCAATTGAAAGATATAGAAAGCAACACAGATTTTTATATAGCTTTTAATTCATATAGTGAGCAACTATGTTTTGAATTACCAAAACTTGAAAATAAATCTTGGTATATTTTAACAGACACTGCAAATGTTGAAACTTGCTCTTTTGAAGAAATAAAATATGAAAGAGAGCACTATTGTGTTCTACCAAAATCAGCTATAATTTTAATTTCTAAATAAATTTAAAAGAGTCTCAATGTATTTTTATAAATACTTGAGACTCAAAAAAGGAAAATAAGGAAACTAATTTGATTTGATAAGCCCTATTCTATAGGCTTTCAATAATTTTTTTAAGTCATTTATTTGACTTTGTATACTTCTACCAATATCAGTATCTTTTACCTTCATTCTTTTACTCTTTGTTTCAACAATTATATGAGAAGAAACCATATCAGTTCCGTCTTTAATTGCTGCTTCTTTAGATATAAATTTTAAATGTGAGGCAAGTTTTATGCCATAAGAGTTATATGTCAAAGTATAACCTGCTATACCTGTTGTAGATTGATATGCTCTTGAAAAACCTCCATCTATTATCAAAAGTTTTCCATTTGCTTTAATTGGAGATTCTCCCTCTTTTACCTTAACAGGTATATGTCCATTTATAATATGAGAAGTTCTTGGATTTAAACCAAATTCTTCAAAAATCTTGTCACAAATTTTTTCATCATTAATTAACTTATGATAAGGATTTTTTACTTCTTTATGAGTTGACTTATCATCTATAAAATATCTTTCAAATGTTTTCATAACATCTTTTCCAAAAAGTGGAGATAATCTTCCAGCCCATAGATACCAAATTAAGTCTCTATGTTTTTTATTTACCTCAATATTTTTTCTATCATAATAAGCCTGTCTAACGACATTATCAATTTTATCTAGTAGTGCTTTACCCTTATAATAGCCATCTACAACATACATTTCACTAAACTCTCCATTTGGCTCCATAGGGATACAAGCATGGAAAAGTAAATTTGAATTGTATTTTAAATACATTCCTCCCTTAGAGAATAATAGTTGCATATGTTTTTGTAACTTTTCACTTCCTAAGAATAAGGCTTGTAATTTATCTAAAAGTTCAGCTTCTTCATCTAAAAGTTCCAATGGATTTTCAGGATTCACTGTAGGAAAATTTGTGTCATTTAAAGGATATTCAACCCCATCTAAAGTGATAGTTCCCTTTTCATAATTGATAAATTTTAAAGATTCTCTAGACGACATTTCAAGTTCAGGGTTTCTTTCTGAGTAAAGTCCTTCAACTTTAAATTGTATTATACTCATAGCCTTGTGCATCTGTGCAATTAAATCACTATCCACACCTTCTTTTGGTCTGAATCTCTTACAAGGGTCATTACCATAATATTTCATAGCAAAAGTTGCAAAAGGTAATAGATTTATTCCATAAGCTTCTTCTAAAATATCATTATTATTATATCTACAACATATTCTAATGACATTTGCAATACAAGCCTTATTCCCTAAGGCAGCTCCTATCCAAAGAATATCGTGATTTCCCCATTGTATGTCCAAATTATTGTATTCTGCTAAAGTATCCATAATTAAATGTGGAAATGGACCTCTATCATATATATCTCCAACTATATGTAAATGATCTATATTTAATTTTTGAATTAAATTGGAAATAGCTATTATAAATTCTTTTCCTCTATCTATTGATATAATCGTATCAACTATACTATCAAAATACTCTCTTTTGTTTGCCAATTCTTTCTTTTCATAAAGCAATTCTTGCAAAATATATTGGAAGTCTTTAGGCATAGCTTTTCTAACTTTCGATCTTGTGTATTTAGAACAAACTATTTTACAAACTTCTATCAATCTATAGATAATATTTATCATCCATCTATCCACATTAAAATTTGCTGTATTTTGCATAATTTCAATTTTTTCTTTAGGATAATATATTATTGCAGCTAGTTCTTTTTTTTCACTTTCTGTAAGTTTATCTTTATAAACTTCTTCTATTTTATTCCTAATAGTCCCTGAACCATTTCTTAAAACATGATTGAATGCTTCATATTCTCCATGAATATCTGTCATAAAGTGCTCAGTTCCCTTAGGAAGATTCATTATAGCTTGCAAGTTTATTATTTCCGTTGACGTTTCCGCTATATTTTTAAATGTCTTAGATAATAGCTCTAAGTACTTAATCTCTGTATTCATATTATTCCCCATTCCTTTTCTCTTAATTTTCTAAAATTATAAAAAATAAGTGAGTTACAAAATATACGTTTTAAGTAAGCTACTGCGACGTCCATTATTGTTGAAGGAGCATTTCGGAGCTCCTGAAACACTAATGGCTGGCAAGTAGCTGATATATTATTTGCTTAGTAACGAACTATTTTTTAGTTTTCTTATTTTTTTAATTTTAAATATGCTTGTGCTGCTGCAAGTATTGCAGTAGGTACTCTAAATGGAGAACAACTTATGTAATCAATATTTTGTTCTTCAAAGAATTCTATACTCTTTGGATCTCCTCCATGTTCACCACAAACTCCTATCTTTAAATTAGTTTTTCTTGATTTACCATTTTTAACTCCAAGTTCAACTAATTGGCTGACAGCTTTTCTATCTATTGAGTAGAAAGGTTCTCCTTCCCAAATACCTTTTTCTCTGTAGTCATCTAAGAATTTTACAGAGTCATCTCTTGAAAGTCCCATTGACATTTGAGTTAAATCATTAGTTCCAAATGAGAAGAAATCAGCATATTCAGCTATTTCATCTGCAAGTAAGCAAGCTCTTGGTATTTCTATCATAGTACCTAATTTATATTCAACTCTTGCTCCAAGTTCTTTAAATAGATCTTCTATTTCTTCTTCTATTTCTTTTCTTAAAAATGCTAATTCTTTGGCTTCCATAATGAAAGGTATCATTATTTCAGGATGAACTTTTATTCCTTTCTTTTCACATTCATAGGTAGCTTCAATTATAGCTCTAGCTTGTATTCTGTAAAGTTCAGGGTAGCTAACTCCTAATCTACAACCTCTATGACCAAGCATAGGATTTTCATCTTTTAACTTGTAAATTCTTTTTTCTATTTCTTCAAGAGTAATTAACAGAATTTCTGCCATTTTATTTTTATCATCTATAGTCTTTGGAAGAAATTCATGCACTGGAGGATCTAAAAGTCTTATATTAGCTTCATCCCCATCTAAAACTTTAAAAATATTTAAGAAATCTTCTTTTTGCAAATTATGTAATTTTTTAAGTGCTCTTTCTTTTTCTTCACCTCTATCACTCAGTATAAATTCTCTTATAGTCCAAATTTTATCATTCTTAAAGAACATATGCTCTGTTCTACAAAGTCCTATTCCCTTTGCACCAAAACTCTTTCCTTGTTCAACATCCTCAGCAGTATCAGCATTCATTCTGACATTCATTCTCTTTATTTCTGAAGCCCAAGAAATGAATTCTTTTAGTTCATCTGAGAAACTATTTTCTTTTAAAGGAATTTTTCCTAAAAATATTTCCCCTGTATGTCCACTTACAGAGATAAAATCTCCTTCTTTCAATACATGATCTCCAACTATCATAGTCTTATTTACTTCATCTAATTTTATTTCTGAGCAACCTGTAACACAACATTTACCCATTCCTCTTGCTACAACTGCACCATGTGATGTTGCTCCACCTTTTAAAGTAACTATTCCTTGAGCAAGAGCCATACCTTGTAAATCTTCAGGCGAAGTTTCTTCTCTTACAAGTATAGTTTTTTCTCTTATTTTTACTCTTTTAGCATCAAACATTATTCTTCCAACTGCAACTCCTGAAGAAGCAGCAAGTCCTTTAGTTAACAAAGTTGCTTCTTTTAAATATTTTTCTTCAAAATCACCATTCAATAATTTATTTATTGAAGCTGGTTCAACTTTCATTACTGCTTCTTCCTTTGTAATTATTCCTTCTTTAACTAAATCCATAGCAATTTTTAAAGAGGCTTCAGCAGTTCTTTTTCCATTTCTTGTTTGTAAAATAAATAATTTTGAATTTTCTATTGTAAATTCTATATCTTGCATATCTCTATTATGTTTTTCTAGTTTTTTAGCAGTTTCCACTAATTGATTATAGATATCAGGCATAGTATTTTTTAGAAGTTCAATATTATCAGGAGTTCTTATACCTGCAACTATATCTTCTCCTTGTGCATTTAAAAGAACTTCTCCAAATATTTTATCTTCTCCAGTAGAAGGATTTCTTGTAAATAAAACTCCTGTTCCTGATTTTTCATTGAAGTTACCAAAAACCATTTCTTGAATTACAACAGCAGTTCCCATATTGTTATCAATATTATGTAATTTTCTATATAATATTGCTCTATCATTATTCCAAGAATCAAAAATTGATTTTACTGCAATAAGTATCTGATCTCTATAATTTTCAGGGAATATTTCTCCACATTCATCTCTATATATTTTTTTGCTTTCTAGTATTTGAGCTTTGTAATTGGTTGCTTTTAAGTGTACGAATTTTCTTCTATCTATTCCTTTTGCAATTTCAGAAAACATTTGTACAAATCTTAAGTAAGAAGTATATACAAATTTTTCATCCTTAGTTATTTCTAGCATTTTTTCTGCTACATAGTCATTAAATCCTAAATTCAAAATAGTATCCATCATTCCAGGCATAGAAACAGGAGCTCCAGATCTAACTGAAACTAGCAGAGGCTTTGGTGATTGAAATTTCTTACCTGTTTCATATTCTAAAACTCTTATATTTCTTAATATCTCCTCTTCTAATACAGGAGAAAGTTTTTTATCATTTTTAAAATACTCATTACAAGCAGTAGTAGATATTATTATTCCTTCAGGTATAGGAAGGTCTATTTTAGCCATTTCAGCTAAGTTAGCTCCCTTTCCACCTAGTAAAGCCATCATTTCTTTCCCACCATCTCTAAATTCATATACTTGTTTCATTTTATAGCCTCCTAAATACTTTTATTTTTAAGCTCTTGATAAAATAATTTTGTAACATTCGTTTTTGTAAATCTACCAACAAGAGATAATTTACCATTTTCTTTTCTAAGAACAGGTAAAGAATCTATCTCATGTTTTATTAACTTCTCTATCGCATCCATTATATTATCGTCTTCAAAACAGTGTACAATATTTGGCATTCTTGTCATTATCATACTGACTGGTGTCTTTTCTATATTTTTTTTATTTAATGTAGCTTTTAATAAATCTTTTCTGGAAATTATACCAACTAATTTTTCATTTTCTACTACAACTAAAGTTCCTAAATCATAGTTAAATAAATGTATAATTGCATCATAGACAGATGTCTTTACATCTATTGAGTTCTGTGGACTCATACAATCTTTAACTCTAATTATTGTACATTTTTCATTATAACTATAGCCTTTATTTTGTTTAGATGTTACTAACTTTAATGATGTTAATATTGAAAAATCTGTTCTCAGAGCAGATTTTGTAACATTTAAGTTTCTCGCGATTTCATCTCCTGATAGTAATGATTTTTCTTTTAACATTTTAAGTATTTTCTTTTGTCTCTCTGTTAAAATCATCTAATCACGTCCTTATTAATGCTTATTATTTTAAAATTTAACATAAATAATATAAAAACACAAGTTATTTTAAGTAATTAATGTACACTTATTTTTTCTTGCTTTATATTGGACAATACTGTAAGAAAAACAAAAAATAACTTTATAAAATTAATAAGGAATTTATAATAAATTATAGACAGTTTTGTTTAAATACGCTATAATTATTTGAACGATAAAATGGAGGTGTAGAATGAAACTCAGTATAAATATAAAAGGTTTATCAAGAAGAAAAGTTATTCATCAAGAAGAAATAGAAATTGAAAATGAAATTTCTACTACAAAAGATTTAATAAGAGAATTAGTAAAAATTAATGTGGAAAAATTTAATAAAAAAATAGATGATAAAGATATTTTATCTATTATGACTAATGAATATATTGTTGAAGCAGCAAGAAGTGGAAAAATTGGTGATGAAGTTCATGGAGATAAAAAAGCTAATTTAGAAAAAGCTTTAGACACAGCTTATCTAGCTTTTGAAGATGGACTATATTGTATTTTTATAAATGATGAGCAAAGTGAAAAATTAGAGGATAATCTGGCTTTAAAAGATGGAGATGTGCTTACATTTATTAGATTGACTATGCTTGCAGGTAGAATGTGGTAGGAGGAAAAATGTTAAATTTTTATGGAAACAAATTTACTTCAAAAGTTAATAGCTTTATAAGTAAAATTAAAGCAGAAGTTAAAACTTTAGATAGAGATAACCAAAGATTTATTGAAGATATCTTTACTAAAAGAAATTATCATGGTTATGGAGAAATTTTACAAGATAATTTAATTAATAAATTTTCAAGAAGAGAAAATGTTAAATTTGAAGATATTTTCCCAGAAAATATATACCCAGCTCTAGAAATACTTATAGGAGAAACTAATTTAAAAAACTTTATAAAAATTGGAGAAAAAATTACAAAAACACCCTATACTATGGGATACACGAGAAGAATGGTCAGAAGTACAAATTGTCGTAACTATATAGATAAACTTTTTTCTATTCTTAGTACTTTTGTACACTACAAGTTTTTTGATATCAATACACAAAAATTGTTACTTGGAAACTGTGATTTTCAAGGTCTTGAAGGTTGGGATTTAAAAAATTTAATTACTTCACTAGAAAATAAATATGTTATTGCTAATGATATTGACAATGGGAATCAAGAAGTTATAGATTTCATTAATGAAGCTCTAACAAGTGGTTCTTCTAAAAATATAAATTATGGAAGCTTAGCAGCAATATTTGTTTCTGAAAATAAATCTCTAGTGGAAATGGCAGGTAAATTACTTCTTGCTGCACAAAGACAGGAAGGACTTCGTCAACAAATATGTGAAA
>ERZ773062.673-NODE-673-length-16723-cov-6.387449_pt1 | contig 16723 bp, 19 predicted proteins | sample MGYA00580626_ERZ773062 | MGnify/ENA primary metagenome ERZ773062 (study PRJEB29015, sample SAMEA2738003) | human oral metagenome | biome: human oral; feature: human-associated habitat; material: dental | place: China | collected 2058 ...
ATCGCGTCCCCGTCCTCCTGAACCGCATCATGATCCCCGGACCGCATCGGGCCGGTGGCCGCCGTGACCTCGCCGCGGCAGGCGATGCCGCGGCCCCAGTCGAGGATGGCGCATGCCGGCACCGCCTGCCCATGCGGTGCCATGCGTTGCCCTGCGGACCTTTCTCCTCCACCACCCGAAGGCCAGCCCCGTCATCCAGGAAATGTCAGTGTCGACTGCCATGATCGGAATCAGGATTCACACAGCTCACTGTCGGAAGGAATCATCGCCATGGATGCTCTCACCTACGAAGATCTGGTCTCTGCCTGCCACGCCGGCGGGGCAAGCGTGCTCACCTCGGTCACCGAGCTCGCCCCCGCAGCGGGCCCGCATGCGGGGATCGCCCCGGCCCGGTACACGCGGGGGCGGAACGGAACCTACGCCTACGAGACGCGTTTCATCGACGGGCGACCCCAGAGCGCGGTTGTCGTCGACGGCAAGGCCAGCCAGCTCAATCGCGTGGAGGATGCCATCGCTTTGGCCGTCCGAGACGGTGACCCCGCGCTGAGCAGGATGCCCCGCATGCGCGTCGACTACGGTGAGTTCAGCGCCTACGATTATGAGCTTCCCCATCGCTTCGTCGACGGTCATTTCCGTTTCGGGACCGTCGACGGGAAGCCCACCACCGACAGCCCCGTGTACCAAGCGGCGCGGAACGCCACACCGGCGGACTCCCGAGCCCTGCTCGAACTCAGCCCGGTCAGCCTCGTCCTCGGCTCCTGGGACTCCTCCCGGAAGTCCCATCAGGCCAGGTATCGCTCCTGCGCGGTCGGGGAGATCATCGGCGTCCTGGCGGACCAGAGCGAGAGCGGGCGCGAGCCGTCCCCGAGGGGCGCGGCCCGCAAGGATGACATCGCCCCCAGCGTCCGGCTCAGCGGGCCCGACATGCTGGCCCTGCTCAACACCCAGAAGGATGAGATGTCGGCGAAGACGGTCGCGAAGATCGAGCAAGCGGCGAAGAACGCCAAGTCCGGCACGACCTCGGCATCGGCCCTCGGCCTCGGCGCGATCCCCCCGAGCCTCGACGCCCTCGGACTCGTCGCCTGCAGCAGGATCATCCGTTCTCATGTGCTGTCGTTCGCAGCGCTGCGTCAGCTCAGGTTCGGCACCGACAACGGCGCGGACGTCGCCTGCCGCGCTCTTCTGGCCGCGCTGGCGCTGCACGGCATCGCCTTGGCCGATGAGGAGCTGTGCCTCCGGGCGAACTGCGACCTCGTGGAGAAGAACGCCCCGCAGGTCCATCTCGACGGGCGCCGCGGGAGCTGGCGCGAGCTCGCCCCGCTGACCCGCGAGATCACCGAGCCCCTCCTCTCGCAATCCATCGACGAGGCGGTCGCCGCGGCGGGGATCACGTGGAAGGGTCAGGTCTTCAATGTCGTGGGCAACAAGAAGATCCTCGCAGGCGTCGAGTCCAGCGCAGAGGACGAGGACTGACATGCCTCAGCTGACGATCAGGGCGCACTTCCCCCTGGGCGTGTTCCAGGGCCACGAGAAAGACGGTTCGTCGTCACGACTTCCGGACACGGCACGGCTCTACTCGGCACTCGTCAACGCCGCCGGCCAGGGCACGGCGGCCGAGAGGGGCGACGACGGGCTGCAGATCTCCGCCGACTCCGCCCGGGCACTCGGCTGGATCGAGAACCATCCACCGAAGAGGCTCATGGTGCCCGTGAGCATCCCGGTGCAGACGGGCCCCCGTCCTCTCTCATACCGGAATGAGGGAACGGCCGAGAAACCGAAGAGCGTTCTGAGGCTCCGAAAAACCTCAACCGAGATCAGCGAGGGAACGGCTCTCCTCGGGGATTTCGGCTGGTGCTGGGACGACGCCCCGACCGAAGTGCGGGAAGCACTCGAGCGCCTCTGCCCGGACGTGTCCTGCCTCGGCGAGACGGACAGCCCCGTTGTCCTCACCCTCGATCCGATCGAGTCGACGCACGAACTGGTCAGTGAGGCGAGTCAGCTGCGCCCCCGTGGAACGCCGGTCCGCACCCCGCACGAGGGAAGGCTCGAGGAACTCGAGAGGGCCTGGGACGAAGAGCATCGCAAGATTCCGAGCATGAAGGACGATCGCCCCATGGAGTCCTCTGATGGTCCACGGACGCGACCGATACCCACCGGCTCACTGGGCACGCTGTACTACGAGCGCCCAGGATCCCCTCTTCCCGAGGACCCGTGGGCATTCGCCCGGCTCGTCCCGACAGATCGCGCGTTGACGGCCAAGAACGTCGTCGCATGGTGTGTCGCCTTCCACCGCATGCTCATCGCTCTTCTGGGGAACGCAGCACCCGCCAGCGTCACGGGGCACTACGCCCCCGGCGCTCCACGCCCTGCGAACCGCGTGGCGATCCAGTACCTGCCGGCCAACCTCCTGGCGGGGCATTCCGTCGAAAACGACTTCCCGCATGGTGCGTTCTTGCTGCTTTTCCCACGAGATCTCGCGTCCGAGGATCGTGAGCGCATCGACGAGGCCCTGCGCACACCTCACAAACGGCTGTGGAAACGACGGGACGAAGAGGCCCTGGTACTGGGCGCGCCCTTCGGCATCGCACTGTCCGAGTTCTGGCCCGCCCTGCCGCAGGGTTGGCGCAGAAGCTGGCGGAGCCTCACCGGTCTGGTCCCCGAGACCCGACGTCAGGCTCCGCACCCCTCGCTCGGGCGGTGGGGTTTCGAGCAGGCGGCCCTGCTCTCGTTGGGGCACGTGTTCCGGGATCAGCTCGACCTCCCGTCCGGCAGGAACTACTGGGCCGTCGTCGAGTCCGTACTCGCACAGGGCGCACGGGTCACCTCCACCCACCGGGTCCCCAATCCGCAAACGGAGAGATTCGCGCACAAGGCACCGTCCTCGATCGGGACGGTTCAGCCGTACACGGCCGTACTGGAACCCGGCCGCCTGATCAGCGACAGGGCCCTCATCGCCATCGGGCAGTCCCGTCATCTCGGGGGCGGCCTGCTGGTTCCCGTCGACTCTCCGGAGGAGTCATGAGCATCACCGAAGCGGACTTCACCCGTTTCTTCGCCGCAGTCAACGACGGGCACCAGCCGTTCCCTTGGCAGGAACGACTTCTGCAGAGCATCCTTTCCGCCGGTCATTGGCCGATGTCCATCACCGCACCGACGGGTTCGGGCAAGAGCGCCGTCGTCGACATCCACACCTTCCTCACGGCCCTGTCGGCAGTTGGCAGCGCTCCACGATTGCCGAGACGCTTGTGCGTCGTGGTTGGGCGGCGAGCGCTCGTGGACTCCCAGGCCGATCGTGCCCAGCGGATCCTCGACTGGCTCGAATCCCGAGATTGTCAGCTGGCTCAGGAGATGGGCGATGCCCTGCTCAGCCTGTGCTCCACACAATCATCACCACCCGTCGTCCTGGCCAATCTGCGTGGCGGTCTCGCCACGGACAAACGTTGGATCGACGATCCCAGCGCCTGTTCGGTGATCTGCGCGACGCCGGACATGTGGGGCAGTCGGCTCCTGTTCCGCGGCTACGGCACGAGCAGGGCGGCAAGGCCTCGAGAGGCGGGCCTGCTCGGGATCGATTCGGTTGTCGTCATTGACGAGGCGCATCTGTCACGCCAGCTCCTCGGCACGGCCCGTTGGGTGTCCGCGGAGAACGCCGAACCGGCCTCGGCGCTCGGGCTACCCGGGCTGCAGGTCGTCGAGTCGTCCGCCACCGCACGCCCCGGGCCCGCCACGGAGCGGATCGGGATCGATGCCTCCGATCTGGCCGATCCAGAGCTGGCTCCCAGGATGACCAGACCGAAACCGGTCGAGGTGATCAGCTCCTCGCGCTGGAGCGGCACGAAAGCGACCAGGGCCTACATCGAGGAGATCATTGCCGCGCTCAAGGAGCTGCGGGATCAGACGCCGGGCGGCACGATCGGTTGCGTCGTCAACCGCATCGACACGGCGCTGCGCATAGCGGATTCCCTCGGGGAGGACTGCCCGTGCTGGGTGGGGCCCATGCGTCCCGCAGATCTGCACAAGATCAAGGGTCTTCTCGGCCTGCTCCGCGCTCCGGGCACCGACGACACGACGCAGGCCCCGCCCTTCCTCATCGCCACTCAGACCGTCGAGGTCGGCGTCGACATCGATCTCGCGGGTCTCGTGACCGAGTTGGCGTCCGCAGAGAGCATGGCGCAGCGCTTCGGCAGGGTGAACCGGCGAGGCCTCCGCGGCGAGGCCCGCATCAAGGTCATCGCCCCGAGCGACAAGGACATCACCCCGAGCAAGGGGAAGATCAAAGACCAAGCCCCCTACGGAGTCGACGATCTCCGTGCCGGCCTGAACTGGCTGAGAGGATTCGACGGGCCGCAGGGGGCGTGCCCGGCCAGAATCATGGATTCCCCGCCGCCGCCGATGACCCCGGAACGACAGATCGTGAAGCTTCCCCACAGGGGCGATGTCATGCGGTGGGAGGCGACCGATGACGACATGCTCGCTGAGGAGAAACTGGAGTTGTGGATCCGCGACTCCCTCGAGCCGGAGCGACTCCAGGCAGGGCTGGTCGTACGAGACGAGTTGCCCGAACGCGAGGACGAGGTTCTGCCGCTCCTCGAGGCGACACCACCGACCGATGAAGAGATCTACCCCGCCGAGATGCAGACGGTACGCAAGATCACCACGCAGATCATCGAAGGGCAGGGAACCCATGCCCGAGCCTTCATCCGCCATGATGGATCGATCCGCCCCGCTCTTCCGGGAGACAACGGCGATCTCCTCCTTGCCCCCGGTGATGTCGTCATCATCGACAACGACCATCCCGTCACCCGCCACGGCGTCGTCGTAGCGGATAACACCGAATGCGAACACCGACAGTCCTTCTGGGGAGGGAACAGCGTCAGAATCATCTTTCCGGGTTCGAGCGGCTCGAAATGGCTCACCGAGTTGTGCGGTCTGTCGAGTGAAGACGCCCAGAGAACCTTCACGGAAGCCGGAGAGCAGGGCATGGTGATCCTGGGGCCGGACCTCACCGAGGGCATCACGCTGTCGTGGATCGTCGTCACCACCGCTGCTTCCGTCGAGGACGACGAGTCGATCCGTCAGGAATGGACGACCGCAGACCACCCAGTCGGGCTCGACGTCCACCAGCGGGGCGTCGCAGCGCGGGCGGAGTTCTTGGCACAGCTCATCGGGCTCTCCTCGAACATCCGCATGGATCTGTCGACAGCCGGGCTGCACCACGATGACGGAAAAGCCGACCCTCGGTTCCAGCGTTTCCGGTTGGGCAACACCACCGATCAGGTGCTGGCGAAGAGCCTGGACCCCAGCGCTCAGAGCATCTCTCGACGTCGATGGTCAGGAGGCCTCCCCCGGGGCTGGCGTCATGAATTGCGTTCAGTCGCCATCGCATGGCCCACGATCAGTCGGGAGCAGGACGCTGAACTGATCGCGCGCCTCATCGGCACGAGTCACGGTCACGGGCGAGTTCTTCCCCAAGCGAACGCGCATCTGCTGTGCGATGAGGGCGACAGCGCTGAGTTCAGAGGACTTGTGGAGGAACTCTTCCTCGAGGGCGAGTGGTGCGAGATCATGACCCGCACGAGTTGGCGTTACGGACCATGGGCATGCGCCTATCTGGAGGCAGTACTGCGCGCAGCGGACTGCCAAGTGTCGAGGGAGGGATCATGAGGATCATTCTTGCTGGAGGGCTCGACAGCGCCCTCACTCATTTCGCAATGATCGGCTTGGCCGAGATACTCCAAGAGGCGGACGCCAGCCGGGTCCGTCTTCAATGGAAGGACTCCGCCAAGGCAGAACCCACGGTCTCCTGGGACGGCCCCGAGGCGGCGGAGGCCGTGCTCGCCCACGCCCGACGGCACGCGAACCAGGACTCATGGGTGCAGGCGAAGGCGTCCTTCACCACACCAAAGGGCGAGAAAACCTTCGGACTGTTCAGCCCACGACTCCCCCTTCCCGAGAAGGAGTCTGAGGTTCAGCAATTCGAGGATCATCGAGAGGAGTTCTTGAACTCTGATCTGACCGCTCTGGACCATCTGATGATCAGCAACCTCGGAGAGCCTGGCTACTGGATTTTTGATCGCAATACGAGGCTTCCTGACAGCTCCGCGTCGCGCTGGGAAATGAAGACAAGGAATCACGGAAAGGAGTTCGTCGGAAATCGCCTGTCGAAGCTCGCCTCAATCGTCTCGTCCTTTGACAAGGATTCGATTGATGCCGGATTGACCGGAAGAAAGATTTCTGACCCCCTGGGCAAGGACAAGCCCGGTTCCCGTACTTCCACCGGACTGACACCTCCCGGCCCGGTTGATAACGCCTTGGCCTGGTGCGGACTGTGGGGCATCAGCGGTTTCACTGTTGTCCCCGGAAACGGCAACGACGTCAGCGCCACTGCAGGCGCCATTCCGCAACGGTCGTTGCACCCGAAGTGCCTTCTCATCCCGATCACAGAGAGACCAGTGTCTCCCTCCGCATGGCGAGCGCTCATGGCAAGTCGAGCAGTCATCGATGTCACATCCCCGAACGAATCATCCACGGCAGCGGCCTTGGATTATCTGAAGACGAGAGGAGTCCTTGGAATGTGCACATTTCCTGTACACACCACGAACAATTCAAACGCCCCCGAGCGAATGATCCTCAACGGCACCTTCCATCCTTTGAACAGAGTTCCCCATGACCTCCACTGAAAATATCCCGATAAGTCTCCTGTCACACATGGTTTTCTGTCCGCGTCGGGCATGGCTCGAAGCGCAGGGTGAGCAGGCCGACAGCTTCGCCATGGCGGCAGGATCCGTCGCACACTCTCGCGTCGACGATCCAGCGGAATCACGTCCCGGAACGGAGCGGGCGATGCTCGTGCACAGCGACGAGCTCGGCCTGACCGGACGCTGTGACGTCGTCCACTCAGAGCCGAACGGAACCCTGACGATCCAGGAATACAAGTCGACCCCGGTCAGGAGAAAGCCCCAGATCAGGGAGTCACAGCGCATTCAAGTATTGGCTGAGGTCATGTGTCTGGAGAGCATGGGGTACACGGTCGCCGGAGCCGAGGTGCACTTCATAAATCACCACAAGAGCATTCCCGTTCCCTTCAGCGCAGCAGACAGAGAGGAATGTCTGGAATGGGTTCACCGGACTCGTGAGATGATCCGGGGTTCACATGCTCCAGAGCCCCTTCTGGACGACCCACGGTGTGCCAGCTGTTCCCACGCGGCCATCTGCCTTCCCGACGAGCATCATCACACGAGAGGAACACTCACAAGACGCATCTCCGCGTCCGACCCAGAAGGAGAGATCGTTCATGTCATGACTCCCGGCGCACGAGCCTTCATGAAAGAGCGTCAAGTCGTCGTCGCCAAGAATGGTGAAACCCTGGCGAGCTGCCCCATTGAAAGAATCAGTGGAATGGTCGTCCACGGCAACGTGGATCTTTCCAGTGCTCTCGTCAGAGAACTCCTCTGGAGAAGGCTCTCGATCGTCTGGTGCAGTGGCAGAGGACGAGTGGTTGGTTGGGCCACCAGCGCCCGGCTTCCGAACGGGCAGGCCAGGATCCACCAGCAGGTCATGTCCGAATACGGTTGTCTGCCCTTGGCTCAGGCCATGATCAAGGCGAAGATCTCGAATCAAGCGACCCTGCTCCGCCGCAACGGGGGCGGAACATCGGCAACAACGAGCCAGCTTCGAGCCCTTGGCAGGCAGACCACTCAGGTCAGCAGCCTTCCAGATCTCTTCGCGCTCGAGGGAAGGGCTGCGCAGATCTATTTCACCGACTTCCCATCCATGTTGAAGGGAACCGGAGTCGAGGAGTTCTTGAAAGCCTGGCCCGGGCGCCACGGGAGGGGCGCCATCGATCCACTCAATGCCGCTCTCAATTTCTGTTACGGCCTGTTGCTCGCTGACTGCATCCGAGGGCTGACGGCATGCGGGCTCGATCCGCACGGAGGTTTTCTTCACTCACCAAGCCGGAACAAACCGACCTTGGCTCTTGACCTGATGGAAGAATTTCGGGCACCGATAGCCGACTCCGTGGTCATCACCTGCATCAACAACAGATCATTGACCCCAGGGATGTTCTCCCGAACGCTTGGGGACACTCGACTCAAAGCTGCAGGAAGAAACGCATTGACAACCGCCTATGAACACAAGGCGACTACTGAGATAGCTCATCCGATATTCGGGTACACAACGTCATGGCGTCGTGCAATCGAGGTGCAGGCGAGGATCCTCCTCGGGGTCATCGACGGGACCCGCAGCGAATACAAGGGGATGACAATAAGGTGACACGTCGTGACAGCCACAGATTTCTCATCGCATATGACATCCCAGACGACCGTCGAAGACATACAATATCAGTGATCTTGAAGGGTTTCGGCCATCGAGTGCAGTACAGCGTCTTCATGATTGACTGTTCACCGGGCAAGATACCGATTCTTCAACATGAGCTCGAGGAGAACATGAAATCCGGGGAGGATTCAGTCCTGCTGTGCGATCTGGGCCCCTCGAAACTGGTCGATTCCAGAGTGATCACCCACTTGGGGAGTTCGTGCTGCGCCATGCTCCCGGAAGCCACGATCATCTGATGCGAGAGCCGTCTCAGTACACGAACCCGGTCGACCCGCTCGCAGTTGCGTATCTCGTAGTCAACTGGCAAATCAAAGGCGTCCCCACCGTCACACCCCAACGAGTATGCCGTCATGCTACACTGTCTCTCGCGAAGAGCTTCTGAATCACTTGACCAGAAGGCTCTTTTCAAGCCCGCTATTGCTTCCCCTTCTGGGGAAGCCCTTCATTGAGGCCGGCCGCCTTGAAGCGTCGGGGCGCGCCCGCCCGATTGCTTCCCCTTCTGGGGAAGCCCTTCATTGAGGCGCACCCAGTATATGCGTGTGGGGTGGTGGCGCAACCCATTGCTTCCCCTTCTGGGGAAGCCCTTCATTGAGGCTGCATGGATCATCGCCGCCGTGACGTGCGCGCTCAATTGCTTCCCCTTCTGGGGAAGCCCTTCATTGAGGCTCGCACAGCCCGCTCACGGGCCGGATCTCAGCAGTGATTGCTTCCCCTTCTGGGGAAGCCCTTCATTGAGGCAGCCCCCGACCAGCCACGAAGCAGACACCCGACCAGGATTGCTTCCCCTTCTGGGGAAGCCCTTCATTGAGGCAAGCTGGCGTCGCTGCTCGGCGCGTGGGCCGGCGGATTGCTTCCCCTTCTGGGGAAGCCCTTCATTGAGGCATGGCCATGGTGGTGGTCCTGTCTGTGAGGGGGGCATTGCTTCCCCTTCTGGGGAAGCCCTTCATTGAGGCGGCTATGCGGGCGACCACCCAGCCCTCGAGCAGGCCGGAATTGCTTCCCCTTCTGGGGAAGCCCTTCATTGAGGCGCGAACCCGGAGGCCGCATCCATCTTCGCCGAGACATTGCTTCCCCTTCTGGGGAAGCCCTTCATTGAGGCGAGGCCCCCGCACCCTGCGGCTCCGGGGTGCGGGGGCATTGCTTCCCCTTCTGGGGAAGCCCTTCATTGAGGCACACGATCGCTTCACAGGCGCATTCTTTGGCCTAATTGCTTCCCCTTCTGGGGAAGCCCTTCATTGAGGCCAGCGGGCCGCCCACACGCGCGTCTTGCCGTCGATATTGCTTCCCCTTCTGGGGAAGCCCTTCATTGAGGCCGAAGCTGGCGATGTGGAGGGGCTCATCGGCGCAGGATTGCTTCCCCTTCTGGGGAAGCCCTTCATTGAGGCGACCAGACGACCTCGCCCTTGTGCACGACGCCGGCATTGCTTCCCCTTCTGGGGAAGCCCTTCATTGAGGCGTAGCCGCGGCGGTCAAGCTCACGGACCACGATGCGAATTGCTTCCCCTTCTGGGGAAGCCCTTCATTGAGGCGATGGGAGGCAGTCCCGGTCGTGCTGGCTCGGCCTCAAATTGCTTCCCCTTCTGGGGAAGCCCTTCATTGAGGCCAGACGGGCTTTTTCGGCTGCTTGTCGGTGACCCACATTGCTTCCCCTTCTGGGGAAGCCCTTCATTGAGGCGCCGCCTACACGCTCGCAGCCGTCGCGCTCGGGAATTGCTTCCCCTTCTGGGGAAGCCCTTCATTGAGGCTTAGACATACCTCCGCACCTCGTTCGACGATGATAATTGCTTCCCCTTCTGGGGAAGCCCTTCATTGAGGCGGGCAGGGCCAACAGCACTGGGTCGCCCGACGCCACCATTGCTTCCCCTTCTGGGGAAGCCCTTCATTGAGGCTGACAAGCGGTGAGTGTCGGGAGCACGCTCTCCGGGATTGCTTCCCCTTCTGGGGAAGCCCTTCATTGAGGCACATCCTTAATCGCCTGCATCGCGGCGGGGTCCAGATTGCTTCCCCTTCTGGGGAAGCCCTTCATTGAGGCTTTTGGGTGGCGGGCCGAGGAAGAGGATGGCGAGGATTGCTTCCCCTTCTGGGGAAGCCCTTCATTGAGGCTGGGACGTGATCTCATCGCACCGATGCCGCAGCCACTATTGCTTCCCCTTCTGGGGAAGCCCTTCATTGAGGCACCATCGCGAGCGTCGCCCTGGGCAGCATCCTCACGTATTGCTTCCCCTTCTGGGGAAGCCCTTCATTGAGGCTCCGCCAGGAGCTGATTAGGATCACCCTGATACCCGATTGCTTCCCCTTCTGGGGAAGCCCTTCATTGAGGCCAGGTGACCGGCCGGTGGGAGAACGCCGCGGACCCATTGCTTCCCCTTCTGGGGAAGCCCTTCATTGAGGCGGGGTGATGTAGAGCGCCCGCGCGTCGACCACCGTGATTGCTTCCTCTTCTGGGGAAGCCCTTCATTGAGGCCAAGCGACCGTGGCGGCCTCCTCGAGCCCGGCCAGATTGCTTCCCCTTCTGGGGAAGCCCTTCATTGAGGCCGTGCTGTTCCGGTGGGTGCTCGCGGGGCATCACACGGATTGCTTCCCCTTCTGGGGAAGCCCTTCATTGAGGCCGCTGCTCGCTGCAGGGCCCCGTTATCGATGCGGATATGCTCGCCTTGTGGATGAATTAAATCCTTTTCCGCGCCGCCCTCAGCCCCGAGCCCGCGGGTGCGCGCTCGCGTACACCTCCCGCAGGTGGCCGACAGTGACCTCGGTGTAGATCTGGGTCGTCGTCACGGAGGCGTGGCCGAGCAGCTCCTGGACGACGCGCACGTCGGCACCGCCCTCGAGGAGGTGGGTTGCGTAGCTGTGCCGCAGCGAGTGGGGGGAGACCTCCGTCCCGATTCCCGCAGTCCTGGCACATCTGGAGACGATGGTGAACGCCGAGTTGCGCGACAGGCGCCTCCCGAGGGTGTTCAGCAGCAGTGCTCCCCCGCCGTCACCCTTGACAGCGAGCCCCGGGCGAGCCCGCACCAGGTAAGCGTCGAGAACCTCCCTGGCGAAGCTGCCGAGGGGAACCACCCGCTCCTTCCCGCCCTTGCCCCTGAGCTTCAGACCCGCGCCCTCGTCCGCCATGGCTATGGTGGCGTCGTCGACGTCGAGTCCCGTGATCTCCGAGATCCGGGCGCCCGTGCCGTAGAGAAGCTCCAGCAGGGTGGCGTCCCGCAACCCGATGGGATCCTCCCGGTCGGGGGTGGCCAGCAGCCTCTCGATCTCGGCGACGCTGAGCGCCTTGGGGAGTCGTTTGCCCAGTTTGGGAACCTGGATCTCGGCGGCGGGGTTCTCGGAGGTCATTTTCTCCTCGTGGGCGAAGGCGTGGAGGTTCCGCACGCTGACGAGGGCCCGCGCCACCGAGGCCCCCTTGAGTTCCGCGGCCAGTTCACGGACGTGTTCGCTGATCTCCACGGGGCTCACATCCCCGAGGTCGGTCACGCCCCGGTCCGCGAGGAAGGAGAGGTAGCGTTCCAGGTCACGGCGATAGGCGGCCACGGTGTTGGCCCGCAGTCCCCGTTCCACGCGCACGTGTGCCAGATACTGCTCCAGCGCGTCCTCGGCCGCGTTCACTCAGCGACCGGCCCTGATCGGCCACGGCGCATCGGCGGGACGCAGCTGGCCGATGCGCCCGGACAGCCTGGCGGTTTCGAGGGCCAGGATTCCCGCCACCAGCGTCGGGGACTGGCACTGCCCCGCCAGCACCGCCGCCACGAGGTCCTCGCGCTGAACCCATTCGGAACGCATGTGCGCCTCCTCGCCCTCCAGGACGAAGCCGTCCGGGCGGGAAGTGTTGCGTGGGTCGCGGGCCAGGTAGATCCGCAGCGATTCCTCGCAGGCCCCCGGGGTGGTGGTGATGTCCACCAGGACGTTCCAGCGCCCGGCGGCCAGTTCGGCCTCCTCCGCGAGTTCCCGCCGCGCCGCCGCCACATGGTCCTCGCCGGCCATGTCGAGCAGCCCGGCCGGGATCTCCACCAGTTCATACCTCACGGGGTGCCGGTACTGGCGCACCACCGCTATGGTGTCGTGTTCCTCATCCCAGCAGACCACCGCCACCGCGCCCGGGTGGGTCAGGTACTGGCGTGCGATGACCTCCCCGGAGGGGGTGGCTATGGTCTCGTCGACGAACGCGGAAACGCGCCCTCTCCCCAGCTCGACTCGTTTCCTGACCTCCCACGCGACGGGTCGATCCCAGCTCATCCGGTTCCTCCTGGCTGCCGTTCTGGTGCGGCGTCATCCGTCCCGCACCCATCAGACGCTACAGCCACCTGCCAGTCCGGTTTCGGCCAGGGCGGCACGGGTCTGGTCGTTGACCGTGGCCACCCAGTCGTCGGCGTCCCTGCCGCCCTCGACGGGAATGCGGGCGAAATCACCCGGAAGGTCACGGAACCCGGCCAGGTCCAGCAGGGATGTGCCGTCGCTGAGTGAGGTTTCTGGCAGCGTCCTCCAGGCCAGCGAGTAGAGGGTCACGGGGTTGCGTGGCAGCCGCCCCTGCAGGGCCCGGAACACCTCGCCGCCACGTCGCTGCCGCCCCGCTGCACCCTCGGGATCGGCGGTCCAGGTGCCGTCGACGAGGATCTCCCCCTGCCTGCTGCGCACGAAACCGAGCGCCGTACGCCCGTCGAGCCGCTGGGTTCCCGCGGGCAGGTCTATGTGCGCGTGTTCGTCCCGCAACGGATGCTCCAAAGTGACGTCCACTCCCCCGACCGCGTCGACGAGGGTGACGAATCCGCGCAGGTTCACCACGACCACGTGATCCACGGGCATGGCGAGGCTGCGGCACAGGCCGTCCACGAAAGCCTGCGGGCCGCGCAGCCAGCTGGTGGCCAGGCGGTCGTATTCGTTGGGGGCGACCTCGACGACGAGGTCGCGGGGAATGCTCGCGGCACGGATCTGTCCTCCCTGCCGGTGCAGGGCAAGGATCAGGTCGGCGCGGGCACCGTGTTCGTCGCCGAGTTCCCCGAAGTCGGTGGTGCCCTCGGGTGCCAGGGAGCGGTCGTCGATCCCGACCACCAGGAGGGTGCGCCCGTCGTTCCGCGATGCGTGGAGCCTCACGTCCAGGCGGTTCGCCCGGGCATTCAGCAGCGCCCCCGCGGTGACCAGGCCGACCACCACCGCGAGGATCAGCACCCCGGGTTTCCAGATCCACCCGGGAACGGCAAACCGCCCCGGGCCTTCCGGCACGGGGCGGTTGCTGGTCGGATCAGATTGCGGCACCGGTGCGAGGCAGACCGGGCTTGTTCTTCTTCCCGCCGTTGTCTCCGGGCTGGCCGCTCTTCTTCAGGTCGTCCTTGTTGACGATCGTGACGTTGGCCAGGCCAACCTCGTTGTCGTTCTTGACGACGACGTAGTGGCTGCTGCCGGGGGTCACGTCGCCGCTGAGGACTGCGTTCAGCTGGGCGGAACCGTCAGCGGCAACGGTGGTCTTGCCGAGCGGGTAGGGCTTGGAGTAGAGCGTGACATCGAGCTCCTGGCCGGCGGTGAAACCGGTGGCTCCAACCGCGATGTTCCCGCCGGGAGCGGCCTTGCGAGCCACGCCGTCGCCGGTGACGGTGACCTGCGGGCCGACGGCCTTGGTCAGGTCAACGGTGATGGTGGTGTTGGTGGACTGGTCCTGGTAATCGAAGCAGGTCAGCGACGTCGGGGTCTGCCCCTGGGTGCTGGTGATCATGTACCCGAACTCGGACGGCTGGTCCTTCAGGTTGATGGTCTCGGTCTTCCACTCACCGACCTTGATGACCGCCTTCGCGGTGTGCTCGGGGCACTTGGCCGCGAGATAGGCCGAGGAATCACCCTGGGCGGTGTTGACAGCACGGACCGTCAGCGAAGGCGCGACGCCGTCATCGGCGGAGGCCTGGTTGATCCCGGTGAACCCGGCGAAGGCCAAGGTCAAGGCGGCTGCCCCGGCAAGGACACGCTTCTTCATTTATCTTCCCCTCTGTTTCGCGCGGCCCAGTGCCACGCACGCGACTTACGCTATACCATTGATGGCCCATTCGGATAGCCGAAAGGTCGCCTCAACAGATGCCACCTGCCGCGGTCACCCTTGCTCCGCGCCGGGCAAAGCCGCTCCCCGGATGCGGGCGGTCCGGCGCTATCTCTACCGCATGCCGGGACACCAACTGCCACACCGCCCCGTCTTTAACGCGGTTCACAAGGGGGTTTACCGAAGATGAAACCGCCGGTCAGTGTCCCGTCCGGGGCAGGCCGGGTTTTAGCGCCACCCGTTTCGCCGGCATCTGCCCACCGGTTTTCCACGCCTTTCCCCGCTGCCCGCTCCCGGATTGTGCGGATCCCTCAGTGGCGGAGGTATCATTCTTCGCCCCGGATTTGTTCTTCAGGATGAAAGAGAAAATCGCCCGCTGCGCATTCTTGGCCCGAACCGTCAGGTGATGCTTTCCGGGCGTGGCATCATCGGGAATCTTCGCATCCACGTCGGCGCTGCCATCCGAATTCGTGGTGCCGGTCCCGATCCTGACGGGCTTGGAGTGCATGTACACCTCGAATTCCTGGTTCGGGGCGAATCCCTTGAGGGATACCTTGATCGTCCCGCCGGGCTGGAAACCCTGCTGGTCGCTCGTGGCGGTGACGGTTGGCTCGGTCGGCTGGTCCGCGTCGACAGCGACGCCGCTGCTCACCGCCTCCCCGTCCGAGTACTTGCAGGTCGCCACCACGTACTGCTGGCCCGTTGCTTCGTAGATGTGTTCGAAGGTGCCGTCGTTCTCCAACGTCACGGCCACTTCCTTCTCAACGTCCGGCGCCTCGCCCGATTCATCCTCCGGGGCCTTGGTCTCGGCCGTTCTCTCCTCGACGGCCTCCGGCTGCGGCACCTTATCGGAGAAGAAGCGCAGGACGGCCCCGGACGCGTTGCCACTGCACCGTCCTCCGAGCCACACCGGGGATGTGCCGTCCGCCTTGGCGCCGACGGCGTACAGGCTCAGGGTTGCAGAACCCTCGGCCCGCGCGGCGGGGGCCGTCAATGTGCCCAGCCCGAGACCCAGGACCGAAATACCGACCAGGATCCGTTTTCTCATGCCCGTTCCTCCCCGGTGCACGCACCTTGGCGCACCACGGGAGGAAAGGCTATCCGAAAGTTAGTATCCGCCACAACCGGGCTGACGAAAGACGCAACCGTCACCCCTCAGTCCTGCGCACCCGCAGGTCCGCCTTGTTCCATTCCTTCACGAGATCCGGCAGGGATTGGGGATGCACCGCGACCGTGAGATCGATCAGGACGGTGGTTTCGAAACCGGCCAGCGCGGCATCACGGGCCGTGGCATTGACGCAATAGTCGGCGGCTATTCCGCAGACATCGACCTCGGTCACGCCGCGTTTCCTCAGGAAATCCTCCAAGGGTTCGCCGGTGGCCTCGTCGGTTCCTTCGAAACCGGAGTAGGCGGCCTCGTTGCGCCCCTTCAGGAACAGGCCGTCCCACTTCGTGAAGACCAACCCGGGATGCTGCTGCGCACCGGGGGTACCCGCTACGCAGTGCGGCGGCCAGGAGTCCTTGAAATCCGGGGAGTCACTGAAGTGCTCGCCCGGATCCACGTGGTGGTCCCGGGTGGCAACCACCACGTCGTAGCTGTGTTCCCCCGACAGCAGCCGGTTGATTCTCCCGGCCACATCCGCACCCCCGGCCACGGCGAGGGCCCCTCCCTCGCAGAAATCACGTTGTACATCGACTACCACCAGTGCACGGCTCATGCCGGTCACTTTATCCGGCCCTTTCGGCGCGTGCACTCCTGATCAGTTCCTCCGCATGCCTCAGCCCGGCATCAGAGTCCCCGCTGCCGCTCATCATCCGGGCCAGTTCGGCGGCGCGTTCCCCCTCACCGAGGGGAGTGACGTCCGAGGTCGTGACCTGCCCGTCGCTGGACTTGGCGATCACGAAATGCTGATCGGCGAACGCCGCAACCTGCGCCAGGTGGGTCACCACTATCACCTGGCCGTCCGCGGCGAGCCGTTTCAGTCTTCTGCCGATCTCCAGGCCGACGGCACCGCCGACACCGGCGTCCACCTCGTCGAAGACGAAGGTGTGTCCCGGGGACTGGCCCGCGAGCACCACCTCGAGTGCTAGTCGGACGCGGGAGAGTTCCCCGCCGGAGGCGACCTTTCCCAGCGGGCCGGGAGCGGAACCGGGGTTGGCGGTGAACACCAGCTCGATCCGGTCCGCGCCGTGGGGGCCGCGCGGGGCCTTTGTGACGGCGAACTCCAGCCTGGCATGCGGCATCGCCAAGGCCTTCAGTTCGGCGGATGCGAGTTCCGCGAACCTGCCCGCGGCCTCCCTGCGAACCCGGGAGATCCCTGCCGCCGCGGCGTCGAGGGCCGCATCGAGGACGGCGGCCCGTTCCCGCAG
>ERZ773062.674-NODE-674-length-16693-cov-43.872581_pt1 | contig 16693 bp, 18 predicted proteins | sample MGYA00580626_ERZ773062 | MGnify/ENA primary metagenome ERZ773062 (study PRJEB29015, sample SAMEA2738003) | human oral metagenome | biome: human oral; feature: human-associated habitat; material: dental | place: China | collected 2058 ...
GAGCAACGCGTTTACACCGCGTCGGTCGTCGGTTCGAGTCCGGCCGGGTCCACCATGAGCGTGACCTGGTGCTGACAGGCCCGCAGTACTTCAGGCCTCACCGTGCGAGCCGAGGCGCCGAGCCAGGCCGGCGACTGCGTCGACGAGTTCCGTGAGTCCCGGGTCCTCGACGGGGAAGTGGCCGCACTCGCGCAGAATCACCAGATCGGCCGGACCCGCGGCCCGCGACAGAACTCGGGTGCTGAGCTCGATCGGCGTCCACGCGTCCCGACCTGGGTGCAGCAGCGTCACCGGCGTGCGGTTGCGCTCGGGTGGGGTGTGTGCGAACCGCAGGTAGGAGGCGAGAAACCCTAAGGGGGCCCTAACGGCGCCCCCACGCGGATCGATAGAGCACAGACGAGACAGTGCGCGATCGCGGCTCATCCTCCGCAGGTTCGCCACCGCGCTCATCGAGACCATGGTGTGCGCCAGTCCTCCTCGGGCGAGCATCGACAATGGCCCGCCCAGGACGCCCAGTGCTCCTGCACGCGTCATATGCGCTCGGGCGCGCCAGTTGCCCGGGTCGAGCAGACATGTGGCTGCCACCGCCGCAACATGCGGCGAATGGGCCGCCACCTCATAGGCGAGAAGGCCACCGATGCTAGCGCCCAGAAGCACCAGGGGGCGGTGGTCGCGCTCGGCTTCGACGAGGTCGATGAGGAGATCGACCCAGGTGTCGTAACGCACGGCTGTGGGATCCGGTGACCTCGTGCGCCCGTACAGAGGCAGGTCGACGGCACTGATGTCGATACCGCGTGAGGCCACCAGTGCGGCGATGGGCCACAGCGCCCCGCTGTGCCCGCCCGCCCCGTGGACGAGCAGCACCCGGGCTGGCGCCCCCGGTTCGGGAGCGCGCGCAATGTGCACACGATGGCCGTGCCACCGCCACCACGTCGACCTAGGCACCAGCGAGGCCGCGTGCTGGTGGTGGGGTGGCAGGAAGGGCACGTACGGATTGGCCTGCATACGTCGATGCTAGTCGTGCGAGCCTCTGCGCCTGTGCTTGGGTCTACGACGGAGGCCCATTACAAGCTGCCTAACTGTCCCTTATCCGTGCGATAGTTCTGTCAAGCGGCCGGAGGAGAGGCAATGAGTGACGAGCAGACGGCCATCCCGGAGGAGCTGTCCGAGGCGTTGTCGGAGAATGAGGCGGCGGGGAGGATATTCGGGGCTCTGCCTCCGTCGCACCGCAACGACTACATGCGATGGATCGGTGAGGCGAAGCGCGCCGAGACCCGTCGTCGCCGGGCCGTCAAAGCAGCAGAGATGATGGTGGACAAGCACGGATAGTCCCAGCCCGGACCTGGCTGCCCGCGCCGAGCCGTCGTCATGGTGATAGGCGGGCACAGTCCGGCGTCTCGGTGCAGTGCCGCCGTTGACGCGATTCCTCAGGCGCGCTTGGCGAAGCGGTGGTGCTGGTCGGCGTGGGTGCCGAAGTGCTGGGGGCGATGCTGCCCGCGGGCAATGACCTGATCGTCGACCCAGCGCTCCCAGTGCGTGGCGCGCTTCCGATCACCCGCACTCAATGGTGCGGCCACGCCGGCGTCGAGGAGGTCGTCGAGGATCAGGAACGAGGGCTCGGGAGTCTCAACGTCCCAGCCGATGATTCCCCATGGTCCGTCGGGACTGAGGAGAACCAGCGAGCGGTTGAGGTCGTGCAGGTCATTGAAGTGCTCGTCCTTGCCGCTCGTGGAGTTCCAGTACCAGCGTGCCAGCCGGAACGACTCCGACACCTGCGTCCAGCTCCGATAGCGCTTCCGCAGCCCCCGATCCAGGATCGCGAGCGTGTCCCAGGTCTCCTCCTCGGTCAGCCAGCCCAGCGCGAATCCGCAGCGCGTCAGCATGGCGGCGCGGACCAGGTCCCAGGCTGAGAAGTCCACGTTGCGGATGTCCCGATCGTTGTTGAGCATGCGCTCGAGGCGCCACAGTGTCTCGGCCGCGTCTGAGGATGACTCGGCAGACTCTCGCAGCTCGTGGCGCTCAGCCTCGGCCAGTGAGGTGTCGACCCAGCGGGCGCGCTCTGCTTCGAAGCCGGTGCGGTGGCCGGAGGTGATGAGCCAGTGGACCCGGGCGAGGAGATCGGTGCGGGAGCACACTCCCCAATCGAGGGAGAGCATGGTGCGCGTGCCGTCAAGATCAGAGCAGGTGAGACGGTCCCACGGGTCCCGGCGGCACAGGGAGTACGGTGCGCAGATCGCCAGGAGTCGCTCATGTGGGCCGGCGGTGAACTCATCGGGCGTGGATTCCCTGACAGGCCGATGGTGCTCAGTGAGCTCATTCCATGTGGACTCCTCACCCCGGTGCGGGGCGGAAGCTGCCTTGTCGCGGCGCAAGCGTATTTTCTGATGGATTGTTTTGGAGATCTCGATGGTGGCGATCACTCCAAATACCGCCAGCGCGGCGGAGAGAAGCAGGGTCTGCACGGACATGACGAGAATTGTGCAACATTTGAACAGGTGAGTGCCACATTGATGCACATGGCTCGATATCGGAATAATGAGTTGAATGCCTGTTTATTTACAGGTTGTTGATGAAAGCTTCGAGGCGCTTCATTCCTTCGTGCAGCTCGTCGCGGGAGGCCGCGTAGGACAGTCGCACGTGGGAGCGGGCCGTGGTCCTGGAGAAGTCCTGCCCCGGAGTGAGGGCCACATGCGCCTCTTCCAGGGCACGGTGACAGAAGGTCTGAGCATCGAGCCCTGTGGAGGAGACGTCGAAGTAGACGTAGAAGGCGCCGTCGGGCAGGACCGGGACTGGGAGGCTGATGCGTTGCAGCCCGTCGAGCACGATGCTCCGGCGAGCAAGCAGCTCTTGCCGGCGCTCCTCGCACACCGAGATGGATTCGGGGGAGAAAGCCGCCAGCGCGGCCTGCTGAATAGGCGTCGAGGCGCACAGGAAGTAGTTGACCGCCAGGTTCTCAGCGGGTTGCACCAGCTCCTCGGGGAGGATTGCCCAGCCCAGGCGCCACCCCGTCATCCCGAAGTACTTGGAGAAGGAGTTGATGACGATCGCCTCAGGGTCGGTTTCCAGAACACTGTGTGCCGGTGTGCCATCGTCGTCGGGATCGGCTAAGCCCAGGTAGATCTCATCGACGATCCGCCAGGCGCGACGTTCACGCGCCAGCGCGCAGATCGACGCCAGCTCCTCGAAGGGAATCGACGTGCCCGTGGGGTTGGATGGCGTTGCCAGCATCACGGCGCTCGTCTGCGGAGTCCATACCGACTCGGCCGAGGCTCGGTCCATCTGGTAACGGCTGGCGGGACTGGTGGGTGCCAGAACGATCCGGCCCCCGTAGGTCTCCACCAGCTGACGGTTGCAGGGGTAGGACGGATCCGCGATGACGACGTCGTCGCCGGGCTCCGTGGTGGTGGCGGCTACCAGCAGGAGAGCCGCCGAGGCACCGGTGGTGACGACGATCCGTTCGCGATCAACCTCAACACCGTGCCTGTCCCGGTAGAAGCCTGCGATGGCTTCGCGCAGTGCTAGCAGTCCCAGAGCGGGGGAGTAGGGCAGCGGCCGGCCGTCCATCACGCGGCGCATCTCCTCGCGGACAGCGGGAGGGGCACCGAAGTCGGGCTCTCCCAGGCTGAGCTTGGCGATCGAGTGGCCCTCGGCCTGGAGGATCCCAGCGCGTTCACCGATGCTCATGGCGTGGAACGGCTGAGCGGCCTTGGCTCTGGCGGCGATCTTCATGACGGCTCCTTGACGCGGCGGAAGGACAGGGACAGTGTCTACCCTCTAGCGGCGGGAAGGCAAAGGTTCCGTGAGGGGATGCCGGCGCCGACGCTTCAATAACCGGCGGTGAGGGTTTGTATAGCGATGCTGTGGTGCGCTTCAGCAAGCTCGACACAAACAACTGGAAGCCCCTACTCGCCTTCCGCAAGCGTCTCATCGCGGGTGAGGTGGCTCCGGAACCGAGCACGGCTAGCGTAGCGCCTACTGCGGCGGCCAGCGAGACCACGAAAGCCCGCGGCATCCGCAACGTGGCCTGCCGTCCGATCGACGCGGCGAAGAGGCAGCAGATCCTCGATCTGGCCCGCACGGACATGTCTGTCAGCCAGGTCGCTGCCAAAATCGGCGTCGCAGAGTCTACCGTCCGTGCTACCTGCCGCCAGGCCACGCAGCCACCCCACCGCAGGAGACGCTTCACCAGCGATGACCTCCAGCGTGCTCAGCAGCTTCACGCTCAGGGGCGCACCTACATTGAGATCGGGCTGGAGCTCGGTTTCGGATGGGATACGGTGAGCAAGCATCTGGCGGCTGCGCGAGCATAATCAGTAGCTGAGAAAGCGATATACGGACCAAGCATCGCACCGTTGTAGAGAGCCAACTGAATTGTGTATATGTGCCGATCGATTTTTCAGAACAAGGACTTTTGCATCCAAGCCAGCGGTTGAAGTGAGTTATTGTCGATGCCTGTTGTGTTTTGTGGGTCAATATATGACGAGTGAGTGTTGCAGAAACCGCATGAATTCCGCCAAGGACTGCTTTTCGGCTACCCTCGGCGGAATTTCCTGAGTTGGCGGTCAGAAAAGATGAGTCATCTCCTTCCGGAAACGCTCATGTCCTATGGGCTACCCCTTCGAAGAGCGTGGGTCGTTTCCTGGATAAATCGTATCTTGCTGCCGGATGTTTCCTTTTCCTGAGCGGACCTTTAATTCTCCGCCGCCATCTTTCTTAAGTATATCACGAGCGCGTTGAATCGCTTCGGCCTGCGTCGGCTCCCCCGCACTTGCTCGCGAAGCACCGGGCTTGCGCACCTCCCAGCCGCCGTCATCGTGTCGCTGCACGATGCGAGAATTGGGCTTAGGCATGAGAAGACTCCTGTTCTTGGGTACTTGACATTGAAGTGATAGAGAATGCTCTACCTTCGAACCGCGCAGTTCAGCTATTCTGAAGAATCTTCGAACTGAGACATGGGAACCGCCGATAGCACAGCCTCTGGAATAGAGCCCGGAACGAGCGTCACATATCCAGCAGTGGTGGTTTTATCCTTCTCGCGAACTGAAGCGATGCGTGCTGATTTGCACACTGTTTGCTTGACGTGCCCCGTGTCAATCTCCTGGTCTCCAACCTGAGCGATCAGCTTTGTGTGATACAGAATTGCCAGCTCGTTTTCATTGAACGGAATGTTCTCTCGATCTTCGACCGCCAGTTCGAGTTGAGGCCAATTTCGCGTTATTTTCTCACCGCGAAGAAGGCGAGCAACCTCAATGGTTGAATTCATGTCTTCCTCGGTCACTGCATCCATTGCTGGAACTGTGACCATAAGGAATGTGTGCTTCTGGATCTCCATCAAGCTCTCAACATACGCAACGATTTTTTGCGCTGCTGCACGCAGTTCGTGATTGGCCGCCCCGTCGCTTCGTACTTTGAATACCTGAGGTCCTCCATCGCGGACAACGAGCTCCAGTATGCCGCCATTCCTCAAGCCATCAATGAGACGTAGCCCTGCTAGCACTTCAGAGGGTTTCTTGCCGTCGAATGCGTTGCATTGGACTCTCAATTCTCCTAGTTCATTGGCTGCCGTCACCAATAGAGTTATAGTGGCGACGTTACTTCGATCGGATAACCGTAGGTAGCTACCCTTACCTGTTGGTGAAACGCCATGTGAAATATCTTCCACATCGACGACAATCGTTTCGCCATCGTCCTCGTTCGGGGAGAATCGGACTTCGAGCGGCGGAAGCTTATCCTGCTCGGAGTAATCGATGAGGCTAATTACGCCTTTGCCAGGAAGTGGCCCACCAGGCGGCGATTGGACATCGTCAATGTTCGCTTGAATGTTTTGCGGCGGGATGCCGTACTGAATAAAGTCTCGTAGTGCCGAGTGAGCCTCGGTTCCATGTTCGGCACGAAGAGTCATATTTAATGCAATTGGCCTGAAATGATACGATTCTGCACATTTTGGCGTGACGCGCAGCACTGTTGTAGTTTTGCTGTTTTTCTGCTGATAAAACGAAATGAAGGCTGCAGGTTGCTCGCTCTGACCATGTGCGAAATACTCTTTGCTGAGTTCTTCGAGATTGCCGTGTCGAAACTCGCACTCATAACGATAGAATGGATCCACATTGTCGAGCACATTAATTATGTCGTTGGCTTTTGAAAGGATGGCGTCGAGTGTTGGAGTAGGTTCATCCTTCGATGAAGAAGATATATTTAGTACAGACAACATCTGTAGGAGCAAGTCGTCCGAACGTTTCTTCCCCTCGCCAAAATAATAGTCGACCACTTGAGGAGATTCGGCTGCCAATGTGTCGAGTTGAGTGCGCCCATACCATTGTGTGGGGATGCCGTATCCGCCTGTGAGTTCTTCGAACCAGTCCAGATTTTCGGGAGTTGGATTACAAGGAAGTGCGAGGTTCCAAGAGTTGACTTGAATGCGTCCGGCCGTTTGATCAAGAAAGGTCTGCCATGAGCGTCCTATGGCCTTCTTCTGAGAGGCGTTCAATGTGGTGGCATATTTCTTGACTTGATATATGTCGTAACCGCCCGTCTCGGTCTCTATCTGTATGTCAATGCCACGATCACCTTGCGAGGGGGCGATGAGGTTGCCATGCGGATTGCGCAGCAAGAGCATCGCGGCAACAAAATTTTCGACCTGTTCACCACTGTATCGTTCCCAGTTGACTTGCGTCATTGTACTTTCTTTCTTAGCACGTCTGTCGGTTATTTCAGAAGGTCAGATTGTTGCTCGTTACGCCACCACCCCCACCCCACGCTCCATCACACTCTGCACATCCACTCGCGCTTTCGCCAGTATCGTGCTGGCATCACCACCAAGAACTTCCTCGATGGTCCACGTCTTGACCATCGCCTGTCGTGGCAACCAGACGCCGATGCGCTGGGCTTGGTAGTCGTTGTCGAGATCGAGGATGAGGTAGCCCAGGAGCTGCATGAGGACTTTCCGCACCCATGGTGCGCTGATCTTGTCCACGACCTTGAAGTCGAAGAGGGTGTCGTCGATGAACCAGTCGCCGTCGGCGCCGCCGACTAAGAAGTCGCCGGAGAAGGATGGGTTCGAGATGAAGAAGGCCCCGTGTTGCATGCGCAGGCGCCAGTGCTTGATCTGGCGCTCGTTGACGATGCGCAGACGGGCGATGTCTTCGAGCATGAGTGGTGGGATTGAGTCGTACACCTCGTCGACGTTCCTCGCTGCTGACAGGCGTTCGCCCAGCGAGCTGCGTATCGCCCGCCCGCCGGCGCGGTAGATCGACTCGCACCACGCGAAGACGATGCTGGCATAGTCCTGGTCGACGTCGTCGCCATCCCTGGTGAGCCGCTCCGCCTCGAGGAAGGCGTCGCCAAGGACGTCTGATATGTGCTGGCCGTTCGGCAACAGTGGTGCGAGGAGATGGTTGAAGACGTCCATGCCCATCGCCGAGGCGCTCCGGCGTGGTTCGAACTCGCCCAGCATCATCCTGGTGCGGATGTCGAATGCCATGCCGACAGTTGGCGAGTGCCGCCGTGCGTCAGTCACTCCATCCGGCAGTGGTGCCAGGGAGCGTGCTTTGACGAGATCGTAAAAACCAAGCCGTTCAGCGACCCGCTTGCCTTCCGGCGACCTGCCACCAGCTATGGCCAGAGCAGGGACACAACCCTCCACCAGCTGCCGGAACGGAGACTGCTTCTTATTCAGCTCGCGCGTCAGGCTCATGGGAGGCTCCACCGTAGGATTGAGAGGGATATATGGCAGTGCAGAGCCGAGCGACGCCGATGTCGCCATGGGTGACAGGGGCTGGAGGATGCCTCCAACAGGAACGGGGCTGCGTTGCCGCAATTGATAGTAGAGCGCGGTACGCCGAGCCAGTAGCCGCCTCCCGTCCTGGTGGGCTGTTTGCGGCTGAATCGTGATCTGATGTGGGCAAGACGCGGCGCACTTCGCTATGCGGGCCACATTCTGCTGCCAGGGGGCAGCCAGAGCATCCTTGCGGGCTACCGGGCACGTCCAAGGTTGGGTTCTAGAACATCTACCCTCCAGCAAAATAGGCTGCACCTACATCGCTGACGCAGCGACAGACAAAGCAATAGACGCCGGCGAACCGGCGTCCAACGGAGTGATCGAGGTGCCTGCGCCGCTACGCCGTCTGCAACCGGCTCTCGATAATCGCCACCCGGCCGGCAAGCTGCTCGTGCTGGGTGGTGAGCAGCATGGGGGTGCCCCTGGGGTGCGTGGTGTTTCTCGGACTGGGGGAGTTTTTCTTCCCTTGAGTCGATAGGATAGATCCCATGCCAGCAGCGAGATACTCTGAAAAGCTGCTAGGCCCAGGTTGTGTGAAGTCATCGAGAAGGAACGCACCATCTCCTCGGTCGCCTCTTCGTATGACCTTGTCCCCTCAGACGGTAGGTAACTGGGTCGCAAGGTACAGGAAGGAGCACGCCACCGACCAGGACCGCCAGAAGGCCTCCGAGTCGGCCGAGATCGCGAAACTGAGAGCGGAGGTCCGTGAGCTGCGTCAGGAGAATGAGTTCCTGAAAAAAGCAGCCGCTTGGCTTGCCAAGGAACGACCGTGACCGAGCGCTACGAGCTGATCAACCGCGAAGAAGGCCATTATTCCATCGCCTCGATGTGTCGGTGGTCAGGCGTGTCGAAGTCCGGCTACTACTCCTGGCGCGACCGACCCCAGTCGCAGACGGCCATCAGGAGGGAGGAGCTGGCCATCCTGATTAAGGACGTTTTTGAGGACTCCGATGGTACCTACGGGTATCGAAGAATTCAGGTGGTCCTGGAGCGGCGCGGTGTGCGGGCCGACGGGGCCACGATCCGCGCCATCATGCGTGACCTGGGGCTGAAGGCCGCGCAACCACGGGCAAAGGTCCGAACCACCGTGCCGGCCCAGGACCTGGATGAGCGGCCGGACCTGCTCGGGCGGGACTTCACCGCCAATGAGCCCGGCAAGAAGCTGTGCGGGGACATTCCCCCGCAGGCGGGAGGTGCCCCCTCCTATGTCAGGACGTGGGCTGGGTTTATCTATCTTGCGACCGTTCTGGACTGCTGCACTAAGAAGGTTGTGGGTTATGCGATGGGCGACCGCATGCACACGTCCCTGGTGTGCCAGGCCATTGACATGGCGGTCAGGAGATGTCCGGTTGAAAAGGGTGTGACGATCTTTCACTCAGACAGGGGCAGCCAGTACACGTCTCAAAGATTCCTGGACCACCTCAGGTCCTATGGCATTCGTCCCTCGGTGGGACGTACGGGGGTGTGCTGGGACAATGCGTGGGCTTCAGTCGTTCAACGCCACGCTCAAGAATGAGAGGGCCCACCGGATGGTGTATCCAACCAAGGACAAGGCGGTCAAGGATATTGCCTCGTGGATCGAGCTGAGATACGATCATGGTCGCCTTCACTCAGCCCTGGGATACCGCACCCCTAACGAGGTCGAACGCGAGCTCCTGGACTTAACGAAGGCAGCCTGAAGCAAGAAAACAAGCACTGTCCGAAAAACACCCAGCAGTCCAGACCACACTTCACGAAGACCTCTACACCACATCAAGAGACTTGACCGGCCCACAGGTCATGGCCACCCGGCCTCATCCGCCTGGTCCACGGCGCCGGCATCTCCATCGCCTCAACCACCAGATCCCTGTCACGACAACCCGAACTAGCCATCAAGCTACTCACCCAAACCCCCGCCTAAACCGACTTTGCCGACCCCCTGATCCGCAGCCTCATCCACGCCGGGCGCCTCAAGGGACACCTGACAGCAACCACCTAAACCCAGTGATAGGTCCCGCCTACTACACCCTCAAACACGAAGAGCCAATAAAGATGGGCATGTTTGCATCTCGGCTCAATCCATGAGGCAAAATAACTGTTCACTTCCCTCTGATCCTCCGAGAATCCATCACCTCCATCAAGGACCTTAACGCCAAGATTGGTGCTTTCATTATCGGTTTGAAATTAATGCTGCCGCTTATTCGTCTGACTTGTGACCGCAGACGAAATCTTTGCCGAATTTCAGTCAAAACCAAACTGACAACGCGCAGCACTAGTTTGCCCCAGTAAGGAGAGTGTCCACTATTGCCTCGGTAATCTTCAATCCTGTCAATTTTTCTATCCATCCATAGTGTCCGGTTGGATTTAGTTCGACAAAATGGATCATCTCATTTTCGTCAACAATCAAGTCGATGGCCGAATATACCAACCCAAGATGCTTTGTCAAGTCAATAAGCTTCGATTCTAAATCGACTGACAGCTTATCCGCTAAGTGCGGCACATTCTTAAAGTCGTAGTGGCGCCAATCAGTCCTAGTCCTTGGGCTGTTCTGAGATTCAATTCTGCAGGCGAATACCCGAGAGCCAACCACGGTGACGCGCAATTCATATTTTTTGTTAACGTAGGGCTGAACAAGTACTGGTGCATACTTAACATAAGGGGCACAGTGGAGAGCTTCCTTTCTTGATAGTTTCTTAGTGTAGGTCCCGAATGGATTCTCAAAGGAGTTCGGCCAATAGTGCCATGAAATAGGAGATTTTATTGCTATGTCTCCTTCAATCTGTTCCACCGCGTTAACGAAGTTATCTGTATCATTGGTAAATGTCGTACAAATTGGTCTAATCCCAATAGTGCGAGCGACATTTTCCTGCATACATTTGTTATTTGCAATCATTTTAACAGATGCATCCCGGTTAATCCAGTTTGCATCAATTGAAAGTAGTGACTCCCATGCTGCGCGCAATGATGAACGAGAGAATTGTTGGAACGCTTGTGGGAGAGTTTTTAAGTAGGGGGAAGATGGCTGCTTAAATTTCCACAAGAATATGGAGCTGCCAGGGTCTATTCTAAAACTTGATCCATCACTCATAGAAATTTCAGCAGACTTACCTCCAAATACAGAAATTTTTAATTCTTCGGCCGCCGGATCTATGATTTTGTAGCTGATTTTTCGATTGTCTAGCTCGTCAACAATGTACTCAACTTCGGATAGCGGATGAGAGGTAACTATTAAGATGGGAGAATGTGTGTTCATGATACCTTCGTTTTAGGCGTCGTCGTCATGATAATCGTAGTGCCATACTTTTCTGCCGTCGATTTCCTCACCATTAAATGTCTTATACTTGGTCATGGCGGAGTTACTTAAAGAAGGCTCATTAATGTTAATCATTTCTTCCGACAATAGAATCATTAAGGGGAGTTCGGGACAATTCAGTAGAGATTGATCGTACGTCATGATGCCTTCCTTATTGTTGCTGCGCTAAGAAATTTGAGGCCAATCTGGTATCGAAAGACGATTTACCTAGGAGGTAGAGTTAATCCGCCCACTCTCATCAATGATGCACCAAAATGCAGTCCTTGATGTTGGAGCAAATTAGTCAACTATCATCAAATCGTCCCTCATTCTCTTTGAGGTGTGTGAATTGCATATTATTGAATTCTATCCGATGTCCGGAGGGTGTGGATTAATTGTCCATTAAAGATCCAATCTACAGCAGGGTCTCGCTCTCTTTTGGTGTGATCATGGATTTTGTTCGGAGGTGTTCTTCTTCGTTTATCACCGCATTAGTGCTGCGCAATTAAACTATCAGGATCTAGACGTATTCGACCAGTATGAGTGTTGAGACTCAGAAGTTAGACCTACCGAGGGGTGCCGACATGTGGTATCATGCATGCATCACCGGAGGACAGGCCGTGTTGGTGGCAGGCTACAAGCGGTCCGTGCTTGTCTTGTATTGATTCACGGCGAACCTATAGTTATCGCCGAAGTTCAGTCGTTAACTAAGCGGATTTGCGTCTTTGTGGCATCTCACTATCTGGGCATTTGATGTGCTGATGAACGGCGCTAAGTCGCCGTTATCGGCATTGAAGTGTCAACCAGGGTGCCGCTTTGCGAGCGATTCTTGTTGCGGCGGTTGAGAAAGACTGCCTTGCCGACTGACTGAAAGATCTTTGAGAATTGGCTGATAGTCGTAATGGAGGTGTTGGTGGCGTTGTTCCGTAACTAATCTGTCGGCGGGTGCTGGCCGGGCATGTGCGGCATGCGCCTTCTGGATTGGCTTGCAGCGGTGAGGAGATCGGTGTGGATCAGGCGTGCTCGATCATTGTGATTGACGACCACGACATCATTGCCAAGGGTTGCCGGCTCGTGTTTGAGGATGCCGGGCGGCCGTGGTCGGTGGGCTGGTACGCCAGCCTGCGTGATGTGGAGTGGCCCGATGGCCGGGTGCTGGTGGTGCTGGATCTACGGCTGGAGGATGGTTCGACGCCGACACAGAACCTACGCGAGATCGAACAGCGCGGCCTGCCGGTCATCGCCTATACGTCGGCGGAGAGCCCGATCCTGGTGCGTGAGGCGATTGCTGGGGGAGTGCTGGCGATCGTGCGCAAGTCTGGGCCGTCAAGCGACCTGGTGTTGGCGATACAGGACGCGCTGGACGGCAAGCCGAGCGCCGGTCTGGACTGGGCTGCTGCGCTGGATGCTGATGAGGACTTCGTCGTCGACTACCTGGCGCCGATCGAGGCTGACGTCCTGGCGCACTACGCGGAGGGAGAGAAGTCTGAGACGGTGGCCAGGATCCTGAACCTGTCGAAGAACACCGTCAATACCTACGTGGCGCGTATCCGGGACAAATACCGTGCCGCTGGGAGGCCGGCTGACACCCGCGTCGACCTCTTCCGCCGTGCAGCCGAGGACGGACTGGTGAGCTACTATGGCTAACTCGCTCAGCAGGGATGCTGAGCGAGTTAGCGCTCCAGGTGAGTACCGGCTGCATGTACGCCGTCTGGTGGCGTTGTTCGCCGGCCTTGGCATCCTGGAGATTGGCATCCTGTCGGGCCCAACGGTCTACTTGACGGAGGGTGTGAATCCGATTGCCGCTGCCATGCTCCTGGCACCGATAGTGGTGCTGGCGGTGGTGATAGCCGGCGTGGCGACGGGCACGATCTATCTTCGCTGCTGTGGGAGGTCTCGGCGAGACCTGCTGCGCAGAGCCGATCGGTTGCTGGCCGTCCTGCTCACGGCGCTTCTCGGCGTCTATGTTGCCGTCGCGTGTGTCCTCGCTGCGACGCGGCTGCTGCCGATTGCGGCGCCGGGCGACGCGCTCGCGCGGATGCACCCGATGCTGGGGTGGTACTTCGTCATCGCTGCGGCGGCTGCTGTGGTGCTGACGCGGCGGTGGCGCTTCACGTTCGTGGTGGCGCTGGCGCCGCTGCTGGTCATGGTCAATGTCATGGCGATCGGTGAGCTGCAGTTCGTCTCGGTAGAAGACGTCATGCTCGATACGGCAACTAACCTGGCCACCATCGGTGCACTGACCTGGCTCCTCCGACTGGCGGAGACCTCGGATGCCAGCGGTGCCTGGCAGCGTGCACAGGCTGTGGAACTGGCTGCCCGGCAGGCCAGCACTCGAGCACAGCATGAAGCCAACAGCTTCATCCACGATCACATCCTCTCAGCCTTGATCGCCGTCGCCAACGGCCTGCCCGACCGAGCCGCTCTCCGCGGTAGCGCCCGCCAGGCACTCGACTCACTCAGCACAGAGACGGCAGTGGCCAGCCCGGTTACTGCTAGCACGCTATTGAACGACGTTGCCGGACGGGTTGGCGTTATGGCTGGTGATATCCGTACCGACGTCGTTCTCGCCCGCGAGCACGAGATACCGCCCGAGGTCGCGCAGGCGATCACCGAGGCCACGCTGGAGGCCGTGCGCAACTCACTGCGCCACGCCGGTAGCGACGATGCTGTGGTGACGCGCACGGTGACTCTTACCAGCGACGCCTGCGGTGTCAGCATCGAGGTGAACGACGACGGATGCGGCTTTGACCCCGCTGTGGCGGGGCGCGGCAGGCACGGCGTGTCTGGGTCGATCGTTACCCGCATGCAAGATGTCGGTGGCTTCGCGACCGTTACCTCAGCACCGGGGGAAGGCACCTGCATCACCTTGCGATGGCGACCTGCCCTGGATTCGGCCGATCAACAGCCGCCGGAGCGCGAAGCAGCCGCCCAGAGCAAGGCAGCCAGCTGGGAGCGGTCGCTATCTGTCTCTATGGAGTCCGCTGGTGCCCGTGCCATCGCCACTGGGCTCGTCCTTGTTCATGTCATCCTGGTCACCTACGAATGCGCCGTGCACAGCTACTGGCACTGGGTTCCAGCCGCGCTGAGCTTCATCGCGCTGCTGTTTCCTGCTGTCCTTCTGCTCAAGACATGGCCGGATGCCCTGCTTCCGCGCTGGGTGGCGCGATTAACCGTCATTGTCATCGGTGCGGTCAGCTTTCTCGTACTCCCGCAGATCATCACCGCCGGTTGGCCCGGCTACGCATCGTGGTGCACCGGCGCTGGTAGCGATCTGAGCTGTGGCCTGCTGATGCGCGGCCGACCTGTGTATGCCTGGGCAGGTAGCGCAGCCACCACACTGGCCACCGCCTACTGGGTTATCTCCACCGGGCGGCCACTATTCATGATCTTCACCTACATGCTTGGCCACTACTTCACGCTCGCCAGCTGGCATGGCGTCGCCCACCTGTCTACCCGAGCCACCACACAGATCGCCGCCACCCAGCAAGAAACCGCCCGGCTCCAGGCGCAGCAGCGCGCCCACGAGGAAGCCGACCGCATCATGACCAGCCGCATGGCATCCGTCCGCCAGCGTGTCACACCCCTACTGACCCAGATCGCCGAAGGTAGAGCGCTAACGCCGGAACTGCGCACCCAGGCGTACCTGCTCGAGGCTGAGTTGCGCGACGAGATCCGCGCCCCGTTCTTCACTGGCACCAGCATCGTGACAAGTGCTCATGCTGCCCGCCAACGCGGCACTGAGGTCATCCTCCTGGACGACTCCGGCGACAACACCACCATCGATGACCGAGCGCGCGCCAACGCGGTCAACTACGTCGCCAAGCTCCTCGACCTCACCCAGAGCAGCCGCGTCGTCGTCCGCCTCAACCCACCCAGGCGTCCCGCACTCCTGACTATCGTCACCGACGACACCCGATACCGACTCGACCGACAGGGAGTACTGATGACCGAAGGTGTGGACTGCCAGGTAAACTGAGTCTGGCGACACCGTCTGATTCTGGCTGGATGAAAACTATCGAACCGACGTGGCGATAGGCTTCAGATGAAGTAGTTGCTGCTTACTGTTGAAATCAATGATTCTGGCGATGATGTGCAAGTTCTGGCCAGCGCTGACGCCGCTAGGCTGATTGTCTCCGGTGAGATGAAGATCGTAGTAGTTACAGTCTTCAAACATGAAACTTGGACCATATGCGGCTGTAGTGCTGTAGTCTCCAGCGTAAACCGGGAAGTCGAATCGCGTTTTGTAGTTGTTGTGGGGTCCCATGAGTGCGATGTTACCGTCGAACTCAATGATGCGCCCTTTGTACTTTGATACAAACTGTTCTGCCGTGTCTCCGTCTGAACGTGGGTTCTGAGTCAGACTACGGAACTCCTCGTTGTTGTCAACCGTGATGTTTTCGTTATCGGCTGTAGGGGATGGAGTTGGCTCGGGGGCCTGTGATGGCTCGGCGCTCTGGGGTGCCGGGGAGTTGGGTGGCTGGTCGGGAGCAGATGTTGATTCGGTAGTCGCCTTCTCTTTCTCGGGCAACGTGTGATAACTGGCAATCACTGGCGCATCCGCGGCGAAGGTGTTACAGGTGGAGAAGAAGATATCGCTTGACGATCGATACCTCCTTAATCTCGCAGGCCTTGATTGTCCAGTTGGTGATTGGGTCGTCAACCTCTTTCGTGGAGATGTTCGAGAATGTGGCCTCGTCCTCGTCGTCAAGTTTCCTACCGTACCGCCGTTTTTGATGGCCCTACACAGGGCTTTTTAGGCGTTGCTGATCGTCGGGTAGAATTCCTGGTCTTCCACGTCTATTGAGACTGTGCCTCCGGCGGGACTCGAACCCGCACGCCCGTAGGCAGCGACTTTTAAGGTCGCGGTGTCTACCGATTCCACCACGGAGGCGAGATGCGCCCCAATATGTGAATAAAAGGGGCGACAGTACCCCCACTGGGATTCGAACCCAGGACCTTGTGCTTATCAGGCACGATACGAGGTATAAGCTCGCTGCTCTAACCGCTGAGCTATGGGGGCGCGGCCACGACATCGACGGCGTCGAGGAGGCCGACGCTGCCGGCACCGGAGGCGGCCAGCAGCGCGGAAGTAGGTTACCCCAGACGGCGGCCGCGTCGGTCGTTTTCCCCACTGTGTTCCGTCAGGTACGCCCGCACGCAGGTGCCACGCTCCGTCGCCCCTGACATCTCAGGAACTGCCCCGCATGCCGCTAGCCTGGTCGCATGAGTCACACTCCTGCACCCGCATCTCCCGAGGCCGGACACGGACCGTCGCCTAGCACCCCGGAAGGCCACCTGACCGTCGGTGACGTCGTCGCCCTCGTGGAGGCCGCCGCTCCTCCCGGCCTGGCCGCTTCCTGGGACTCCAATGGGCTCATCTGCGGCGACCCCGCCGAGCCCGTGCGCAGCATCCTGCTGGCCGTCGACCCGGTGACTGCCGTCGTCGACGAGGCCATCGACGCCGGTGTCGACATGGTCATCACCCACCACCCCCTCTACCTGCGCGGTACCGACCACGTCGCGGCCACCGACCCCAAGGGCCGCACCGTCCACCGCCTCATCCGCGCAGGCATCGCGCTCCTCAACGCCCACACCAGCCTCGACGCCGCCCACGGGGGAGTGGCCGACGCCCTGGCCGAGCG
>ERZ773062.675-NODE-675-length-16693-cov-7.572304_pt1 | contig 16693 bp, 17 predicted proteins | sample MGYA00580626_ERZ773062 | MGnify/ENA primary metagenome ERZ773062 (study PRJEB29015, sample SAMEA2738003) | human oral metagenome | biome: human oral; feature: human-associated habitat; material: dental | place: China | collected 2058 ...
ATGACAATGTTAAAACTGTTTGTATAACTTGTTTCGCCTTGCATCAAGGCTCCAAGAGCCATATTAAGGCTCTGGAGCAAGTATGATTGCAAGACTGCATCTGTTTTAGATACCATTATTTAACCTCCTTAATGCCGTCAGCTTTAAAGTAAACGTTATAGCGTACTTCAACGGCTTGAAGGTTATCGAATTGAATCAAACTCATGAAATCAGGTAGCTTAATTTTGTCTTCAAACTTAACTTGGAACGGTTCGAGTCCTTCTTGGATGAAGGTTGCCTTGTAAGCGATAATTTCGCCAGTAGGCTTTCCATCCTCAAAGAGTTGCTGTGCTTCTAGTTCGGTACTCAAGCTATGAATGGGTTTTTCAGGATTCACATATTGTGATGCGGTTGCAACAGAGTATCCACCTTGTCTATGTTTGGTCTTAATAGTCATATTTTATTCCTCCATATGAGTATTTTGATTGATATGCTCGGTTTATGTCGTGAGCTGGACTATTTTTAGAGATATTTCATACCCCTATCTATAGGAGATTTGGAAGGGCATTTTCGGAATTTTTTTATAAAAAAGTCAAAATATTTTGAAATGACTTTTCCGTAATTATTGAAATTCGCTACATAGTTAACTAATAAAGAAAAATATTTTTAGTTCTTTAATGTATAGCTTTATTTTTTATGAATTATCTGTTATACTTTTGTTAGTTTATAAAATAACAAAAGAGGAAAGAAACATGTTTTCAGGTCAACGATTAAAAATACGTAGGACAGAACTGGGATATACTCAAAGTCAAATCGCAACCGTACTTGGAGTCAATCGTACTTCTTATCATCAATGGGAAGCAGGGAAAGCTCAACCTAACAAGAAGAATTTGTCAGCTCTAGCAGAATATCTTAAAGTAGATGAATTTTATTTTGAATCAGAATACAAAATTGTTAGCAGCTATCTTCGACTCAATCCAGTCAATAGGCAAAATCTTGAAGATTATGCTGTTAAGCTGTTAGAAAATCAAAATAAAGTTATTCAGCTTTATTCTATCCAAGTTCTTGATGACATTGCCCTTTCAGCAGGCTCAGGGGAATCAATCGGTAATGAGTATGACATTAAAGAAGTATTCGCAGAAAAAGACTATTCCTATGATATTGCTACATGGATTAAAGGGAACTCAATGGAACCAAAGTATCTTGACGGAGAAGTCGCCTTGATTCGTGAAACGGGATTTGATTATGATGGAGCGGTCTATGCCCTTGTAATTAATGGCGAAGGCTACATCAAGAGAGTTTACCGGGAAGAAGAAGGTATCAGACTTGTTTCTTATAACCCTACTATTCCTGATAGACTTATATCTTACGAAGAAGAAATCAAGATTGTTGGAAAAGTTATTGGTCATTTTATGCCAGTAGTTGGAGGCTAAGATGAAGATTGATGAAATTCTTTGTATTGATGAAGGCAAGCCTATCTTCAGCTGCTATTTGAAAGAGTATGATATAGCTAGTTTTGCACTGAAATTGCATTATAAGTGGTTTCAAAAGAGCAATTATCACATCACTAAAGGAAAAGATAAAAATAGTTGGTTTAACGCTTTAGTATTGGCAGAACATGAAGAGATTTCTCAGTATGTGAAAAAATTTTATATAATCAAACTCTCGGATTTCAAGCTAAATTGCAGGGAATTTAAATCAGAACTTTATAGTATCGTTTCTTACGAGGAATAAGCGATGGGGTATATTGACTATTCAAAAGAACCTCGTTCTGATATTGCTTTCGTTGATATGAAATCTTTTTATGCTTCTGTTGAGTGTGTAGATAGAGGGTTAAATCCTCTTACTACTTCTCTCTGTGTTATGAGTCGGGCTGATAATTCAACAGGCTTGATTCTAGCTTCTTCTCCTATATTTAAGCAGGTCTTTGGGAAATCTAATGTTGGCCGCTCTTATGATTTGCCTTTTGATATTGGGACAAGAAAATTCAACTACTACAATGCTAAAAGACAGGGCTTACCCTTATCCTCTAAGTATATCTCTTATGTGGAAAGTTGGGCAAAAAGAACCTTGATTGTACCCCCTCGAATGGATAGATATATTGAAAAAAACATTGAGATTCAGCGAGTCTTTCAGGACTATGCAAGTGTTGATGATATTCTTCCCTATTCTATTGATGAAGGCTTTATTGACCTTACAAGTTCTTTGAACTACTTTATTCCCGATACAAATCTAAACCGAAAGGAAAAACTTGATCTTATTTCTGCTAAGATTCAACATGATATTTGGAAGAAGACAGGAATTATTTCTACTATTGGAATGAGCAACGCTAACCCTTTGTTGGCAAAGTTAGCTCTTGATAACGAAGCAAAAAAAACTAACACTATGAGAGCAAACTGGTCATATGAGGATATAGAAAGTAAAGTTTGGTCAATTCCTAATCTTACTGACTTTTGGGGTATAGGAAATAGGACAAAAGTCAGACTAGAAAAACTAGGAATCCATTCGATTAAGGAGCTAGCTAATTCTAACCCTGACCTTCTTAAAATGGAATTTGGAATAAACGGGGTGCAGCTTTGGTTTCACGCAAACGGAGTAGATGAGAGTAATGTCCATAAACCTTATAAACCGAAGTCGCACGGATTGGGTAACTCACAGGTTCTTCCCAAGGACTATGTAAGACAAGGTGATATAGAGCTTGTCCTAGCTGAGATGGCAGAGCAAGTTGCTATCCGTTTGAGGAAAGCTAAGAAGAAGGCAACAAATGTATCTATCAATGTGGCCTACTCTAAAATCGAGCATAAGAAGCCAATAAATGCCCAAGGAAAGCTAGAGGCAACAAATAATACAAGAACACTAACTGACAAAGCACTAGGGCTTTTTAGAGCTAAATATAATGGTGGAGCGGTCCGCCAAATAGGAGTTTATTATAGTGGATTTGTGAATGAAAATTATACTGTCCTCTCTCTCTTTGATGATCTAGATGAACTGGATAAGGAAAATGATTTACAAATAGCCATAGATGGCATTCGTAACCAATTCGGCTTCTTGGCAATCCAGAAGGGAACTAGCTTATTAGATAGCTCCCGTAGTGTTGCTAGAAGTAAGTTGGTTGGTGGTCACTCGGCTGGAGGATTGGAGGGATTAAAATGAGTGTTGACCGCTCTTATTTACCGTTTAAGTCTGCCTGTTGTTATCAGGATAGAGGGATGCAAAAATGGATGGGCTTCTTCTTATCTGAGCATAATTCTGCTCTTTCAGATAATAAGAACAGGGTTGACTTTGATTCTAATCTATCAAGTACTGAACGCTATCTTCTCCTATCTCAGGCTTATGTTAATAAGTTAGTGGTAGCTATTTCTGTACGGAAAGAAAAGATAATTCAGCACTATCAGGGACGAGTGAGCGAAATTTCTCGATCTGCTATTCTCTTAAAGAACGAGCAAAGCTATATTCGTATAAAAATTCCAGATATTTTAACAATCGTCGAAGTAGAGGAGGTAGTTTTAAGATGAATCAGCTTGACTTTCATAGGAACGAATTACAATTAGATTATTTTTCAGATAGTTATCGCAAATTTGAAAGCGACTTTTACCGTTTTTCAGCTATGAATATCCCTTTGACATTTCTGACGGATGACCTTCTCTTGACTATGGCAAAATCTCAAAAGAATTATTTTAAGCTCAATAAGGAAAACGCACTAGACAAGCGAGATCACTACTTTCTCTTCCGTGTTGAAGCTAGTCGGGATAATAAGCTGATTCGAATTTATCAATACCAAGGAACAGTATTACATATGAAACATGAAAGGAATGATTTATGAGATTTTTTGATAATTATTGGTCAAAAGATTTTGGCGAACGTTTAACTAGATTAAGAAATGATAATGGTTTGAACCAGAGTGCTCTGGGTAATGCGAGTCAAGTTAGTCAAATTGAAAAAGGACAAAAGGATATAACAAGATCTATCCTATATAATTTAAAGAATCAACCACAAATAAAAGCACTTAACATTAACTATGAAGAAATTATTTTTGGTGATTTAAATAAGTTTGTAGCGGGAGTGTTTCATCATTATTTTAGCCTTATTTTATTTAAGGACTTAAACAAAGTTTCTAAAGGAACTTACATTTTTCAAAATGAAAAAAGTTCATTAATTCAATATAGCTGTTTACAATTAGCAAAGACTTTTTCTGATTTCAATATCCAAAGAAAGAATTTTGAGGACTCAGATGACTTAGAAATGGATACTTTCCATAAAGCTGATGATTTTGATTTTATAACTGGAGGTAAAGTTTATAACTTAGCAAGAAGTTTTAGAAAGAGACCTATAAATGAAAAGACTGTAATTGATTTTGTTGAAATGTGTAACATACTTTGGACGATATTAGAGGATAAACTAGTACTTTCATTTAAAAGTAATGTATGTGAGGAATTATTCAAAGAAAGTGAAGATGGTTATCCAAATAATTTTCGACAAGACTTGATTGATACGTTAACAATTAATTGGTGGATTAAAATCGTTAGCATAGAAGTATTTCCTTTACTAACTCAAAAATTTAAGGAAAATCCTCTGTTTAATATCGGTTACATGGTTGATGAAATTTTAGAAAAAATGTACAAACCCGATATACCAAAATCATATTTAAGATCAGTCCCTTTAAAAATTCAAGCGACTGCTGTCACAACGTTTGCTACTAAACTAGATATTTATTCGCAACTTAGTAAGGATGAGAAAAAAGAATATAGGCAAATAGTAAAAAGAGTGGAGGAACTACTTTTACAAGGGAAGGACATGCATATTATAATAGAAGAATTCTCTAAAGAAAAATTAGAACGGTTTGGACTCGGGGTTATTGATATTCCTGCTATTAATCAGACGGAAGAAAGAACATTCGATGAAATTCTAGATATAGTTACTAATCCTAATGCAACCACAATGATTAGAGATAGAAACCAGATAGAATACGAACCCTTACGGTTCACAGATTATGATAAGAAAAGGATTAAAAAATTACCCAAAAGCATGTCTGAACTAGAATTATCGATCTATGCTGAAATGTACAGTATGAATTTAGATAATACTAGAGTAAAAAGGTCAATTGAAGGATTACTTACCAATAATTCGCAAGTGACATATTACTTTCAAGAACAACTAAATGAGGAGTTAGTTGAAATGGCCTTATATTTAAATGATGTTCAAAATGCATTCATTAGACTTTTAAGCAAAGATGAAATTAAGAATTTTTCACTATAAAGACTTGGTTAACAGCCTAGTCTTTTTTACTTTGTTTTTTACTAAGATATACATAATAAGTAAAATTCAAAGTACACTATAAATAAATAAAATTTTCTAAAATATAGATATCAAGATAAGTCTTGAAATAAATTTAATAGTCCTTGACGGTGCGCACCATCGACGGATTGAAGCAATATGAGTAACCAACAATGACAGTCAGTTACTGCATATCAGAGCTTTACCGTTTATTTGGTGTGTATTTTTATACTTGAAGTGATACTGATATATGATATTGATTCTTTTCGTCTATAACGAGGCATAGAAAGGGTCGAAGATATGACTGTAAACTATCTAGTTAAGAACAATACTGCTGTAACTCATTTTAGTGAAGCTGAACTTAAATATTATAAAGAATTGGAACGAGAACGAAAACGTATTGATAGTAACTATCGTCGAAAACAAAATTACCATGGTGAAAAAAGTCTCGATGAAAATGTATCTAGAAATGGTAAATATTCTGAACGATATGAAATAATTCAAAGCTCAGCACAAAATGGATTAAATGTATTACTTGAGAAAGAAGAAGAAGAATGCATTGCAGTCTTTGTATCGGAGCTACCATCATTACAAAGGCAGGCCTATATTGCAATGATTATAAATGGGTTAAATGCTACTCAAGCTAGTCAACTTCTAAACAAAAGTGATAAAACTGTAAAAAAATATTGCAAACTAGCTTGTATTGCTGTTTATTCAAAATTATATCAGTATAAATATGGAGAAATATGGAATTATAAAGAAAATAAAAATATATAAATTACACTTATTAAAAATATTTAGTCAATCAGGTGTATAGTCGAGTCTAAAGATAGTAAATTTGTCACTATTAAACTTAAAAAAGTAAGTAAAGAACGTTTTTGAATCAAGAATATCTTAAAACTTATGATAATGAATAATGGAATTTCTAATCACGAGAAGATTGGTAAAGGCAGGCTTAAAGTCTGCTTTTTAAAAGTCTCTATTCTGTCAAAAAGAATTCGCCAATTTGACTTTTTATGTGGATTAAAGGCTTATTTGCTAGCAGAAGCATATATATAGTTGTTTTTTATCTTCACTTTAATAATTAGACTACTTGTGTTTATTTATCAAAACTATTATAATTAATATTATAATATTAATTCTTAGTTTTATAGTTAGTTTTTGGCTATCAGATGCATCTTTGATTCAATTGTTAGTGATTAAAGTTTAAGACTCAAAATAAGTCACAGTTTTAAGGTTAAATCATTTATTTGCTATTGTTTTGATGAGGGGTAATTAAAAAAGTGAAACCATTTTAAAAGTAAATATAAAATAATTATAAATTATAGAAAACCAATATATAGATACTTTGTGATTTAGGAGTTAATTATGGAAAAAGAGCATGTATGGGAATTACTCAAAAAAGTCAGCTTACCAGTTTTTTTCTTCGCTATACTAATAATTTTGACTTTTTTTCAATACTCTGTTAGTGATACACAAAAAATAGCGGAACTTCTTTCTAAACCTTTAGATGAAAATTTAATAAATATCTATTCTTTTATTGTTTCTTTGCTATCTTTATTTGGGATATACTTTGCAATTATCCAATTCGCAGTTGAAATGTCTTCACAAAATAATACCTTTTATGGCGTAAACTATGTCAGATTAGTTTTAGATGATTCATACACAGTTAATTTTTTAAAATCAAAGTTTTTTTATAGTCTTTTAGGTCTTTTAGTGACACTACCTGTTATATATAAAGTTTTAAAATACCAATCACAGATTATTCTGAACAATAATTCAATAATAACCTCGTTCATTAAATTAATAGTTTCTATTTGGAATTCTATAGGATTGTTACTTATATTAATTTTCGTTCTTTCTTTGAATATTGGTTTTTCTAAAGTTTGGAATATTTCATCCACTCCAGAGAACGAAAAAAGTATAAAATGCTACAATAAAATTGAGGATTTAATATCTCTAATGTTTAAGCATTATAAAAAATTTGAAGAATATGAATATGGCCCAGATTATCTAGATATCATTTTTGATCAAATTTTGGACTTGGCTAATAGATTTGGAAACGTAAATTATGAGCGAGGCTATTTTTTAAACAATTTGTTAGCAAAAGTTGATTTTAAAGATATCAAACGGAAGGATGAATTTATCAGCAGATATTTAGATATTTTAAATAATGAAAATGTACAATTAATACCTATTGAAGATACTGAAAATAGATTGTATTATTGCTACACATTATTAGATAAAATTAGTGAAAATGCCGATCTTAATTATGTTTATAAAGAGATTTCTGTTTTTAGTAGAATACAAATCTTCTTGAATCAGCAGGATAATATTATACCGTACCTATTAGCAGAATTCATTAAAAATATCTTTAATCAAACTAGTTATGAAATGCTAAATGGTTTAGTAAAGACATATCTAAATAAATGTGAATTTATTACTCCTCTAGAAGTAAAGCTACTTGAACTAGGAAATTATTCGAAGATATTTATAGAAGGGGATATAAAAGAGAATATAGACAAGAATAAAGATGTTTATTCTAATCTTTTTAAAATTTGGATTAATTTATTCACTCAGTATGAACATAAACAAATTGACCTCGTTTTTCCAGAAAAGGGGATTTTGGAAAATAAAAGAAGTGGCATTTATTTAATTACAGATCTAAATATTTTCTTGTATGCTTGTATATATTATAAAAAAAGAAACCCAAAATCTGATATTCTTAAAGAACTAAATGAATCACTTGATGAAAGGAGTAAATCCTATTATGTTGGAAAATTTGAGATGGGAAATAGTGACTTAGATTATGTAAGAGAAGATATATATTCTATGTTAGTTGAAAATTATGAGAGGAGGCTGGGACAAAAAGATTTTGATTTTAGGAATTCTTTATTATAAATTTTTAAAATCGATAGATTAGACAAAAAAGAGAACAAGACAGAATTCTGAGTGTCAGATAACTCCGTTTTGTTCCCTTTTTATATTTTAGGTTAGACTTTTGTCCAAGACTCAACGTATGGTCTTTTCCTTAACCTTCTACAATTCATAAAAGATTAAAGACCCCACCAAACTTTCGTTTTTGGGGGTCTTGGTGGGAAATGAAATCATTTTCCACCCTATTTAGCTTTTTGACATTGCTCAAAACCTTGCTACGATGGGATCTCGCAATGTAATTGCGTACCCTTATTATTTAAAGTCATTTAGAATATCAGAATAACAAATTGGAGTTAAAAAATAAAGTCCTACATTAAGAAAAACAGCATCTTCTTAGTTCCTAAAAATTACGGACAAAAATATGAAAAAACACCTTTTTTTATCAAAAAGATGATATAATACTTCTATATTACGAATAAGGAAGTAGGAGAGGAAATATGCAGGGAGGCATGCGCAAAGGAGCAGGGAGAAAACCGATCTCTGATAAAAAACAGATGAAAAATATTTATCTGACTCAGCGTGAGATAGATGCTATTGATTCACTTGAGCTTGATGACTGTAAGAACTTTAGTCAAAAATGCTCCGAGCTAATTAAAATAGGAATAGATACAAAAATGAACACTAAAAATACTTCAAGTGATAAGATTAAGTTTATCGACTTATTCGCTGGTATTGGTGGTATCCGTAAAGGATTTGAAGATAAGAATACAGAATGCGTTTTTAGTTCCGAATGGGATAAATATGCTTCTAAAACTTATGAAGAGAATTATGGCGAAAAACCAAAGGGGGATATTACTCAAATCAATGAGAAAGATATTCCAGACCATGATATACTTTTAGCAGGTTTTCCATGTCAGCCATTCAGCCATATTGGTAAGCGTGAAGGCTTTACTCATGAAACTCAGGGAACTTTGTTCTTTGATGTACTTCGTATCTTAAAAGAGAAAAAACCAAAAGCTTTCTTACTTGAGAATGTAAAAGGACTTGTAACTCACGATAAAGGAAATACTTTAAAAGTGATTATGAGAGCGTTAGAAGAAGAATTAGGTTACTCAGTTTTTTATGAAATTCTTGATGCTCAGCGTTTTGGTTTACCTCAAAGAAGGGAACGTATTATCATTGTAGGTTTCCATCCATACTTAAAAGTAGATAGTTTTGAATTTCCTAAGGGGAGCGATGAAAAAGTTCCAGTAGGTTCTATATTAGAAGATAATCCAACTGGTTACAAGATTTCAAAACATTTACAAGACACCTACCTTTTCAAAAAAGATGATGGTAGACCTCAAATTATTGATAAAACAAGCGATATTCAGGTGAATACACTTGTTGCGAGCTATCATAAAATCCAACGTTTGACTGGAACATTTGTAAGAGGTGGGGAAACTGGTTTGCGATTGTATAGTGAGCTAGAATGTAAACGACTAATGGGATTTCCAGACGACTTCAAAGTTCCCGTCTCAAGAACTCAAATGTATAGGCAGTTTGGTAACTCGGTAGCTGTACCAGTAATTAAAGCTGTCGCTGATGAAATGAAAACGTACCTTTAATCAAAAAAATAGCAGGTTATATGATCTGCTATTTTTTATTATTAGTAAAAGCTTTGATTTGAACACTTTTACCTAAATCACTTGATTTTTGATAAGTCCATTTAAACGGTGTACCATATTGTCCACTATTTTTAAATTCATTTAAATATGAAATAATGTAATCCTCTTTATTTTGTATTTGAAAATTTTTGTAGTAAAGCATAGAATCGGCTATCTGTTCAGATTGTATTACTTGAGGACTGTTTTCACCAAAAATAAAAAATTCAACCAATTCTACATTATAATCTTTTAATTCATCTGAAAGTAATTTATAATCTCCATAAGCATATTGCTTCAGTTTTTCTATACCACCATATTGCTGTAAACTGTGTAACGCTCTATCGAAATCCCCTGAAATAGTATAGCCAAAACATTTTAAAGCATAAATTAAATCATCTATACTTCCTTGATGTACGCTAACTGATTCTTTATCGGTGTTTTTTACGCTAATTTTTCTTTTTATGTGCTGTGTATTAGATAGAAATATATTAACTAGTATGTCCGTCTTAGGATAGCCCTTATTTTTTAGTTTTTGGATTTTATTAGTGGCAAATATTGTGTAAACCTTATCTTTACCAAACTCAAGTCCGAAACTTTCTAATACTTTTTTATACTTATCAAAGGTAAAAGATTTTACGATTTTTCTTTGGTTATCATAATCATTCCAAAGCAATAAGTTGTTTTCACTGTTTAGAATAAAAACTATAAATTCTTCCGCAAATTTTCCTAAAATATTGGAACGTTTAGATGTAGAAATTTTCTGCGTTGCATGGTATAAAACTCTGTTACCAAAGTCAAAAATGGTTAATACGTCTGACAGAAAAGACTTATACTTATTACTATGAATATTATTTGAATAAAGTTCCAATGAACGAATATCTGTTTTATTTACAGTATCAGGAGTAACTAGGAAAATCTCTTTTACATCCCTATCAATTTTTCTAATATGATCTGCAAAAAACTCAACGCCATATACTCTATCGCTTCGAACGGAACTTGTAGCTTCTACTAACCATTTTTCATTTTCGAAATCTTCAAATATGATTTCGAAGTCCATTTTGAATTGTTTATTGTAATTAGGATACCCCACCTCATATTTTTCATTTATAATCAGGTTCACACTATCTATATCAGAAATATAGTCCAGTAAAGATTTTAGTATCTCTACTGTAGCAGCACCTGAAACACTTTTTAATTTATTATCAAGATTCATATATTCTCTCCTTAGAAGTAATAAAAAGAAGCCCATTTTTGAGCTTCTTTGGAGACACTTTGGAGACAATTCAAATGAATTCACCCCATTTTAAGACCATTTAAAACAATTCAAATACTGTTAAATCAAGGTTTCTTAGCCAAAGTTACTCTTATAGTTTATTCCCACTCTACAGTTGCAGGTGGTTTGCTAGTGATATCATAGACAATTCGGTTGACATGGTCTACTTCGTTGACGATACGTACAGAGATCTTTTGCAGAACATCCCAAGGAATCTTGGCAAAGTCAGCTGTCATACCATCGATAGAAGTGATAGCGCGAATGGCAATTGTGTAGTCGTAAGTTCGGCCGTCGCCCATGACACCAACAGATCGGACGCCAGTATTAACAGTAAAGTATTGCCAGATGTCGCGGTCAAGACCAGCCTTGGCGATTTCTTCACGGAGAATAGCGTCAGATTCGCGGACAGTTTCTAATTTTTCCTCAGTGATTTCACCCATGACACGGATAGCAAGCCCAGGACCTGGGAATGGCTGGCGCCAGACAATTTCATCAGGCATACCAAGCTCTGTACCCAAAGCACGCACTTCATCCTTGTAGAGCGTGTTCAGCGGTTCAATTAGTTTAAACTGCATGTCTTCTGGCAGACCGCCAACATTGTGGTGAGATTTGATGGTTTGAGCAGTGTCAGTACCAGATTCGATAACGTCGGTATAAAGTGTACCTTGAGCCAAGAATTTCACATCTTTCAGTTTGCTAGCTTCATCGTCAAAGACATAGACAAACTCGTTTCCGATGATTTTACGTTTTTGCTCTGGATCTGAAACGCCAGCAAGTTTGTCAAGGAAACGCTTCGCTGCGTCCGCTTTAACGATATTAAGACCAAACTTGCCGCCCAGCATCTCCATAACTTGATCAGCTTCGCCTTTACGCAAAAGACCGTGATCTACAAAGATACAGATCAATTGATCGCCGATAGCTTTCTGCAAGAGGACACCTACGACAGAAGAGTCAACACCACCTGATAGGCCGAGCAGGACACGCTTGTCACCGACTGTTTCACGGATTTTTTGAATCTGCATATCGATGAAGTTATCCATAGACCAGTCGCCCTTAGCGCCACAGATATTGAGAGCAAAATTGCGCAGAATATCGTAACCGTACTCAGAATGACGAACCTCAGGGTGGAATTGAATTCCGTAGATTTTCTTGTCAGGATTTTCAATAGATGCAAAAGGACAGTCTGCAGATGTACCAGTGCGGACAAAGTCTGCAGGAATCTCCGTCACCGCATCACCGTGACTCATCAGGACAAGCTGCTCTTCTGGTGTGCTTTCAAAGAGAGGAGAAGTAGTACGTGTTAGTTTTGATTGACCATATTCACGATTGCCGGCATCACCTGCTGGCACCACCTTCCCGCCCAATTTATGAGTCAAAAGCTGCATACCATAGCAAATCCCCAAAATTGGGATCCCCAACTCAAAAATCTCTGGGTCAATATCAAATGAATCTTCTTCATAAACTGAGTTAGGTCCACCTGAAAGGATAATCCCGACAGGACGGATAGCACGAACTTCATCCGCTGTGATCTTGTGGCTCTTGAGTTCAGAAAATACACCAATTTCACGGATACGGCGTGAAATCAGCTGGTTGTACTGGCTGCCGTAATCAAGCACGATGATTTTTTCAACATCTTGCAATTCAGTTGTAGTTGTCATCTTTTCCCTTTCTTAAAAGAAGTAATCTTTTTTCCCCTCATTCTATCACAAAAATCGAATTTTTCCAAGGTAATAAGACTAGCTGCAAGTAAAAATAACTGAAAGTAAGGGCATTTGCTCTGAAAATTGATAATAAAATAGGATTTCCCTACATTGATTGATATTTAGTTTGACTTTTAAACTAATTGATAATACAATAAATGTATGAAAAAGCTGCTTAAAATCAGAAAAGAGGGCTATTGATGTTACCTGCTTATGTGAAAATACATGATCAAATAAAAAAAGATATTGACGAGGGTATTTGGGAGATTGGCGAGCGATTGCCAAGCGAACGCGATCTTGCTGAAACTTTTGAGGTCAGCAGAATGACCCTGCGCCAAGCTATTACGCTTCTGGTGGAGGAAGGGGTGCTGGAGCGTCGAGTCGGCAGCGGGACTTATGTCGCTAGCACACGCGTTCAGGAAAAAATGCGTGGAACAACTAGTTTTACAGAAATTATGAAGTCTCAAGGAAAAATACCGTCCAGCCAGCTAATTTCCTACCGTCGGACGCTGCCAAGCGAGCGAGAAGTCGAAAAGCTGGGCATCCATAAGACAGAGAATATCATCCGTATGGAACGGGTTCGCTATGCTGACGATATCCCAGTTGTCTATGAAGTTGCCTCGATTCCAGAGAAATATATAAAGAATTTCAAAAAAGAAGAAGTGACCAGTCATTTCTTTCAAACTCTACAAGAGCACGGCTATAAAATTGGCAAGTCCCAACAGACTATTTACGCCCGTTTGGCCAAGGAAAAAATCGCTAAATACCTAGGAATTCCCCGTGGTCACGCTATTTTAGGCCTAACACAGGTTTCTTATTTTGATGATGGAACGGCCTTTGAGTATGTGAAAAGCCAGTATGTCGGCGAACGCTTTGAGTTTTATTTAGAAAATAATTGATTACATAATTTAAATTACGTTGCACAAAACTGCCAGTCGGCAGTTTTTTATAATTCTCCATTTTCAAATATACCGAAAGAGTGGAGTTTAAAGGGATTATTTGGTATAATATTCTTTATGGAAATTGAAAAAACAAATCGAATGAATGCTCTGTTTGAGTTTTACGCGGCTTTGCTGACCGACAAGCAGATGAACTATATCGAGCTCTACTATGCAGATGATTACAGCCTTGCTGAGATTGCAGAGGAGTTTAATGTAAGCCGCCAAGCTGTCTATGACAATATCAAGCGGACAGAGAAAATTCTGGAAGACTACGAAATGAAACTGCACATGTACTCTGACTATATCGTCAGAAGTCAGATTTTCGATCAGATTGTGGAGAAATACCCTGACGATCCCTATTTGCAGGAGCAGCTTGCGGTTTTGTCCAGCATTGATAACCGAGAATAAAACGGATAGAAACCTGTCCATTTCCATCATTTGATAATTAAGAGGAGAAATATTTATGGCTTTTGAAAATTTGACTGAACGCTTACAGAACGTCTTTAAAAACCTACGCAGAAAGGGGAAAATTTCTGAGAGTGATATCCAGGAAGCGACCAAGGAGATTCGTCTTGCTCTCTTGGAGGCTGACGTTGCCCTACCTGTTGTCAAAGACTTTATTAAAAAGATTCGTGAGCGAGCTATCGGACACGAAGTTATTGACACGCTCAATCCAGCTCAACAGATCATCAAAATCGTAGACGAAGAGCTAACAGCCATTCTGGGTTCTGATACTGCCGAGATTATCAAGTCACCAAAGATTCCGACTGTTATCATGATGGTCGGTTTGCAAGGGGCTGGTAAAACGACCTTTGCGGGTAAATTGGCCAATAAACTCAAGAAAGAAGAAAATGCTCGTCCTTTGATGATTGCGGCGGACATCTACCGTCCAGCGGCTATTGATCAGCTGAAAACACTGGGGCAACAGATTGATGTGCCAGTCTTTGCCTTGGGTACCGAGTTTCCAGCAGTAGAGATTGTCCGTCAAGGTTTGGAGCAAGCTAAGGCTAACCACAACGACTATGTCCTGATTGATACGGCTGGTCGCCTACAAATTGATGAAAAGCTCATGCAGGAGCTAGCTGATGTCAAGGCATTAGCACAGCCAAATGAAATTCTGCTGGTGGTCGATGCCATGATCGGTCAAGAAGCAGCAAACGTAGCCCGTGAATTTAACAATCAACTCGAAGTAACCGGGGTTATCCTGACCAAGATTGATGGGGATACTCGTGGTGGTGCAGCTCTGTCAGTCCGTCAGATCACTGGCAAGCCAATCAAGTTTACTGGTACTGGTGAAAAGATTACCGATATCGAAACCTTCCACCCAGACCGTATGTCTGGCCGTATCCTCGGCATGGGGGATATGCTGACCCTGATTGAAAAGGCCGCTCAAGAGTACGATGAGAAGAAATCGCTTGAAATGGCTGAAAAAATGCGGGAAAACACCTTTGATTTCAACGATTTCATCGACCAGCTGGACCAAGTTCAGAACATGGGACCTATGGAAGAATTGCTCAAGATGTTGCCAGGTATGGCCAATAATCCTGCTCTTAAAAACATCAAAGTAGATGAAAAAGAAATTGCCCGTAAACGTGCCATCGTATCCTCTATGACACCAGCCGAGCGGGAAAATCCAGACCTGCTTAACCCAAGTCGTCGTCGTCGGATTGCAGCTGGTTCTGGTAATAGCTTTGTCGAAGTCAATAAGTTTATCAAAGACTTTAACCAAGCCAAACAGATGATGCAGGGTGTCCTATCTGGAGATATGAACAAAATGATGAAACAGATGGGGCTCAATCCTAACAATCTGCCTAAAAATATGCCGGGCGGCATGCCGGATATGTCAGCTTTAGAAGGCATGATGGGGCAAGGAGGTATGCCGGATTTATCTGCACTAGGTGGAGCAGGGATGCCAGATATGAGTCAACTTTTTGGCGGTGGCCTCAAAGGGAAAGCGGGAGAATTTCTCATGCGCCGCAGCATGAATAAAATGGCCAAGCAAATGAAGAAAAACAAGAAAAAACGGAAGTAATTGTAAATGAGTTACATAATTTAGTTTATGTAGCTTATTTTGTACATTTAGGAAAAAGAAATGGAAAAGTTGATTAAGTATCTAATTCGATTTTATAACGACATACAAGCGAAACTCACTTCCCATCCCATCAGTCATCTGCCCTTGAGCAAAGTTGACATAGAGCCAATTATTATGATTCCCGGTAGTTCAGCAACGGAGAATCGTTTTAACAAAATGGTTAGAAAACTAAATCACGGCCAGCATCCTCACCATAGTCTGATTCGGATCAAGGTCTGGAATAACGGTCGAATGACTTATCGTGGGCATTTGAAGCGAAAGGACAGAAAGCCCATTTTTGTGATTGGTTTTCAAAATAATCGCGATGGTTACAAAAATATCAAGAAGCAGGCTGCTATGTTTAACGCTGCCATAACTGTTTTGCGAGAGAAATACTCTTTTACCAGCTTTAAAGGCTTGGGGCATTCTAATGGCGGACTGATTTATACAGTATTCCTGCAGCAATACCTGGCAAACCATTCTGGATTGGAGATGGAAAAGCTCCTGACTATTGGCAGTCCTTATAATTTGAATAAAAAAGAAGTCAGTGATCGAGTTCCGATGTTGGAAGATTTTGTGACCAATCAAGACAAGTTACCTCAGCAACTTCAGCATCTATCGATTTTAGGAATATTTTTCCGAGACGGTGACGGAATTGTCCATAGAAGCAGTGTAGAGGCTGGGAGTTTGATTTACAAAGGAAAGATTGCTTCGCATAGAGAGGTCGTCATCACAGGCAAGGCTGCCCATCATTCATCTCTACCACAAAATGAACAAGTAATTAATTTGATTAAAGGGTTTTTATTTCAATAATTATTTTACATAATTTAAATTCAGTAAAAATCAGAAAGACAATAAAACAATGAAAATGGCAGAGATTCTTCATAGGTATTATGGTGACTTTGATCTGATAAATGAAAAATGGAATGAAG
>ERZ773062.677-NODE-677-length-16619-cov-12.322205_pt1 | contig 16619 bp, 5 predicted proteins | sample MGYA00580626_ERZ773062 | MGnify/ENA primary metagenome ERZ773062 (study PRJEB29015, sample SAMEA2738003) | human oral metagenome | biome: human oral; feature: human-associated habitat; material: dental | place: China | collected 2058 ...
AATTAAACTCTGTATTTAAGATAGATCCTGTTGTATAAACTCTTTGTTGAGTATTTGCATATTGGTGTCCCATCATTTCATCATATGCTTGTGTTAATAGTACACGTTCATTTTTTCCAATACTATTTAATTTGTTAAATACTTCTTTTTCTCTTGAGCCTACTGGTTCAACACCATATCTTTGTTCTAATCCATCAGCAAAATTCCAAGCATTTTCTTGTTTTGTAACAAAGTCTGTATATGGAATCTTAGCCATTATAACTTCTTCTGGCAGACCTGAAGCTCCTGGTATTTGTTGAGCAGTCCATGTCAATGAACCAGAAATAGCATTTAAGTTTACTCTTGTTGTTGCTGCCACTAATTGGTATTCTCTTAAGTATGGACTCATTATATTTCTACCAATCTTTATTGCCTTACTTGTTGAAAGTTCAGCTGCTTCTGCTCCAATGATTAAGTCATTATCAGTTGATGGGTTAAATCCATCTACCCAGTTGATAGGGTTAGTTCTTCCTAATGTATCAACATAAATTCCTACATTTGAGAATGCATAGTTTTTATCTACAATTGGATTAGGACCTGGTGTTAGATCATGGATAGGAACAACCTTTCCATTAATAGTAACAACTCCAGTTGGAGAAATATTTGTACTTCCTGCTACTGCTGGTTGAGGACCAACTCCACTCTCATCTATATGTCCACTTGCCCCATTAGTTGCATTAACAGGTATAGCACTTAAGCTTGTATTTGTTATAGGATTACCATGTTCATCTTTTCCATCTTTATTTCTTATACCAACAGAACCTGCACCAGAAACATTTATAGTTCCATAGTTTTTAATGATACCATTTTTAATATAGATACCATATGAATTTTTCATATCTATATCAATAGTTCCTCTATTTTCTAATGTAGCACCATTTAAAACAGCTACTCCATATGATGCAGATTTTTGGTTATCATTACTATATCTTCCAGTTTTGATAGTACCCATATTTAATCCATAGGCATTATCATTAAGATACATTCCATAAGCACCTTTTAATTCGCCACTTCCTGCTATATCAATAGTACCATAGTTTTCAGCTCTACTTCCTGCTCCTTCTGCAAACATACCTATTCCATAGTTTCCAGTAACATTTATAGTGGCACCTAAGTTATTAACTATTCTTCCACCATTTTGTGTTGCCATACCTATTGCATAATAGTTATTTTGTATATCAGATGCACCAACAGTTATATTTCCACTATTATATACTTCTCCTGCTGAAGCATAAGCTCCCACACTTCCTACTGAATTAGAAAAATCAACAAGTCCTGTATTAGTTATTTTTCCACCATCTTTTGCATAGAAAGCTGTACTACTAATACCATTAGATCTTACTGTTGTAGCACTGTTAATTGTCCCATTTGCTCCAGTTTTATATAGATACACACTCTTAGAACCCATAGTAAATTTAGATGTAGCTGAACCATTATAGATGTTATTTCCATTATTTAATACTATGAAACCAAAAGAGTTATCTCCAACACTAACAGTTGTAGAATTATTATTAATAGTTGCATTATTATCTGCATAAACTGCTGCTGCTGAATTTCCAGTTATGATTGTTCCATTTATATCAGCAGTTCCTTGTTTTTTGTATACTCCTAGACCTTCATTTCCAACTTTTATTGAACCATTAGAGTGAAGAGTAAGATTTAAAGGACTTTCAGAGAAAATTCCTAAACTTTTACTTCCTGTTTCAATAGTTCCATGATGATTTACATTTGCATATTTAGTATATATTCCTATACTTGGATCATTTCTATCAGAAGAATCTCCTATTGTAATATTTCCAGTATTAGTGATGTCAATATTGCTTGCACCATATTGGGAATTTTTTCCAAAGTTATGAATAGCAATAGATTTATCTCCAAGTAATGTTATGTTTTTAGCACTATTAACATTAGAATCTGTATAGATTCCCTTAGCTGTAGTATTATTTACAGATTCAATACTTCCAGCTGCTGCTGCTGTAAGCTCAGTTCCTTCTAAGTATAGACCTATACCATTAGTATTTAACTTTATTTTAGATCCATTATCTATAACACTTGCCATTCTACCATTTCTTAATAGACCTTTTGAATATACTCCAACTCCACCTGCTGCAGATGAAACATCAATTAAAGAATTATTTCCTAATGTAATTTTTGCTGCATTAGCATTAGTTATATTATGAGTAGTTCCATTCTTATCAACAACAGATTTTAAATCAGAAGCAAGTACTCCTATTGCTGCAGAATTACCAGTTGACACAATGTTTCCATTATGAACTAACTCAATAGATTGATTTCCATAAGTTGGAATTGATGAAGCTGGTGTTGCTGTAACACCTAGATAATTAATTCCAGCAAGTCCAGTACCACCATTTCCTATATTAATAGTTCCATTATTTGTAGCTAATGAACCATTAGCAGAAATTATACCTGTTGAGTTAGCTCCTGTAACATTAATAGTTGAATTATTATTTATTTCAGAATATTCCCCAACAATACCAGCCATACTGGTTCCAGTAAAGTTAATTGTTCCATTGTTAGTTAATTTTACTGCACTTCTTAAAGTGCTTACATTTGATTGAGCTATTGCAACCTTAGCTTTTTCAACCTTTTCAGCACTTGTATCTGCTGTTGTTAATGCTCCTGAACCACTTATAGTTTTTCCAGGCATTAAAGTAACACTAGATGATGAAAATTCTGAATTCAAATATCTATCATTTTTATCATCTAAATTAGAATCAACATCCATTTGAAGATTTACTTTTGTTGATTTAGTTGTTATATAATTTCCTGATGCTGCTTTTATAACAATTCCAGGTACTATTTCATTATCTGTACCTGTATTTAATGTAACAGTAGGAATATTTGATAACAATACTGGAGTTGTTCCATCTCCTTCAATAATATTTAAAGTTGCTCCATCTTGTAAAGTTAACTCTAATTTCCCTGTACTTCCTGCTTTAACTACTTGATTTAATAAGTTTGAATTTTTGAAATAAAATGCATAAGCACCTTTTTCTATAGTAGCTGTATTAGTTCCTACAAGTTCAAGTTGAGAATAATCAGTATTATGTTTTATACCATAAAATAATAAAGAATTCTCTTTTACTAACATGTTAGTCATAGTGTCTAATTTAATATCAGAACCACCATTTGCATATAAACCGACACTTCCCTTACCAGCTACTTTTAAACTACCATTATTTAAAGTAGTTGTAGCTAAATTAGAATAACCTGTAATATTACCTAAGTGATCATATGTTGGTATTCCTGCTGCAAATACTCCCACATTTTTCTCACCTGAAATATTTATTTCTCCACCATTCATTGTGTAGTTTCTTCCATTATTATAGACAGCAATAGAATTATTTCCAGTTACTTTTATATTACTATTGTTACTTGTACCTGAACTTGCTTTTTTATTTGCTCCTCTTACTCCTTCACCTTCTACAACTAAAGCTATTGAGTGCTTTGTATTTAAAGTTATATCAGCTTTATTTTCAAATTCTCCACCCTTATATGCCATAAGTCCAACCATATTAAATCCTGTGTTTACAGTTGAGCCTATAGTTATGGGTTTTGTGTTCTTAACTTTTACAGGATTATTTGCATTAAGGTTGTCTTCTGCTGGTGCTCCTGTTACAACACTATTAACACTTCCATTTGCAAGCATAACTATGTTATACATATCATTTCCAGAAGCATCTTTATTTTGATTTTCCATAGCTGTAACAGTAAAATTATTCTTAGCAAGATCTATTCCATACTTATCTGTTCTAAATAGAACTCCACCTTTTGCATCTTTTGAAAAATCTATTGACTGTACATGTGAGTCTGTTATAACAAAATCACCTTTAGATCTTGCAAGTCCTGGCATAAAACCACCAAGATCATACTTATTTCCTTGCATATAATCAGATTTTCTCAATAGTCCCACATTTTCTTTTCCATTAACTAGGATATTAAGATTATAGATATTTCCTATAGGGTCTGTATCTGGTCTTGCTACTAAATATGCCTTTGCTCCATCTACAGGTTGTGTTCCTAATTCCCCTTTATGATATCTACGAACTCTATCTGAACCTGTTATTAATTTTGATATAGATGCACCCACATTATGACTACCATTTACTACAATTCCTTTAGGATTTCCAGTATTCAAACTTCCATCTATAACTGTTTCATCATAATATACTTGTGAGTTATCAGCAGTTTTAAAAATATTAGGAACTCTTAAACCATAACTTCCTTGAATTCCTGAATATACTCCTCCATCAGGATCCTCACTATTTAATTCTATATTACCTACTCTAGCATAAATATTTAATGACCCTTTATTATTATAAGCTGGTAACTTACCTTTTGGATTAGGTGTTGGTCCAGATATATTGTCAGACTGATACATTGTTCCTACAAGATCTGCTCTAAAAGTATACTCAGCAAAGTCCATCCCTATACTATCTATTGAATTTACTTTTATAGTTCCTCTATTTTCAAGGGTAGATTCCCAAGGCGCTTGTCTTCTATATTTCCATTTGTTACTTGAAACTCCTGCTGCATCTGTATCTCCATCTTTTAAATACCAAGTTGGATCTATTCCAGCATTTGCATTAGGATCATCTGGACTTAAAGTATGACCATAATCTCCATAATCTTCTACCATAGCAGTCATACCTACCATATATGTTGCAAGACCACCAGTTTTTTTACTATCTTTTTCTAATGTCATTATTCCATTATTTATTGCTCTTGCTGCAACAGAACCATAGGCTTGATGTTCTATTCCCACTGTCATATGAGGTGCTGGATTTGAATTTTTAGGATTTCCTGTTGTCATTTTATCATTGTATCCATCTCTACCAAAAATTCTTAAATCAGCATTTAAGTTAAAATCTATTGTTTTATTTACACTTCCATAAGCATGGTTTACACTTATTACTCTGACTGTATTAGTTCTAACTAAACCATTAGAAGTATTTGACCATGGATCAGTTGTATGGTTTTCAAATGTTAAGGTTTTTCCTGCACCATCTAAATTAAAACTATCTGTTAAAATATTTAAAAATACTTGTTGCGAAGATGGACCATATTCTCTACGACTAGGATCTCCTACAGGTCTCCAGTTAGTATTCATAGGAAACTTTCTATCTGTTCTTGTTATTGAATCATCTAAAAAACCTAAACCTGGACTATTGCTATTTGATGAATATTCACTTGCAATAGGAGGTGTAGGAGGTGTTACAGCTGTATGAATATAACTATATGCTGCATCTGTAGTACCATGAACTCCACCTACAGCTGGTCTATTTGTTCTTGATCTGTTATCACTATGCCCATCCCAAGAAAATTTTCCGCTTCCTTCATAACCTGTATCTTTAATTTTTATATTAACATTATTATCTACTAAGTTAACAGTACTATTAGATACAATATAGTTTTGGTTTGTATTTAACCCTACCTCTTGTCCTTGTGCGAAACCAGTTGATACTTCATTTAATGCAGGTGGCTCAAATACATTTGGTTCTATCTTATTTACTATAATTTCTTCAAAGCTCATTGTATTTACTTTAGGAATATTAAAAGCAATATTTGGATTAACTGCTACTGGATTTATATTCAAATTAGGTAAAGGAGGTGTATTTATATTTATAACTGGCTCAATTATAAATGGAACTCCTTTATCTACAACAGGTACTGTTTTAACTAAACCATAGTCTAGATTTTTTCTTCTATTTGTTAATGATGAATTTTTTCCTGAACTACTTATTTCTAATTTTGAATATGCTTTACTATCAGGAGAAACATTGTTTTCCCACCAATTTCCTCTTACAAATACTCCTTCAAAAGCATATTTTTCAGGCTTATCTCCTCTTCCTTTATATGTACCATTCCATTTACTATATATATAGTTTGCTCCAAATTGCCATGAAGCCCAAGGTGATTTTACTACTTGATCTCCTTGCTCCATTAATTGAATTAACTCTAATCTTAATCTATTTATTTCTTTGTTATTTTCTCTTCTTGCTGTATCAATTTTATCTTGTAGATTTCCTACAGAACTTCTTAATTCTTGTTTACTTGCTCTAATTTCCTCCATTGTAGGAGTTGCTGTTTCTTCCTTATTAGCTATTGAAGTTAGAACTTCTGTTCTGTTTTCTGTAGTTTCTTCTATATCTGATAAAAGTTTAGCAAACATAGGTAAACTTGTACTATTATCTGAACTAGCTACTAAAATACTTTTTTCACTTTTTACAATTGAAGTTTTATCTACTTTAGTTTTAGCTGTAGCAAAAAAATTGCTATACATATCATTAGCTCCAAATTGCATATTCACCCAAGAAGCTTTCAATTTTGGTGCTACCTGTACTACTTTCTTTGTTTCTTTTACTTCTTCTTTTGCCTCTTTGACATCTGTTAAAATATCCTTTTGTTTTTCTGCTTCTAATATCATATTTTCATCAGAAAAAGCACTTGTGCCCTTCATTAAGAAAAGTACAGCAAGTCCAACTGAATACTTTACATTTTCATATCTTTTAGCAATTGAACGTAATGACTTTTCTGTAGTTTGTAAACTATTATTTCCCATTTTTCCCCCTGTAAAATTTTTAATTTTATGTAAATGAATCTTTAATAATTTTACTAAAAATAATTTTGTAAATTATTTTAATTATAATCTTAATGTTCTATTTTGTCAATAATACTTTTAAGATAAAATCAATATTATACCATGAATTGAAAATATAGATATTATATTATAAAAATTTTTTTATTTACTTAAATACATTTTATTTACAATATTTTCTTCCATTAATTTTTAGATTCCTTTTTTATTTTATAACTTTTATTTTTTATAATTTTTCAATAAATAGTTTAATTTCATTATCAAGTTTAAGTTTTTGTTCATCACTTAAATTAAAAATACCTGTTTGAAATGCTTCAGCTGGTAATACCAATCCAACCTTTTCTTCTGATAAATTAAGTCCCATACGAGTTAATAGTTCACTTATCTGACTTATTACAAATGATGCTTCTGATTTTCCAGCTACTCCACTCACTGCAACTAATTTTCCTTTTACAAATTCTGGTGCTCCAAAATTCCCTTGTACTACTGGACGTGAAATCCAATCCAAGAAATTCTTTAAGGCTCCTGGTACAGAACCATTATATTCAGGTGTCACTATCCAAAGTGCAGTTGCTCCTTTAACATCAGTACGAACTTTTTCAACTTCATTAGGTGTTGGAAATTCAATATCTTGATTCATAAAAGGTAATTTAGAATAGTCTAAAAAACTTGTCACTATCCCTTTTTCTTCTAATTTGCTTGATATATATTCTGCAACAGTTCTATTGAATGATTTTTCTCTTAATGATCCAACTATAAATAAAACTTTTTTACTCATTTTTTCCTCCTAAAATTTATAATAAAAAAATTAAAATTAACCTTATTAATTGTATAGTATTTTAGTCAACTTTTCAAGTTTTATTTTTTCTTGAAGATATTACAAAAATATCTTAAACTTTTCATATTCCTAAATTAAATCTTATTTTAAAGGAGAGTATTTTATGAAAAAGTTTTTTTTATATCTATTCGTTTTGTTAAGTTTTAGTATTTTTGCTGGAATAACTACTGATGGTAAGCCTCATTTTGATAAAATGATAGGAAGAAAAATTGACTATCCTGATACTGCTGATAGTTTTAAAATTATAAAATAAGGGGGCAGAATTGAGCTGCACCCTTTTATTTAACTAAAATATTTTTTCTAGAAATTCTTTAATCTTATTTTTTACTTCTACAGCTTTTTTAGGATTGCCATTAGCTGTAATTGAAATTTGAATATCATCATTTGATAAAATACTCATAAATCTAAGATTCATATTATCTCGGGAAGTGATATTATTTACTAAAATATTTTTACTTGTACATAATTTTGAGATTTTGTCATTAAATTCTTTATTATCAGTAGCTGATACAAGTAAAAATACATCTTCTAAAAACTTCTCTTCAAATTCTTGATTTTTCAATATTTTAATTTTATTTTCTTTTTCTAAATCAAAAAATTCCTTTTCTACAACTTTTTTAGTAATAACTGTTATATTACAATTATATTCTAAAAGAGTTTTTACTTTTCTTAAAGCAATTTTCCCAGCACCAATTACCAAAATATTTTTATTATTAAGATCTATTGAGACAGGAAAGAATTTATTAGGCATTTTTTTCACCTATTTTTTTGAATGCCATTTCCATTACTTCAAGTGTTCTATCAAGTTCCTTCTTTGTATGAGCTATAGATAAGAAATGAGCTTCAAATTGTGATGGAGGAACAACTATTCCATTATCCAACATAGTATTAAAATATATAGAGAAGTTTTCTGTATTAGCTTTTAATGAATCTTCAAGATTTTCAACTTTTTCTAAATCAACAAAGAAAATTGTGAAAAGAGAGCCCATTGAATTTACACAAATATCTACTCCATATTTTTTAGCTAGTTTTTCTATATTATCTACTAGATAATTTATATTTTCTTCCAACTCTTTATAGATATTTTTATTTTCTTTTAAATAGCTTATAGTTGCAAAACCAGCTTTTGATGCTATCGGATTTCCAGATAAAGTTCCAGCATGATAAACTCTTCCAACAGGTGCAACTAAATCCATAATTTCTTTTTTTCCACCAAAAGCTCCAACTGGATAACCACCACCTATTATTTTTCCTAAAGTTGTTAAATCAGGTGTTATTCCAAAGAATTCCTGAGCTCCACCTAAAGCTAATCTAAAGCCAGATATTACTTCGTCAAATATCAAAATAGTTTTAGTTTCTTCAGTTATTTTTCTTAAACCTTGTAAAAATTCTTTATGAGTTTCTATAAGTCCCATATTTGCTGGAATAGGCTCAACTATTACACAGGCTATTTCTTCATTTCTTAATAAATTTTCAACTTTTTCTAAATCTCCAAAAGCTAAAGTTAAAGTATCTTTTAACACACCATCTGTTATACCATTGCTATCTTGATACCCATCTGTTAATAATCCTGAACCTGACTTTACAAGTAAAGCATCAGAATGTCCATGATAGCAACCTTCAAATTTTAAAATCTTATTTCTTCCTGTATATGCTCTTGCAAGTCTTACAGCTGACATAGTAGCCTCTGTTCCTGAAGTTGTAAGTCTTACTTTTTCAATTGAAGGAACTATATCTACTATAAGTTCTGCTAAGTCAACTTCATACTTTGTTGGTAGACCATAAGAGCTTCCATTTTCAATAATTTTTTTAACCTCTTCTATAACTTTTGGATGATTATGACCTAAAATTAAAGGTCCCCATGAACAAATATAGTCTATATATTCATTATTATCTTCATCATATATTTTAGCCCCCTGCCCTTTTTTTACAAAAATAGGAGCCTCTCTATTAACAGATTTAAAAGCTCTAACTGGACTATTAACCCCTCCTGGAATCAAGTTAAGTGCTTTTTTATATAGATCAACAGAATTTTTAAATACCATAAGACATCTCCTTTTTTAATTTTTATAACATATACATCATATAAATTTATTCTATTAAAGTCAAGTTCACTTCTTTTATATATGAAAAGGAGACTAAAAAATTAGTCTCCTTTCTTACAGTGTGTGTATTTTATTAGAATATAACTCTAAGTCCTACTCCACCTCTAACATTTTGTCCTTTAGTATCATAACCTACATTAGCAGTTACTCCAATTCTTTGGTTATCTATACCAATATTAAGATCTGATTTAACATTTCCTCTTCTGTCTTCTTTTTCACCTCTTAAGCTATACCAATCAGCTGTTGTATAAGCAACTCTAGCTTTATTTTTAGCATTTGCTACTCTTCCTAATTCATTTTCATAGGCTACTCCTAGTCCTACTCTTAATGATTTATTTCCAAAGTAATGTTTAAATGCTAATTCTGCTCCTACTTCTGGTTTTACTGATAAGTAATCGTTACCTTTTACTTCAAGTCTCATTTCTCCAGATTTTTCTCTTATTTTATTGAATCTTCCATATTCTAATCCAAGTGCTGCATATGGTCTTAATGAGAATGATTCGCTTAGTCTAAATTCTTTTCCTATTTCATTTTTAACTCCTAGACCATAAGTATAATATCTTGATTTTGCACTGAATACTTCGTCAACCACTAAGAATCTTCTATTCATCTTGTTATATCCTACAAAGATATCTCCAGATATTGTCCAGTTTAAGCTATTATTTTCATCAAATGGTATTGATTTAAACATTCCAACTTTACCTTGTAATTGATCTTCTTTTGAATTTCCTAAATCTTTAAATTTCAATTTATTTTCTACTACCCCAGCATACCAACCTATAGATTCTCCTAGTTTTACAGTTTCGTCTTCATGAACATAAGCTACTCCATAAGCATGATTCTTATAATCTATTACTCCTGCAGTATCTGTATTGTATTCTCCTCTAGTTCCAAATACTTTTATTTTATTTGAATCCTTAGATACAGTTTGCCATTCGCTTCTTAAATAATTAAATTCTTTATTTAAGATGTCTCCAGTTGCTTGTATTCTTTGTTGAACATTTGAATATTGGTACCCTTTCATTTGTTCAATAGCTTGTGCAAAAATATGAGCTTCACCTTTTCCTAGATTATTTAATTTATCAAATATAACTCTTTCTCTACTTCCTTCTTTTTCAACACCATATCTTTGTTCTAAGCCATCCAAGAAACTTTGTGTATCTTTATCTTTTGCAAATGAAGTATAAGGTATCTTAGATATATATAATTTTGCTATTGTAAAATCAGGATTTTGAGTTGCTGTTGCTATCCAAGTTAAGCTACTTGCTGATAGTTCCCATTTAAGATTCCCACCTGATGATGCACTTACTTGTGATATTGCATCATTATATGGTTTCAATATATTTGAACCTATTTCTATATCTTTTTCACTTGTATATTTTGCAGCTTCAGGACCAAATATTAGATTTACCTTCTTTAAACCAGTTAAATGATGTAAGCCTTGAATAGGATTTGTATATTTTACTCCTGATGTATCAACATACATTCCTATTTCAGAACCTCTAGCCATATTTTCCATACCTGCAAGTCTATTAGTCAAGTCTAATGTTGTACTTCCAACTGTCACTGTTGTTGCTGCTGGAGAAGCTATAGTAGTATCAATAGGAGTTGGTATTATAGCTTTAGCATCTCTTATAACTGTAGCTGTTGTTACTCCACCACCAGGTGCTACTATTTTAATTCCTTTTACTCCCTTACCAGTATCATTTTGAGTTGCAGTATCTGTTTCTTTTGCATCAGTTCCAGATACAGTTATACTTCCACCATGATTTTCATAATTTTGTGTATTTACATAATAATATCCAATAGCATTTGGAGAGTTAATTGTTATACTACCATAGTTTTTAAATATTGCTCCATTTAGTGCAACTACCCCTTTTATCCCATCATTAGTTGAATTAGGTACAGTTGTTATTGTTCCATAGTTTTCACCTACTGCATTTTGATCCAAGTACATACCAGTAGTATTTTTACCACTTAAATTAATAGTTCCATAGTTCTTAGCAGTAGAGCCACTTCCAATAGCATACATTCCTATACTATTATCTTTTAATACGTCGATAGTTCCATAGTTTTCTACATTTCCTGATTTATTATTATCATAATCTCCTGCTGCCATTCCTATTCCATAAAGTTGGTTTGTAGTATCACTTCCACTTACAGTTATTCTTGGTCTTATTCCTAGTCCTATATCTCCATTTACTGCTGTTCCACCTATACTATATATACCTACATTTCCTACTCCTGAAGCAAAATTAATATCAGCTAAATTTTTTATATCTCCTGCTGAATACAATCCATAATTTCCACTTCCTGTTGATACTAATTGTGTACGATTTGTCATTGTTCCAGATTTATCTGAATAAGCAAATACTGAATCATTTCCTAATGTAACTGTACCATTATTAGTTGTTAAATTATGTCCTGCTCCCTTTATTACAAATCCATAAGAAGTATCCCCTATTGTTATTGAATTTGTACTTGTTATAGTTTGATTAGCTCCTGATATAAATACTCCTACTGCATTGTTTCTACCAACAACTAATGAACCACCTGTTAATGAAATATTTCCTCCTTGTGAGAAAATTCCCATACCATTATCACCAGCTGTTATATTTCCATTTGTATGAGTTACACCATAACCATAAAGTGCTATTGAATTATCTCCAACTGATACATTTCCTGTGTTAGTAATACTATTTACAGTTCTTGTATATATTCCTACATTACCCTTTGTTAAGTCATTTGCGTTTCCTAATGTTATATTTCCACTATTTACTACATTAGTATTTTGGTCTGCAACTATTCCAAATTCAGCTGCAGTAGAAGTTCCTACTATATTACCTGTATTTGTAAGATTTCCACCACCATTAGCAAAAATTCCTACCATACCAGCTGTTGTATTTGTACTGTTATCTAAATTAATATTTAGATTATTAGTTGCATTTGCTCCAGAATATAAAGTAGCTATTCCACTTCCTGTTGTACTTCCAGAGTATTTATAGTTTAATGTATGATTTCCAACTATTGAACTATTTCCAGTTGTATAAATACCTACTCCATTATCAGCAGTTTCTACACCATAATCTGTATTTATAGTAACTTGGCTATCTTCTGCATATATTCCAAAACCATTTGTTCCAACTTTTATATCTGAATTCCCTGACCCTGTTACATTAATTAATCCACCAACTCCAGAGCCACTTTTTAATACAATTCCAACACTACTATCCCCTAAAGCTAATGATTTACTATTAGTTATTGTAACATCTGATTGAGCTGCACCATTATTATTTTCTGCATAGATACCTGTTGAATTTGCCCCTGTAATATTTATTGTACCTTCATTTACAATTTCAACTTTTCCATTTCCATAAGTTATAGCTGGTGTAACATTTCCTTTTCCTAAGCCTGCTATTCCTGTACCACTTCCTGTAACTGTAACTGTTCCCTTATTTACAATCTTACTTCCATTAGTACCATAAAGTCCAGCACCATTATCAACTTTTACAAGACCTGTTGTATCATTTAAAATTTGTCCATAACTAACATTTATTCCAGCTACACCTGATGATGATGTTCCACCTGTTATATCAACAGTTCCTTTATTTATATATCCAGATTCTAAGTTATTTGCTGCTCCAGAATTAGAACCCATAGAAAGTCCTCTACCATTACCTGTAACTGTTTTTCCAGCATTGATAGTTACCAATTCTCTTTCCATAGTGATATTATTATATCCATCATTAGCATCACTTAAATTAACATTACTATCAATAGTTAAAGTTCCTTCTGTTAATGTACTTTTAAATGATTTTCCATTTGGATCTAAATCTGCAAATTTAGGAATTGTTTTAAGTGTATTTACATATGTATTTAAATTACTATTACCAGCCCAAGTAACATTAGTTGCTCCTTTTAAGCCTTTAAATATTCCAAGATTTATTCCATCTTTCATTAATTTAACTTTTACATTACTCATTCCTTGGTATTTATTAGTTCCACCTATTCCTGTTGTATAATCACTCTCTTCACCAAAAACAAGAACCCCATCATACATTTCTATAGTAGTAGGTTTTCCATTTTTAAAGACAATTTTTCCATTATTTTCTGCATAGAAAGGAACTACACTTTTATGATCATTTTCTGATAATCCTCTGTCTGTACTATTGTCTTTATTTACAATAGTTCCTCCATTAAACTCAACTGTCCCTCCATTAGTTGCAAATAAAGCACCTTCTGTACCTGTATTAATAACATTATCTTTTCCTTCTAAACTTACTTTTGCATTTGCCCCATCTGCTAATGCTGCCAATCCATTAATAGTTACATTTCCAGTTATAGTGACATTTGAACCAACAGTATCTGTAAATAATGATCCTGTTGTTTCATCTCTTATTTCATTAGCAGCTACATTTCCAATAGCATAGGCACCAATATTTTTATATAATAAACTCTTATTTGTCATATTAGTTGCCCAAGCATCTTTGGCTTCTACATCTCCATCAACTTTAATATTTCCACCATTTAAAGCATAGGCAATTACTGAACCATATCCATAGGCTGTTGTCTTCTTAGCATTAATTATTCCTTTATCTGCTACATATGCTATTGGATAAAATTTTACTATGTTTCCACTATCATCTTTATCCTCACCATATCTCGCAGACATTTTAACTTCTACACCTATATCTATTTTAGATGGTAATTTATCAAATTTATCTTCTGTTGTTGTTGACATATTTTGCTTAGTTTTATCCCAAGTTCCCTGTGCTAAAGCAATAATTGTTCCTGTTGCTGCCTCGTTATTGTTATCATCATCAGATACTTTTAATGAAGTAGCACTAGTTGCTAATGTATAATCCTTTACTAATGTTCCTTTTTTAATATTACTATTTGAGCCATCTAAAGTAACATTATTGTTTATAACATCTATTACTGTTCCATTTTTAGAGGCTAACATAATACCATTTCTTGCATATTTACCAAATGTTATATCCATATCTGCTATTTGTAAATTATGTATATGATCTTTATTATAATAATTATAATCTGGACCAGCTCCTAAATCTTCTGATGGAGTTATTTCTCTACCGTTCTTTTCTTTACCTCTTTGTCCTGATTGAGCAAAAATACCAACATTATTTTCAGTAAATTTGTTTGAATTAACATAATTTAACTGATTTCCTCTTGTTGTACTTTGATCTCCACCATCAATAGATAATTTTTCTCCTATTCTAGCTGCCACATTTATTTCACCTTGATATATACCCAAAGTAGTTTTAGCCCAATTAAGATCAGTAGCTCCTGTATTACCTGAATAGATATTAACATTTGAATTATTTATTAAATCGCTAAAATATAAAACAATATTATTATCCCCATAAGATTTTGGAGGTTCTGTGAATTTTATACTTGGAACCATTCCTGTATTATAAGTATCTTTAATTGTTTGTCCTCCACCAGCTGCTGGATTTTGAGAACCTATTAAAGGTTTATTATTTGGAGACCACCCCATACCAGAATAAACAATATTACCAGAACCTTCTAGTTCATACGAACCTTCACTATCTATATCAAAACTTCTAGTTAATCCCATAAATCCATAAATAATATTTTTATTTGATCTGATTTTTGCATCAACTTTTCCTAAAAAAGAACCTTCTTGTTCATAATTCCAACGTCCAGTATAACTATATTGTGCTGGATAAACATAGAATAACATATTTTCATCTGAATTTTTATCTATATTAACATTTACATTATCAAACACTAATTTTCCGGCGTGCCATGTTTCAATAGAAAGAAAATTTGTTCTACCATATAAATTTCCTGTTACATTTTTTAAAGTTCCATTTCTAACTGTGTGTATTAAAATTAATCCATCTCTATTTCCTTGAGTTGCTCCAGCACCTTGAACATTTCCTGCTCCAGTTAAAGTAACATTTTCTAGTGTAAATCCTTTCACATCTTTCTTATTAGCAGCTAATTGAGCAGCTGTTGGTGCACTTCCTGAATTATTTAGATATACTATACCTGCTGGTCTAGTTCCAGAACCTTTCACATCATCTTGGGCAAAATCTGGTGTATATATTTTAGTAGTTGGATTATAACCATTCCAATAAGTATGATTACTACTTGAAGCCCCTGTATTATCACTTATTTGAAGTCCATTTTGAAATGAATAACCTGTAAAAGGGTTTGCATTTGGTTCAGGTAAACTTAAAGTTATCTTTGGAGGCTCAACTGTTACTGTAGGCATTGCAGCTGGCGATTCCAAGGTTAAATTCAACTGTGGAGAAGCTGGTGGTGTTACCCTTGGTAATTGCAAATTGGGAGCCTGTTTATCTATTGATTTTGCTCTTATACTTGCATTAACAGTTATTTCAGATTTTGGTTCTGCTGTGCTTAACAAATCTAAATCTGTTGTGCCATACTTTCCATTTGAAGTATTAGCTTGATATCTCCCCATTGTATTATCTCTTTGAAATACCTTATCTTTTTGCTTATCTCCTTTTCCTTTATATGTGCCATTCCAATCATTGTACATATAATTTGCTCCAAATTGCCATGAAGCCCAAGGTGATTTTACTACTTGATTCCCTTGTTCCATTAATTGAACTAATTCTAATTTTAAACCTTTTAAAGTTTTTTCATTCTCTTTTCTTGCTTTGTTGATTTTATTTTGTAAAGTTCCAACAGAAGCTCTTAAATTTTCTTTAGATGATGCAATTTCTTCTGTAGTCATAACATCTTGTGAAAAGGCGCTCAATCCCATCATTAAAAAAAGTATCGCAAGTCCTATTGAATATTTTACACTTTTATATTTTTTTGCAATAGAACGCAAATTTTTTTGAGTATTATTTAGGCTGTTATTTCCCATATATACTTTTCCTCCTTACAATTAATCTCATGTTACCCTACTATCTTTGAACCAATCTAAATTCCACTCTTCTGTTTTGAAGTCTTCCTTCAGGTGTTTCATTTGTTGCCACTGGGTATTCTTCTCCCTTAGCTT
>ERZ773062.679-NODE-679-length-16597-cov-3.947588_pt1 | contig 16597 bp, 15 predicted proteins | sample MGYA00580626_ERZ773062 | MGnify/ENA primary metagenome ERZ773062 (study PRJEB29015, sample SAMEA2738003) | human oral metagenome | biome: human oral; feature: human-associated habitat; material: dental | place: China | collected 2058 ...
CTTCGTTAATCACGTCCAGGTTTTTACCAGGAAACTGCCCCGGCAATTTGCGCGCCAGATCCGCGTCAAATTCTACCGTCACCACGCGCCCAGCTCGTGCTAATAACCGACTGGTCAAGGTACCAAGTCCTGGTCCGATCTCCAACACTACATCATCTTCATCAAGTTCCGCCGCCTCAGCAATTTCCGCCAAAATCTCTGGATCACGCAGCCAATGCTGACCTAACTCTTTTTTCGGCCCACGAGCTGACGCCATCTAACGTCCGTCTCCGTTCGTCCAGTCAGTCGCCAGGTCAAACCCATGCGGATGCCGAGCCGCAAAACCACCAGTATCATACACCTTACCAGGTCCCATACTGGTTTCTACCACCGAGCAGCGCGGATAATTACCATAATTTGCCGCTACTAAAATATAGCCATCTTTATCCACCTTGGCGCCATCCGCCCGCACGGTATAACCACCGCCGCCGCAAGCATTGATGGCAACATTCATCGGTAGGTCGTAGTAGGTTTCGCGGTGCGATATGCCTTTGGAGTCGGTAAACTGCTGGGCGCTTTTGGCTTTGGTCAAGGCATTCGGTAGCCTAGCACCAACAATCTCTATCTGCGCCACAGGTTGATTGGTAATTTGTTCAGCAACTTTATTTTTCGCAACTTCCGTGCCGTCACCCTTCACCTTCACGCTATGCGTCACTTGCTTAGAACCGACAGCACCCGCCTGCTTCACCTGCTTAAAACCAACGGTGTGTGCGTAGCTTTTTGCTGACTGTACCTCAAACTGAACTGGCTCTTCGGTGATGACAGTATACTCGTGAATTGCTTCTCTTTCTGTAGCTTGGGCAAATTTTCTCTGGACTGACGATACCGCCAGAACGACAGTCAACACTGTTGCAGCCATCAGCCCTGTTATCATCACTGCTACTTTTGGAGTTTTTAGTAAAAACCAATACCGCTTCATGTATTTCCTACAGATTACCTGATATTACCGGTAGATGTCTTGTAGACCCATCCTTACCTTACAGCTTGGCCATGGCTGCCAGCCACGAGCTTTGTATGTCTGCCATGCTTTCTCGTCTTGCACTGATGGCGGAGCGTCAGAAGCTACCGAATAACCACCAAAGCCTCCCCAGGTGCGCTTATCAAACTGATACGCGCCATAATAACCGTTTCCGGTGTTTGATGTATAACCTCCTTCACAACTTCTCAACCGTGCCAAGGCCTCAGAAAAACTACCAGAGAAGGTGTTAGCACTCTTGGCGCCCACTAGCTCAACGCGCTTCTTTGGCTCAACAGTTGTAACACTGGCAATAATACGGCGTGAAATTTCCTGACCATTTCTCATCTCAATCTCATAGGTAACGTTCTTTTTGCCTGGTGCGCCAGCTTCTTTAACCTGTTTGAAGCCAGTCTCTCGGTTGGCATCTTTAACCTGCTCAACAGGGACGGCAATTTCTTCTTCAACAGTAACCGTCTGTTTGCCATTACGCCAGACACTGAAGTGCATACCAGCAGTGATAGGTGTTGATTCAGGAACAGACATGCCGTCATCTTTACCGAGCGTTATGTTTTTCTCACGCAACAATTCTCCGACCGTATGAGCCATCGTCCTGACCTCAGTGGTTTTGCCATAAAGCGTCAGTTGTAATGGTGTAGCTCGGTGAATTTTCAAAATAACATCAGCACCGTCCAGTAAAAAGTCGCTTGGAGGTTCGATGGTTGTCTTGTCCTCAGGGTAAACAGTCACGCCCGCAGCCTGTGCTATCAACGGTGTCGTCTGCTGGGCGGTCACCACACGAACTCGGTGCGTACCATCCGCCACTGTTACTGGTCGCGCACGATAGACGTTGACATTATATTTCGTAGACACCAGCTGGGTATCAAGGCTCGGCTCGACAACGTCATGCTTTTCATCAACTGAGATATCAGCCGCCTTCAAGGCCTCTTTGACCGTCCCGACAGTGGTGACGATGGATCGTTCCTGACCCCGATCATGAATAGTTACTACCTTTTCGCCATTTGGAGCAGCTGTTGTTGACTCCTTGACTTGTTCTCGAGCCAGAGCATTGTCAACTAACTTCACGCTCGCAATCCCAAAGATAGCAATCGCTACGACTATCATCATTCGCGCTGTACTGTGGTGAATTTTCAGTCCAAATTTCATACTCATAGCGAAAAACGCTCTATTGATTATAGCAGAACTCGCTCATATTGGCAACCAACTAGCACTTTTCTAATCGAGCAAACTCAACATTCAACTTCTTGGTTTTACCGTTTTCAAAAGCTACTACCACTGCTAAACCATCGACTTCTATGACCTCGCCGACGCCAAATTGCGGACTGCGCACCCTATCGCCGACATCCAGACCGATTTCATCACTGTAAAATTCAGCCTCTGGCACAAAGCTTGGCGAAGCAGGTTTGTCCAATCCACCACTCAAAATTCCCATCTCATCCAAAAAGCGCGACGGCAGATTGTACGCTATTTGTCCAAATTGCGTCCTGGAACTCGCGCAAGTGATAAATAATTCCTGGCGAGCACGAGTGATGCCGACATAACAAAGTCGCCGCTCTTCTTCGACGTCCTCAGCTTTACCGCCGTCGAACACGCGGGAGTGCGGTAATATCCCTTCCTCCAGGCCAGTCAGAAACACCACCGGAAACTCCAAACCTTTCGCGGCGTGCAGTGTCATCAGGGTGATTTGCTCTTGTGCTTGATCATCGCTAGCAGACATCAGCGCCATCTCTTCCAAAAATGTCGGCACGTCAACATAGGCTTTAGCCTCAGCCACCAGGACACCCAGGTTTTCCATTCTCTCTTCTGATTGGACACTGCCGTCATTGATGAACATGCCATACCCTGTTTGATCAATAATTTTTTCAATCACGTCAGCTGGCGCCTCGTCAATCGACTTTTGCAAATCACTGAGCAACACCCCGAGCTCATGCAGTGAATGCTTGGCACGTGGCGTCAGCCCCTGCGCCTCGTTCACCGCCAATAACCCATCGATAATAGGCGTCCCTTGCTCATCATTCCACGCCAAAAATTTAGCCACACTCACCGCGCCAATACCTCGTTTTGGCACATTAACGATGCGTGAAAAACTCACCCTGTCACTTGGCTGATAGAGCAGCCGCAAATATGCCAAAACATCTTTGACGACCGCTCGGTCCAAAAATCGCAATCCGCCCACAATTTTGTATGGCAAATAGTTTTGGCGCAGCGCCCGCTCAATTGCGTAACTTTGGGCATTGGTCCGATACAACACAGCGATGTCATCTGGTGAGCGTCCGATACTCAATTGACGACGAATCTCATTGGCAATCACCTGAGCTTCTTCGGCTTCAGAGTACAGCTGCCACAGCTGTGGCTCCGCACCATCGCCGCTGTTGGTCCACAGATTTTTATCAGTCCGGTTGACGTTATGTTGGATGAGACTATTTGCCAAATGCAAAATTGAGCCAGTCGAACGATAATTTTGTTCCAGTTTGATGACTACCGCCCCAGGAAAATCCCGTTCAAAATTGAGAATATTAGTATAGTCAGCGCCACGAAAACTATAGATCGACTGGGCATCATCACCAACCACTGACAAATTGCGCTCCGGCCCGACCAATAATTTAATCAGCGTGTATTGCACGGTGTTGGTGTCTTGATACTCGTCGATCAGAATGTGCTGAAATTGCTGCTGCCATTTTTGGCGAATGTCAGGATGCGTCTTGAACAATTCAACAACCTTCAGTAGTAAGTCATCAAAATCAAGGGCCGCCGCCTGACGAAGTGCCTTCTCGTATGCCTGAAATAGCGCAGCGATGCGCTGCTGCACAGGGCTTGATGCTGACGCCGCATACGCCTCCGGATCTATCATGTCATTTTTAGCGTGAGAGATGGCGGACAATACCGAACGCGGCTTGATGTCACGGTCGGTCATATTGTACGTTTTCATAATTTGTTTAATCAAGCTCAATTGGTCATCTGTGTCATAAATCACAAATCGTTTGTCCAGACCCAAAGCCATCCCATCCATGCGCAAGATGCGAACACAAATGCTGTGAAATGTTCCCATCCACGACATAAACCGACGGTCGTCTGGATTTTCGTGCAGTAACACAGCTAGTCGCTGCCTCATCTCTTTGGCAGCCTTGTTCGTAAATGTTACTGCCAAAATATGGCTTGGCCAAACATTCTTCTGTGACACCAAATACGCTATGCGGTGCGTCAATGTCTTCGTTTTGCCACTACCAGCACCAGCCAAAATCAACAATGGTCCAGATTCATGTTTAACTGCCCGGAGTTGCTCTGGATTCAGTTCCGTCAATATATCCATTGTACTATTGTACCAGCAAGAAGTAATATGCGGCAGCTCCACCACCCGCACCCAGCAGCAACAAGATCAAAATGATGATAAAGCTCATCACTCCAGATGGTTTCTTCTCTTCAATAGGCTGTGGTTGAGCTGCAGCCGCTTCAAACATTGGAGCAGGCTCTGGTGTTGATGACTCCGCTGGCTCATGTGCGTTCATTACCACTGCTGCCTGTTGATCAAACATTGGTGTTGACTGAGAAGCACTCTCACTGTCTGCATCCGCCGCAGGCTGGTCATTCTCCACAGCGCTCTCTTCAGGCATGTCCGTCTCAGCAGCGCTAGATTCATTGGTCAATGAGTCTAGCTCAGCAACCGTAGCGGCCACTTCTGGTGTTTGCTCTTCTTCAGAGGCGTCAGCATCGCCGTCAGCCAATTCGCTCTTAATCCCCATCTCCAGAGCCATGAGCTCTCGATCGAGGTCAGAATTCATGCCAACTGACTCTTCAGCTGCTACCTCTGAGCTTGGCTCAAGGCTCAGCCGTGGTTTACCGCCAAGATCATTTTTCTCTGGCGCTGGCTGTGCATCATCCGTCGCTCCAGTGCCCATCAAGTCTGGGCTCACCATGGAAACCTCACTGTTCTCGTCAGAACCGTTGCTTGTGCCATATGAACCCAATGGACGCTTTTCGATGGTCGCACTAGCGTTATTCACAAACGGCGAAGCTAATGATGACGTTGCTGATTGCTCTGACGCTGCTTCAGCAAAGCTCGACGTATCCGCTGGCTGCTCAGTTGATGACAATGATTGAGAAATAGCATTTGCCAAGTCTGTAGTATCTAAGGTTGGCGCTGCCGTCTCAACTGGTGTGTTGCTTGATACTGACTCGTGACCGCCAGACATATCCATGCGTGGTGTTCGCACCGGGTTGACCATTGGATCAGCCACCACTGTGTTGGTACGAGCTACTGCCGATGCTGGACGCGTGCTCATGGCAGCTGTACTCATTGACGACGGCGCTACCACGTCCATGACACGACCAGTGTGCCGTGGAGTGACTGGTGGAACAAACACTGGTTTCTCCGTCTTGTCTTCAGCTTCGGGCGCTGGGGTTTCATCAACAGCCTGATCTGTCACAGCTGCTTCTGATGGCTCCGACTGAGCTAGCTCTTCTACGACAGACTCTGGCTGGGTGTTGGTAGCTTCAGGACTGTGAGTAGCTTCTGGTTCAGGTGTGATCTCAGGCTTCACTTCAGGCACAACCTCGGGCTTTGCCTCAGGCGCAATGAAAACGTGACCAAATGTTGACGCTGGCGCCGTCGGTTCTTTAGCTGGCGCTGGCTCTTTGGGTTCATTGCTCTCGGAGATAGGCTTAATCTCAGTTTTCTCAGCTTCCACCACAGGAGCAGTGTCGGCTGGCTGACTGTCAGTTACCGAAGTTGTTTCAGGTTTTTTATCATCAGCCACGGAAGCTATTTCGGTCTTTTTGTCATCAGCCGCTGGGCTGCCTGAAGCACGGTCGCTGTCCTGTTGGCGCTGATTCATCAGTGAATTCACCGCCCTGTCCAGTTCCTCAAAGTCAATATCTGTCATTTCCCCTCCCGATTGCTGTTATGTGCTTTTTCTATAATATCGATAAATTGATAGGCGTCCAAACTAGCACCACCGATCAACAAACCATCGATTCCATCAATACGCAAATAATCACTTGCCTTTTCAACCGTTATGCTACCGCCGTACAAGATTCTCACCTCAGTTGCAGCTTTTTTGCCAAATAGCTGCTGAATTTGACGACGAATCGTCTTAATGGCTCGTCGCACGTCAGCTGGATTGGCACTTTCTCCGGTACCAATTGCCCAAACTGGCTCATAGGCGATCACGATGCGGTCAAACTCATCAGCTGTCACATTTGCCAAACCGCTCAGCAGCTGATCGTGCAGCACATCAGCTGTCTCACCAAGGGTTTTTTCTTGTAGCGTTTCGCCAATACACAGGATTGGTTGCAAATGATTACGCAGCGCGGCTTGAACTTTCAACCTAATATCACGGTCGCGCTCCTGGAAAACATAGCGTCGCTCCGAATGTCCAACAATGACATAATCAACCAGCCCGCGCAGATGCGCCGCTGGTACTTCGCCGGTGTAATTACCATAATCACGCCAGTAACAATTCTGAGCTGCCAGCTTGATCAGTCGGCGATTCACTTGCAGACTCAAACTCTGAAGCGTCAAAATCGTTGGTGCAACCACCGTCTCTACATCACGATGCGATGAAATCATCTTCATCAACTTATGCAGATAAAGACTTGCTTCTTGCATAGCTAGGTGCATTTTCCAGTTGCCAACGATTAACTTTTTGCCCATATATTCCCCTTATGCTTTTTAGTGTACCACTCCAAGCCCATATGCGTCTAGTAAACTCTCGATTCCTGGCAGTTTTTTTCCAGCCATCAACGCCAAACTAGCCCCACCACCTGTGGAAACATGACTAAACGCTGCGCCGTCATGACCATCCCATTTCAATACAAAATCAGCCGTATCACCACCGCCGACTACTGAAAGCGCCTGCTTGTTTTGGGCAATCGCTAAACTGAGACGAGCAGAGCCAATGGCAAAGGTCGATTTCTCAGCCAAACCAACTGGACCATTCCAGATGATCGTTCCCGCGTGTGCTAGCACCGCAGTATAGCGTTCAATGGTTTGCATACCTATGTCGAGCGCCATGTCAGTGGCGCCAATGTGTGCCACGCTGACTTCACGCCGCTCTTGACTGTCAGGGCTTTCAGCTACTGCAACGTCTGTTGGTAGTAGTAAAAATGTATCACTACGTTCACGATCAACTTTTTGTTCCACTGCTTGATAAATCTGGCGAATGACGTCGTGCTGACCTGGCTCAACGCGGCTTTTGCCCATACTATACCCCTTGTATTCCAAAAAGGTATTTGCCATGGCACCGCCGATCAAGATCTGGTCAGCCTTGTTGATAAACTCATGAATCATACCAATTTTGTCAGACACTTTGGCACCACCGACGATGGCAACTAGTGGTCGTTTAGGCTTAAGCATAGCGTGAGTGATGGCGTTATATTCAGCACAAACTAAATCACCCGCTAGCCCAGGCACATACATGGTAATTTCATGTGTACTGGCGTGTTTTCGGTGAACCACAGCAAAGCCGTCTTGCACAAAATAATCAGCCTGGCTAGCCCGAGCAATTGAGCGCGCGAACTGGGTGTCGTCGGCTTCTTCTTCAGGATAAAACCGCAAATTTTCTAACAAAATAATTGCCCCAGAAGATCGTCGCACTGTTTGACGAACTTTGTCGCCCACACAATCATCAACAAATTTCACTGGATACTGCAACAGTTCTGACAAGCGCACAGCGACTGGCGCTAGGCTGTATTTTTCGTCTCGACCTTGTGGACGACCCAAATGACTGATCAACACAATTTTACAATGCTGCGACAACAGATATTTCAAAGTGGGCAAACTGGCGCGAATTCGTAAATCATCAGAAATCTCACCATTTTCGAGCAACGGCACATTATAGTCAACCCGCACCAACACTGTTTTATGGCGCAAGTCGACGTCATGAATTGTCTGTTTGAAAAATCGTTTGCCCACCCTTTGATATCCTATATACTAATCATTTACTCCAGTGTCAAAACGCGTATCGTATCAGTTTTGCCGGCGCCCGGGCGGTGACCATTGACCAATACCAACGTTGCCACACCATCACCAAAGTAGCCTTCATTTTTCAGATCACGTGCTAGGTCAAGACCATGACAGTTCTCTGGTGGACGCATGTACACACGAGTTGCGTAATTCAGCGCCAACTTCTGAGCTGTTTTGAGGTTGTCTGTTAGGCTGATGATTGGCATGTTTGGACGGAAAGCACCAATGTTGACGGCCGTAGCACCCGTGTCCGTCTCTGCCACGATAGCATCTGCGTTGAGGTCACGCGCCAAACGAGCAGCTGTGTAGCTGATGACGGCGTCATTTTTCTGGCGAGATTCACTCTTTGTCACCGACATGACATCACTGTGTTCCTGGGTGTAGAGAATGGTTTTTCGCATGGAATCAACCGCTTCAATTGGGTATTTACCATTGGCAGTCTCATCAGACAACATCACGACGTCAGCACCCTGGATGACCGCGTTTGCCACGTCGCTCACTTCAGCACGGCTTGGCTCAGGATTGTCAACCATGCTACCCATCATCTGAGTTGCTACGATCACCATCTTGCCGTGCTTGCGACACAATGTGATAATCCGTCGCTGCACGACTGGCACAATCTCAGCGCCAGCTTCCACCGCCAAGTCTCCTCGCGCCACCATGACACCATCACTCAACTGCACGATTTTTTCCAAGTTTTCTGGAGAGATGGCAGATTTTGTCTCAATCTTGGCGATGATCTGCGCCTCAGAACCAAACGTCAACAAACGCTGCCGCAAGTCAACGATATCAGATGCTGACTGCACGAAGCTCAAAGAAACATAATCAAAGTCGCGGCTAGCCCCCCACTCAATGTCTTCTAGGTCTTTCTGGGTCAAAATATCACCGCCAAAATCAGTGTCAGGCAAATTCAAACCTTTTCGGCTCATCAAAAAGCCGTCATTTTGAATCTCAACCTTGATGGCAGTTTCACTGACGATTTCACGAACAATTGAACGAATTTTACCGTCAAACATGTACAACGGTTCGCCAACTTTCATCTTGCTGGCCAAGTTGTACTGCACTGGAAGATTGAAGCTTCCGTCATGCTCAGCAATTTCCGAATCCAGCACCAACATATCGCCAGTTTTCACTTCCAGCATGTTGTCTTTCAAAATGCCCAGACGAATTTTTGGACCTTGCAAGTCTTGCAAGATCGCAACTGGCTTGTCTTGCTCACGGCTAGCAGTACGAATCCACTCAATCTGCTGCGTGCGCTCTTCGTAGCTACCGTGGCTAAAATTAAGACGGAAACCGTTGGCGCCAGCGGCCATCAGCTCCGATACTTTTTCCTGGCTCATGGTTGCAGGACCAATTGTTGCCAAAATTTTGGTACGTTTAAAAATAGGTTTACTCATTTTTAAAATTATATCACGAAATAACAGTGATGGAAAATGGTTGTGTTATCTGGGGTCTGATATCATTTAGTCAAGCTTTTATGTTGTCGTCCAGAGTTAATCCAGCATCAGATTCTTTAAAGTCAACATAAGCTAATGCTGATAGATTTAGATAATCTTTAGTGCTCACCATACAAGATCCTCCTTTGGTAGTACCGATATATTATCTAGACACCTTTTTACGCTTTCTAGTGATATGTTTTCGTCTACGCTACAAGAAACACCTCTTCTATCTTTTCCGCTAATATCTAGCACACTAGATGATACTCGAGAGACGCCCTGCAGTCTTATATATTGCATCATTTCAAATAACCTACCAGCTATGTCGTTTTTTGGCATTTCTCCGTCTCCCCTATACCTTATGGCAATCGAATATACGGTTAATCCATATTTGTCTTTATTTTCAGCCAAAAACACCTCCTCAAAAGTTGGCTTTTTCAGAGTGAAGGTACGTTCTACGTCTGGATCTACTATACCTAGCCTAATTTTGACGTCAACGGGCATGTCTTTAAATATTTCTCTGACTTTGGGCTGAATTTTGGCAGTTTGTTCTTTTTGCCAAGTCCTTACAACATAGTCGTCGCTGTATTTTGTCTGATTATCTACCCGAGAAACATGTATCTTTATACGTTTATCTGATTTAGGGTAGGCGTTAGCAGACCATACACAAGAAATACCAAAAGCACCGCCATTACAACTAGGTTTTTCTACATCAAAATCTTGATTGTATTTATTTTTTAGATAGCTAGTTATATTAGCCTGCTCGGTCGTATCACTAACCGAACGTCTATTAATTTCTCTATCTACTATAATTCCGCCTACGATATACACTACCGTCATTATCACAACTATCGACGACAGAATAATTAAAATAACTTGCCAGGCCTTTTTATTATTTATGCGTGATTTGTTAGTCCTTTTGCTTTTACCCTTCGCCATACAATACAGCCCCCTTATTGCCTAGTTATTTATGATTTTATCTTAAGCATGAGCATAGTACAGCACTAGTGTATTTCATGACGTATTATTCTCCCATCTTAACAATGCACGACTCTATATCGTCTTTACTGCCCAATTTATTTTTATTAAAAAATATTTCGCATCTTATTTTCGAGTTATTATTTCTATTTACATCTACATCTACACTATACACACCCTCTTCTCGCAGCTTCTCTACAATTTTGAATATATAAGAGGCCTTTTGGCTGTCATTCGGAGCGTCTATTATTAATCTATACAGGAAGCCTTTGTCCTTGGTTTTATTGTCTTCATATTTAGATTGTTTATTCACAGAATCTACCAAATCTTCAGATAAGACAATTTCTGCCCGTGCACTATCTGCTTTATAGCCATTGCTATTAGCGTTAACTTCTTTGATGATAGATTCTAACTCCCTGCTGGCTTGGACTGACCAGATGGCGGCGATGTATTGGTCGCTACAGTCAGAGGGGTTCAAATAGCTGCAATCGATGTCAAATTTTAGTTTTGGGTTTGACACTAGGTATGCTTGCGACATCCATATACCGTTGACCCCAAAACCTCCGTGTTTATACTCAGGTCTTTCGACCTTAAAGTCTTCTTTATATTTATTTTTCAGATACTCTGACATCCCATTCTGGGCATTGGATATTTTATTTTCATTTTTGATATGTAAGACAATCGCTATAGCAACAGCCAGCACAATCAGGCTACAAAGGACTATTGATAATGTGTATACTTTATGCTTCTTTGTCTTACTGACTTTTTTTGCCATCACCCCCTCCGGTTACTTTATAGATTATTTATTATTTTAGTTTAAGCACGACCCATACACAAGAGAGCGCTGCTATACAATCCTAGGTTATAGGTTGTGAAGTTTCACCTTCCAGGAGCAGAGAGGGTTAGCTCCTCTCTTGAGGGCAGAAAGCTAAATATCTGATGAATCAAAACCTCAGAGGCTATTCAGCTGATCAATGGATCCGATTACTGAGGCAATACCCCATACTGTCCCATTCATATAAATTATTTCTTGATACGCCTTAGGATCTCCTAAGTCATAGCCACAATGCTGTAGTTCATGTTTACCGTTATACATCTTTCTACCACATAGGTCTGGTTTGCCGATAAGCTCCTCGACTATGTCTCTATCCATGCCGATCTGGACATCGCTCATCTTCTCATAGAACTCATCCTTAGTTGACCAAGGTCTACTATTAGTATCGAGGCCAGTATTAATATCGGAAATAGTATTATTAGGGCGAGGAGTGTGCTGCTGTAGATATAGGATTGTTACGATTCCAGCGGTAAAACATATAGCTACACAAACTAGCACAATAGCCACAAGCTTAATTAACTTTTTATCTTTATAAGGATAACCGTTGTTTACCATAAGCTTATTCTATTACGTTATACTGGACAGTTCAATCTACTTGGATATCTAGAAATAGTTGGAAGTTCTCCAGGTTTTTTATTTACGCGCGTTTTTTCGTTCTTTTGCTTTTACCCTTCGTCATACAATGCAGCTCCCTTATTGCTTAGTTATTTATGATTTTATCTTAAGCATAGACACGATACAGCATGCTAGTGGTCTTATCTGTAAAAGTAACTCTGAGGTCAGTAATTGCTTTGAAATTAGTGTCAGATGTTCTAGAGTATCTAATACCACACTAGCTCTCCTTTAAACACTGTTTTATAATTCCATAATTTAGTTGCGGAACTACATCATAGCCAGCCACACATGTATAGACTCTCCTATCCCTGGTAACAAGAGTGTAATCTATGGTTACTTTAGATACTCCTTGGCTATATATCTCTTCAATTATAGATGCTACTTTATTTGTAATATCATCTCTATTGTCTGCTTCGACTATCTTAATGCTCAACTTATATATAGGATCATATCTTCGTTTTATATCGCCCAAACTACTGCTTTTTGTGATTTCACTTAAAACTTCATCCTTAATAATCAACCGTATTGAATAGTCTGTCACTCCTATGGCTTTCATAGACGATTGTAGTCGATTATATTCTTGTCTTGAAAAATACAAATCCAAATATTCATCGTTACATTCCTCTACGCACCCTATATAAAATCTTAGTTGAGGGTTTGAAATAGGATAAGCATGAGATTTCCACGAGCCGCTAACCCCAAATCCTCCGTTTTTATATTCAGGCCCCTCTACCTTAAAATCCTCATGATATTTACCTTTTAAATACTCTGACATCTTACCTTGAACACCAGCTAATCTATTTTCATTTCGAATATATAAACCAGCCAAGACAACAATAAACAATACTGTCAAGCCACCTAGGAACAGTAATAATCTATATTGCTTGTTCTTTTTCCGGTTGCGCTTCTTGGACATTAGATCCTCCAACAGTCTTATCCTCATGCTTTCATTGTAACCCAACCACAAGCAGCATACAACGAAAAAATAGACAGCTAAAGCTGCCTATATTTTGATAATTCTCTGTGGTGACCTTACCGGGAATCGAACCCGGATTGCCAGGATGAAAACCTGGTGTCCTAACCGTTAGACGATAAGGCCAACGTCACGAATTATAGCAAATTATCAGTCAGTTGTCTACAAGTGACTGGCGCAATTTTCCGCTTTATTTCTCATTTGGTGTCGTTTCTTATATAATAATAGTCATGGCAAAGCAAAAGAAGAAACGCAACAAAAAGTACACTGGTGTTGACGCTGCCACCAAGCGACCATCAATCACCCGCGTTAGTGCGGTCAACCGCTCACGGTTTGGGCAGTGGCGTCATGATCACCAACGACAACTCAGCATTGCGCGTACTGTCGCCATCATCATCGTTGCGCTCATCATCATTGTTTCGGGCGTCATGAGCTTATTCTGACACCACCTACTTTACCGGCAGACGAAACCCAAAGATACTGCCTTTACTCTCTTTTGATTCAAATACCATCTGACCGCCGTGCGCCAGGACAACTTTACGCGCCAAAAACAGCCCGATTCCCGTACCATCTGGGCGTTTTTTGCGAGCGTTTGAGCCGCGGAAAAACTTACTGAACAAATTTGCTTGCTCCGCGTCAGGAACGCCGATGCCAGTGTCTTTGACGGTAAATACCACATCGCCACCATCTCTGGTCAGCTTTACTTTGATGGTCGTGTCGGGTTTTGAATAGTACAGCGCATTTTCAATCATGTTCATCATCACCTGTCGCAGTTTTTCACCATCCACCATGGGTTGCGGGAGGTCTTTGTCGATGTCCACTGCTATTTTGACATGTCGCTGTTTGGACATGGTTTTTAGGAATGCAACCTCGTCCTTGACCAGTTGTGCCAAGTCAGTCGCTTGACGGTTGATGACGAATTTGCCCGTTTGCAGCCTGGACACACTCAAAAAGTCACCAATGAGCTGCACCATTCTTTCACTTGAGCCAAAAGCTTCGGTCAATACAGTGCGCTGCGTCGCGTTGATCGGCCCCAGGTCACCCTCTAACATCATATCCAAATAACCCTTGATGCTGGTCAGCGGGGTTCGCAGCTGGTGTGACGCCATGGAGATGAATTCGTCTTTGGCGGCATCCAGTCGTTGTAGTTGGCGGTTGCTAATCCTGAGTTCCCTCGTTGCATCGATGATTTTCTGTTGCAACGTCTCGTTAAGCTGCCGCACTTCAGCCATGGCGAGCGAGTTTTTGACTGCCACCACCAATTCGCCACTCATGGTTTCCAGGAGGGAAATATCTCGCCGCGTGTAGCGCTTGGCTCGTCTGCCAAACAACACACAACCAACACATTCGTGGTCCATGGCTAGCGGCAGGATGACTTCAATGTGGTACATCGCCAAACTTTGCTGCAATGATTCATCCGCCAAATCTTTGACGAGCACCACTTCGTTGTAGCGATAATGCCGATGAATATGCTTTGTCAATCGTGCCACGTCAATCGCCGGAAGGACTCGTTTGCTGGTGCTTTCTAGTCTAAAATTGTCACCAATTTTCACCGCTAGCGTCACGGACTCCGCCTGAAATGACCGCCGCAAAAAACATTTCATGCGCTTCAAAAATACGTCCAAATCAGTGCTGCGTAGTAACAACATGCCCATCTCAGCAAAAAATTCTTGCTTGCGCATGCGACTGGTTTTCAAAACATGAGTCGCTTTTTTCAGAGATTGCCCATAGTCTCTATCCATGCATATAAATATAAGCGATTTAGACCTTCTCGTCCAGATATCTGTGCTATAATGAGCCTATGAAGAAAATTGCCATTATCGAAGATGATCCAGCTATTAGCCAGATGTACCGCATGAAATTTGAGGCTGATGATTTTGATGTACGACTCGCCGCCGATGGCAAAGTGGGCGTCGAATTAGTTGAGAAATTTACCCCAGATATCATTTTGCTTGATTTACAAATGCCAGAGATGGACGGGTTGACTGCCTTGAAAAAAATTCGTTCGCACACGTGGGGTGAAACTGTGCCAGTCATCGTCCTAACTAACCTGAGCGAAGAAGAAGCGCCCGACGAACTGCGAGATCTCAACATTCACAGCTACATCGTCAAAGCGAACTTGACGCCACGCCAAGTGGTCAGCAAAGTCAAAGACGTCATCGGCTAATTCACTTGCTGTTTTTGTCGATTGGCAATCGCCAGGCAGGCATTGATCAAATTATCAAACAGCGCCGCCACCGTCAGCGGTCCAACGCCGCCTTTTTCGGGCGTAATCGACACGTCCTGCCGGTCACGCACTTCTTTGGCAACATCGCCAACTATTTTACCCTTGTCAGACGCGGTGCCGGCATCTACCACGATAGCACCAGGTTGCACCATGTCAGACGAAATAATACCGGGACTGCCCGTGGCGGTGACGATTACCCCAAAGTTCACCAACTCTGCCAGATCATCTCCCATTTCAAAGACCACCGGTTGCAAACCAGACCGACGCCACATGTCCGCCAGTGGCGCGCCCACCAGTCGCCCGTGTCCAACCACAGCGATGCGCTTTTTCGACAGGTCAATGCCATGCCCTGACAACAACCAATTGATAGCCGTTGGCGTTGCCGCTTCAAACGACGAATGAGGATTGAGCCCATCGACGTCTTTTTCTGGCGCAACCGCAGCCAATATTTCGTCCGTCTGAGTTGGATCTTTCAACGGCAGTTGGACGATGATTCCCTGTACATCTTCTCGCACATTCAGCTGCTGAACCGTCTCCAATACATATTCCACGTGATGGATTTCTGTATCGATCAAAATATCCGCACCATAGTTACGCTTCAAGCGCATATATGTTTCAATCACTGGATTGTCGGTGTTTGTGACGATTGCCAATCGAGGCTGAATATGCCACGCTTGGCGCAGTGCGCGCACTTGCTTGGCTTGACGCTCTTTGATAAAACTTGCCAAATCTGTACCAGTCAGTATTTTCATCTCTATCATTCTACCAAATGAGTCTGCTTGAGTACAGGTATCAGCTATGGTATAATGCTAGAAGCTTGCGCATGGCGGATGTAGCTCAGTTGGTTAGAGCGCTGGATTGTGGCTCCGGAGGCCGTGGGTTCGACCCCCATCATTCGCCCCAAGCATTGATTTGTGGCATAATATGTGCTAAAATCACACACATGGGCCAGTAGCTCAGCTGGTTAGAGCACCTGCCTCTTAAGCAGGGTGTCGAGGGTTCGAGCCCCTCCTGGCCCTCCAAAAATAACCTCACACGCGTGTGAGGATTTTATTTTGCCTTATGCATACGGATTATACCGACGGGAAGGCGGTTCGTGAAATGATGACCTTGGTCTGTTGAGTCCCATCGGGCGAGCGTTGGCATTTGAAGATTGCCGATTCGGCCTATCTGTTTCAGTCTTGGCAGTGTGCGGTTTTCTGTTTGAAAGACTCTGCTCTGCCGACTGCTTGGTTTTATGATCATGCCCCGAAGCTACAACCCCTAACTCCATACCAAAGCGACGCACATGCCCGTGGCAGCTAGCCATGGCAGAGCTTTGATAATTATTGATGTATTGGCGATCTGAATTTGCCCGATGTTTTCTGTTGATGCTTCGTCCCGTATGTCCGTACGCAGTAAAACCGTCAATTGACCCTCGTCGAGAATCAGATAGTCTCATCATCAGTTCTCGAGACATGCGTGGTTTTCGACTCGCATCCATATTTGATACTCGTAATCCTATGGCGCCCCGAGTAGGATTCGAACCTACGACCTTAGGCTTAGAAGTCCTCTGCT